>VAOZ01181479.1_pt1 | contig 29087 bp, 26 predicted proteins | sample 3394041 | NCBI WGS metagenome assembly VAOZ01 (sample SAMN08290431, study PRJNA428436) | hydrothermal vent metagenome | isolation source: Deep-sea hydrothermal vent chimney | place: Indian Ocean: Southwest Indian Ridge
GGGTGGGCGCGATTTTTTGCCCTGGCTAACTCGTTCTTGCGCCTGCCCGGATTTATGAATGCGCCATCCCCATATATTGATCCTTATGTCGAATATCCAGATCCAACCCTGAAACCTTTGACGTAACGGGACGTCCCAGTTAGTTTTGCAAGAAGTTTCTAACATCTGTAGTGATTAAGAGGGAGAGGAAGTGGGAGTGACAAAAGCTAAAATTGCCAAAGTGATACACGAGTACGTCGGCCTTTCCAAGAAGGAGTCCGGCCAGATTGTTGACGAGGTTCTTGAGAGCGTTCGCAAGGCGCTGGAGCAGGGTGAAGATGTTAAACTTTCGGGCTTTGGGCATTTTAAGGTGCGCAACAAACATCCTCGTCGGGGCCGGAATCCAAAGACGGGGGGTGAACTTACGATTTCTTCCCGCCGGGTTGTCACTTTCCATGCCAGCCAGCTTCTGAAAAAGCGGGTGCTCGGTAACGGTTAATGAATGCTCGGGTTCAGTCTCTTCGCGATGCCGGTATTCCAGTTCCTGTTCTGCCTGGAAAACTGTTTTTTTCCATCCGGGAAGTTAGTGAGCTTTGCGATCTTGAACCGCATGTGCTGCGATACTGGGAGACGGAATTTCGCCATATCAGACCGGTCAAAAAAAGTGGGAATCGACGCTTTTACCGTCAACGCGATATTTATGCAATTGTACAAATCAAGCATCTTCTCTATGATCTGAATTTTACCATCAAAGGTGCAAAGAAACGACTGATCAACGGTGACATCAATAAACTGGTAACACAGCATTCGACGCAGAATACATTGCAAGACATCAGGCAGGAGCTTGCTTCCATTTATCAATTACTGAATGATTAGTGTCCTGTCCTATACATTTGCCACCTCTCGGCAGGCTAATGAATTTATAGGACAGGACATTCGCCCTGATTCCCTGCGGTTATGCCGGGTTCTGAGTGTGACATGTTACGGGACGTAGCGCAGCCTGGTAGCGCACCAGTCTGGGGGACTGGTGGCCGCCGGTTCAAATCCGGCCGTCCCGACCATTTTGGTGAGACCTGTTTTATACCGGATCGATGATGAAGCGGCATGCTATCGGCTTTGCCTTTGAACGGTCGCGTCGGCGCATGGTTGCGGAGCAACTCGTTACGCGTGGTATAACGGATCCTCGCGTTCTTGATGCGATGACCATGGTTCCACGCCATCTGTTTGTCGATGCCGCGCTGGCTAGCCATGCCTATCAGGATTCCTCATTACCAATTGGTGAAGGACAAACGATCTCTCAGCCCTATATGGTGGGGAAAATGTCCCAGCTGCTGGCTCTTAACGGACATGAACGCGTGCTGGAGATCGGTACGGGCTGTGGCTACCAGACGGCAGTTTTATCCCGCTTGTGTCGGCGAGTCTATAGCATTGAGCGCATTCCGTCGCTACATGAGCGTGCCCGTCATAACCTGCGTTCTGCACGGCATGCCAATGTGATGCTGAAATGCGGCGATGGTACGGAAGGCTGGAAGGAATATGCGTTGTTTGATGCAATGCTTGCCGCTGCCGGATCTGAAAAGGTGCCGGAGGCATGGCTGCATCAATTGCGTGAGGGGGGGGTGCTGGTGATGCCGGTAGGGTGCCGGAGAGCGCATGTGCTTGTCCGTTTCCGCAAACTTGGTAGCAAGTGGTTCGAGGAATACTTTGATTCGTGCACATTTGTACCGCTTGTGCATGGAGCATGATATCCAGTCAACGTTCAGCCGGCATGATTCATCCATGTTTATGAATGATGCAGGCTAACATTCTGAAACATGGATGGCTCAGACGCTGCTATCACTGGACGTTATCCTGGGCGGATCATCCCCAGGCACAGGTTGCGCTGTTCTTTATTGCGGTTATTGAAGCCAGCATCTTCCCCATTCCTCCGGATATCCTCCTGGTTACCCTGGCACTGGGGCGGCCCGAGTTGGGAATTCGCCTGGCCCTCCTCGCCACCGCGGGTTCGACCATTGGCGCCTGTATCGGTTATAGCGTTGGCATGCTGTTATTCGTTAGTGTGGCCCAACCACTGCTTGGGTTTTATGGTGCGATAGATCAGTTTAACCATGTGCAGGCATTGTTTAGCGAGTATGGCCTATGGGTTGTATTGATTGCAGGGTTTTCCCCTGTTCCATTCAAGGTGGTTACCATTGCCGCAGGTGCATTCGGATTACCGTTTTCCAGTTTTATCGCGGCAACAGTTGTTTCCCGTGGTGCCCGATTTTTTATCGAAGGTGGCTTGTTGCAATGGGGCGGGGAACGTTTGAGGGCATTGGTGGAAAAATATTTTGAGCTATTGACGATTGCCGTAGCCATGCTGGTCATTGCAGGTTTTATGATGTTGGCGGTATGGCGCTGAAATTTCTTTACGTTCTGTCCCTGCTGGCTTTATCAGCCTGTTACAAGACCGTCTTGCCACCTGTACCCGTGCGTGGACGTGAAGCGGTTTATCAGGTGAGGCCGGGGGATACGCTGTACAGTATCAGTAAACGATATGGTATGGATTACCGCACATTGGCCCGGCATAATCATATTCGTTATCCTTATACCATTTATACAGGTCAACAATTTTACCTGAAGGGAATCGCACCGCGCCCGAGCTATATTCCCTTGCCTAAAAAACGCAGCGGGGTTGCGAGCAGTATAACAATGCCCCGTCATCACGTCGTGAAATCCTGGAGACATCGAAGTGCTTTCGGAGTCAGCCGTCGCATCGTTCGCTTGATCTGGCCTGTACGGGGAAAAGTGAGCAGTGAATTCGGCAGAAGGCATGGGAGATCACATGACGGTATAGATATCGCTGTTCCCGAGGGGACGCCCGTTCGGGCCGCCGCCGCCGGGGATGTGGTATATTCAAGTCACAGGCTTGCGGGGTACGGTAACCTGATCATTATTCGTCATAGCTATGATATGTTCACGGCCTATGCGTATAATCAGATCAATCTTGTGCGCCGGGGCAAGCATGTGAAACGCGGCGATATCATAGCCCGAGCCGGACATACGGGGCATACAACGGGGTCGCATTTGTATTTCGAGGTACGCCGGGGGACAACGCCCGTGAATCCCCTGGCCTATTTGCCCGGGAGATGACATTCCGACGGATGACTTGCATGATTCGTTGCCTAGGGAACTACGTTACAAGTGGTTTGTTACCCAAAGAATAAGCGTCGGGCTGTAAACTGTTTTTCAGGAGTATCTGATGGATAAACGCCATAGTGTCGATCCCATGACACTGTATATGCGTGAAATATCGTTTTATAACCTGCTGACTTCCGAACAGGAGATTGCACTTGCCCAGGCCATTGCCAAAGGAAGCGAAAAGGCTCGGCAAAGCATGATTAACGCGAATTTACGCCTGGTCGTCAAGATTGCCAGACGCTATATGAATCGTGGCATACCGCTTTCGGATTTGATTGAAGAGGGTAATATCGGTTTGATGCGGGCCGTTGAGAAGTTTGATGAAACGCATGGATGCCGTTTTGCAACGTATGCCACATGGTGGATCAGACAATCGGTGGAACGTGGTATCATGAACCAGGCCCGGACCATCCGTTTGCCCGTATATATCGGCAAGGAATTTAACGTTATCATGCGTACCGCCAATGCGTTGCGTTCGGCATTGGATCGTGAACCGACTGACAGGGAGATTGCCGAGTATTTGGGAAAAACGCCCGAACGTATTCAGGCATTGCAAGGCGCGCATCAATATACGGAAAGTGCTGATGAATTGCTGCATGAAGACGGGGATTTCACTCTGTATGATGTCACGGAAGATGAGCAGGCCGAGCAACCGGGTGACCGCCTGGAAAAAGTTATCCGTACGGATATGCTGCATTCATGGCTGGCACAGTTGACGGATAAGGAACGGAAAGTGGTTCATTTGCGCTACGGCCTGAATACTCGCAATGATTCATGGACACTGGAAGCCATTGGTTACGATATGGGGGTGACGCGAGAGCGTATTCGCCAGATACAGGTAGGTGCGCTGCAAAAATTGCGTCGAATTATTCATAGACATGATGTCCACTCCGAGGAAGTATTATGACTTCCAGTACGGCAATCAATTTGCGGGATTATATCCGGGATATCCCCGATTTTCCCAAACCGGGAATCATATTCAAGGATATCACCCCCTTGCTGGCGGATGGTGATGCTTTTGCCACTTCTATTTCCGAGCTTGCTTGTCACATGCCCGCTGGTATTGATGCCATTATCGGTATTGAATCACGTGGATTTATCTTTGGTGCGGCGCTGGCCCAGCAAACGGGACTGGGGATGATTCCCGTGCGTAAACCCGGCAAACTTCCAGCGGATGTGCATGGGGTGGATTACGATCTGGAATATGGTGTGGATCGGCTGGAAATCCACCGCGATGCTGTCAGTGCCGGACACAGGGTTGTGCTCGTGGATGATTTGCTGGCCACCGGAGGGACGATGCGTGCAACCGTCGAACTGATTCATAAACTGGGCGCGGAGGTTGCAGCTTGTCTGTTTGTCGTCGAACTGGCCTTCCTGCATGGGCGAAAACTGTTACGGGACGTTCCGGTTCATAGCCTGGTTTCTTACGAATAGTGCGACAAAGGGACAAGCAAGGGCGCTGCAGCATTTATGAATCATGCAGGTTAGCCTGCATGTCCCGATATATATCGGGGGACAGGCCCTCGTAGCTCAGATGGATAGAGCGGCTGCCTCCTAAGCAGCAGGCCACAGGTTCGACTCCTGTCGAGGGCACCAGTCTGGTACGATGACGACAAGTACCTGAAGTTGTTTGGTGTTCGCCTGAACTAACCTGCATGATTCATAAATGCTGCAGCGTCCTTGCTTGTCCCTTTATCCGCACCGAATCCCTCGTCGATCGTCCGCATACACGGCTACGGCCGTCTTCCCCGAATCCCCAGTCATGACGCTCTATCATACAATCTGATGTAAACCAATGTCTTACACTCTGCATGCACGATCACTTGCAGGATCTGGGTTCAATCTTTTAACCAGACTCCCAATAGAACAGAGATGATCAGTAGCCCGGCACCACTGAAAATCCATTCCTTGTGATTTATTAGCCATTGCATCATATTCTCCCTTGGTACATAAGGTTTTGATGCCCTTTATGCCCAATACCTGTGTATTCTGAAGCGGTGAGACTACAGTGCAAGCACTATCGGTGTCTATTTCCGGTAGATTGGGGATATAACCTTTATTCCCAAGGCATATTCTCGCAAAACATGACAACACTGCCAGTCTGAACTATTCATAAATTCTTCCATACTCCTGCTTGTTCCCTTGTTCGCACCGAATCCCTCGTCGGTCGTCCGTGTGCACGGTTACGGTCTCATTCCCCGGTAATCCATTGCGAACAAAGCCTCGGCCTGTTTGCGTGCGACACGCACAGGCAGGCGCAATCATTGCGGCGATTCATGATAAAGCGTTCGCCTCACGATCAGCAGGATGAAGAATGGGGCGACAGGATATAGACTGGGCCCGTGTCCAGAGTAATTCCGATTCAACCGGTAGGAACTGCAGCGGGGGAACCCATGACGGGGAAGCCATCATGGCTCAAGGTGCGTGCGCCGCTGTCCCCCGAATACCGCAAGCTGGTCAAGCTGATGCGCGAAAAGCAATTGAACACGGTCTGCGAAGAAGCCGGTTGTCCCAATATTGGCGAATGCTGGAAGCGTGGTTCGGCTACATTCATGATCCTTGGGCGAATCTGCACGCGCGCCTGTGCCTTTTGTGATGTCGAAACCGGACGTCCGGACCCGATCGATACCGAGGAACCACGGCATCTGGCCGAAGCCGTAGCTGCGCTGGGCCTTAAACACGTGGTGATTACATCGGTGGATCGTGATGATTTGCCGGATGGGGGCGCGGCACACTATGCGCGGGTGATCCGCGAATTGAAAGAAAGACAACCGGAGGTGACGATTGAAGTCCTGACACCTGATTTTCAACGCAAGTCGGCGGCATGTCTTGAAACGATAATTGAGGCAAAACCGGATATCTTCAATCATAATCTGGAAACCGTCCCGCGTCTGTACCGTTCCGTACGTCCCGGTGCGCGTTATTTCACATCCTTGCGTTTGTTGCAACGGGCCAAGGATCTGGATACAACCATGGTGACCAAATCCGGAATCATGCTGGGGCTGGGTGAAGCGCGTAACGAGGTGTTACAAGTGCTGGACGATTTGCGTGAGGTGGACGTAGATATTCTGACCATGGGTCAGTACCTCAGGCCAGGCATCAGGCACCATCCGGTCATGAAATACTGGACGCCCGAGGCATTTGAAGAACTGAAATATCTGGCTGAAAGGAAAGGTTTCGGTATAGTAGCATCCGGGCCGCTTGTCCGATCTTCGTTTCATGCCGAAGATGTATTTCAGCGCTTGCGAACCCGAAGGGGAACGGAGGGAAGAAAGTGACGCCACACACCATTAAACAGAGTCTTGAAACAATCGGACTAAGAAACCCGGAACGTATTTACTGGAATACGCCCACGCCCGCGCTGTACGAACGGGTGATTCGCCGCCGTGAAGGGCATCTTGCTCATTTGGGGCCGCTGGTGGTGCGCACCGGTTATTACACGGGCAGGGCCGCGAAGGATAAATTTATTGTGGAGGAACCTTCCAGTCAGGGGAAGGTCTGGTGGGGAGAAATCAACCAGCGCTTTTCCGAGGTTAATTTTGACGCCCTGTGCCAACGCGTATTCAGTTATCTGGAGGCGCGGCATGTGTTTGTACAGGATTGCTTTGCCGGTGCCGATCCGGCGCATGAGGTCCCTGTACGGGTGATCACCCAGGATGCATGGCACGCATTGTTCGCGCGTACCATGCTGATTCGCCCCGTGGATATTGGCCGTGAGATTGGCGTGGACGATCCGCGGTTTACCGTCGTGCATGTGCCGCATTTTCATGCCATCCCATCCAAACACCGCACCAATTCCGAGGCGTTCGTGATTCTACATCCGGGGAAACGCCTGGCGCTGATTGGCGGCACCTCTTATGCCGGCGAAATCAAGAAAATGATATTTACATGGATGAATTATGTGTTGCCACAACAAGGTATCCTCTCCATGCATGCCTCAGCAAATGTGGGACAGGATGGGCGTGCCGCCGTATTTTTCGGGCTCTCGGGAACAGGGAAAACAACACTTTCAGCTGATCCTGAACGGCGACTGATTGGTGATGACGAACATGGCTGGAGTGATGAGGGAATATTTAATATCGAAGGCGGCTGTTATGCCAAGGTCATCCGTCTTTCAGCGGAAAAAGAGCCGGAAATTTATGAGATGACACGGAAGTTTGGTACGGTACTGGAGAATGTACGTTTTGATATTGATTCACGCCGTGTGGATCTTGGCGATGATTGTCTGACGGAAAACACGCGTGCCGCATATCCGATTCCGAATTTACCCAACGCCATTTATCCGGGTATCACCGGACACCCCAAAAATATTGTGATGCTTACGGCTGATGCCTTTGGTGTATTGCCACCCGTTGCCAGGTTAACCCCCGAACAGGCCAAGTATTATTTCCTGCTCGGTTACACAGCCAAGGTGGCCGGGACGGAGGCCGGCATCACTGAACCGGAAGCCGTATTTAGCCCCTGTTTCGGCGCGCCATTCATGCCGATGCATCCGGATGTGTATACTCGCTTGCTGGGGGAAAAGATTGCCAGACATCATGTACACTGCTGGCTCATCAATACCGGATGGAGCGGTGGGCCGTATGGTATCGGTGAACGCATGGATATTACCGCCACGCGCGCCATGCTGAGCGCCGCCTTGTCAGGACAGTTGAATGATGTGGGTTACCGTGAGCATTCCATTTTTCGTTTGCAAATACCCGAGACCTGTCCCGGCGTGGATGCCTGTATACTGGATCCGGTTCGTGCATGGGATAATGCTCAGGCCTATGAGGAGAAGGCGCGTGAACTGGCCGGACTGTTTCATCATGCGTTTGATGACATAGCCGGTGATACCGAGCCGGATCTAGCTGCCGTCGGTCCCGTATAATTCTTCCGTTCCAGCGTTGATTCAATATTTTACATCCGTGAAACATGTTGTCCTTGTACCCGTTTTCGCCCTGATGATATTGCTTTCATACCAGGCTGATTCAGCGGAGGCTCCGGTGTACGCCAATCACCTGATTCACGAATCCAGTCCATACCTGTTACAGCATGCGCATAATCCTGTGGACTGGTATCCGTGGGGCAAGGAAGCCTTCAAGAAGGCGCGGCGTGAAGATAAACCTATCTTTCTCTCAATCGGGTATTCCACCTGCCACTGGTGCCATGTCATGGAGAAGGAATCATTCTCCGACCCGGAAGTGGGCCGGGTGCTGAATGAAAGCTTTGTCGCCATCAAGGTGGATCGGGAGGAACGGCCCGATATTGATCAGGTTTATATGCAGGCGGCGCAGATGATGACCGGCTCGGGAGGCTGGCCGTTGACCATCCTGATGACGCCGGACAAACACCCTTTTTTTGCCGCAACCTACCTTCCCCAACACACCCGTTTCGGCCGTATCGGGCTAATCGAGCTGGCCACGCGGGTGCATGACTTGTGGCAACATGATCGCGCAAAACTGCTCCAACCCGCGGATCAACTGGTTGCAGCGTTAGATCGCGTCAATACACCCGACACGGGAAGTGTGCCGATGGATGCAACGGTCACGGCGCGCGCGTATCATGAATTGCTTAAATCATTCGATGCGCGGCATGGTGGCTTTGGCGATGCACCCAAGTTCCCAAGCCCTCAAAATCTATTGTTTTTGTTGCGCTACTGGCGCCAAACGGGTGAGAAGAAAGCCCTTGAGATGGTCGAGAAAACGCTTACAGCCATGCGGGCGGGGGGCATCTACGATCAAATCGGTTTTGGCTTTCATCGCTACGCTACCGACAATCACTGGCTACTGCCCCATTTCGAAAAGATGCTTTACGACCAGGCCATGCTCATCATGGCTTATGCGGAAGCCTATCAAGCCACGGGTAATCCTGAATATGCCCGAACAACCCGGGAGATCATCGCCTATGTGTCGCGGGATATGCGTGCGCCGGGCGGCGGTTTCTATTCCGCCGAGGATGCAGATTCCGAGGGTGTAGAAGGTAAATTCTATGTCTGGACGACCGAGCAGATCGAGGCGGTTCTGGGTAAGTCGGATGCGACTTTCGCGGACACCGTATTTGGCGTCGAGCCCGGCGGCAATATCCATGATGGGGCCACGGGGCAAACCACGGGGGCCAATGTGCTATACATGGCGCATCCACCCACATCGAAAAGGGATAAGGCGCGGCTGGAGTCTATTCGTAAGAAGCTGTTTGCGGCACGGGAAAAACGTGTTCACCCCTTCCTCGATGATAAAATCCTCACCAACTGGAATGGCATGATGATTGCCGCGCTATCCGTTGCTGCACGCGATCTGAACGCACCCGAATATGCACGGGAGGCAAGAACGGCGGCCTATTTTATTCTGACTCATCTACGCAAGAAGAACGGGCGATTACTGCACAGTTTCCGTAAAGAGAAGGCGGAGGTGAAGGGCAATGTGGATGATTATGCCTTCCTGGTCTGGGGCCTGGTTGAGTTATACGAAACCGATTTCGACACGCATGACCTGCAAACCGCGCTGGCGCTGAATGCCTCCATGCGCAAACACTTTAGCGCATCGAATGGTGGATTGTACTTTACTGCCAATGATGCGGAAGGATTGTTGGTGCGACCCATGGATGCTTATGATGGTGCCATGCCGTCAGGGAATTCCGTAGCCATGATGAACCTTGTTCGCCTTGCACGCATGACGGGCGATACGACGCTGGAACAGCGCGCTGCGGATATCGGCAAGGCATTCTCACAGGAAGCCAGCCGTCTGCCATCAGCATTTACCTACATGATGTCGGCGCTATTGTTCGCCGAAGGCCGCAGCTATGAGGTGGTACTGGCCGGAGATAGATGTTCGGCGGATGGCCAGGCCATGCTGCATGCCATTCGTAAGGGTTTCATTCCTAACAAGGTCCGTACTGTGGCAGACCCCTCAATTAGCAAAACTGGCGCCCTATACCGCGCAACAGAAGGTGGTTGGGGGTAAGGCGACCGCGTATGTCTGTGAGAATTTCCGGTGCAATCTGCCCACAACAAACCCGGATCGGGCATCGAGACTACTCGCACAGGGCTCCACATCGAAATAGGCGCGCGCGGGGCTATGCACAAGCCCCGAACTGAACCCATTTATTTCAGCCTGAACCATTCAAGAAATAGATTTAAGCGCGGCGATGACGGCATCCTGTCTGGCCGGATCGCACACATGCTGTGGCGGCATCCTGGTTCTGGCTTGCGGATCGCCGGTGAACTCCTTCACGGCATCATGAGCGTTACACATCCATTTACGCAGATGTGCCGCATCCCAATGCCAGTCCTTGCCCGGCTTGATATACTTGGTGAACTTATAACTGAAATCCGGGAATGTGCCCGCCTTACGGCCAAACACGCCCGGAATGCCATGGCCTTTGCCCAGTCCGGGTCCAACTTCGGCCCTGGCGACAAAACTGTGGCATATCTTGCACCTTTTTAATACGCCGAGATTGGCTTTGGCCGGCCTGCCGGACAGGGCCTGGGTGGCGCCGGTATTTTGGCCGGCTGCCCGAACCGGCGTGGATTTAGCTCGTGGCATGGCAGCCTTCGCTGGCTCCGGTTCCGAAGCAGTGGAATGTGACGTCGGTTCGGATGGCTTGACGGACTTCAATGACGGATGTTCCGGCATGGATGAAGAGAGCATGGGTGACTCTGTCTTGATGATTTTCGCGGGGGCGACCGGTTGCATTACGGATTGTCTTACAGGCGTTGTTGTCTCCGCCGCTTCATTTTGGACGGTAGCTGGCGTTTGGCCGACCTGGTTTCGTGATGTATTCGTCCGGGACTGGCATGCAACCAACATTGCGCTTGTGAATATTAGCATATATTTCAAGTGGTTCATTTTCATCTCCCGTCATCAATGTTTCACAAGCATGGAACCCTGGGGGCTGCCATCGACTTTTGCATGGTAGACCCTATTCTATTCACCTCTGGACTTTTTACGAGAGAATCATTTATGCTCGTTCCGAAAGGAAAATGACGATGCCGGATAACATTGAAAATCAGAGAGGCTTTGAGCGTTACTCACTTGAATTCAAGTCTGATATTTTCATATTGCCCGGTACGGAGAGACAACTCGTGGAAAGGGTTGTCCTCAAGAACATATCGGGTGGTGGAGCATGTTTCGTTAGCAACCGTCCGGAGCGTTATTCCATCGGTCAGAGCATTTCCATGGACATATGCCTGCCAGCCACTTCCAGCACGAATGCGCGCATGCGGGGCCAGGCGACGGTTATCTGGATTGGCGATATGGAAACAACCACTGCAGGCAGGCCATCACGGGTGGAAATCGGAGTTTCCATGGACAACCTCCTGTCCTTTCAGCAGAAGCCTGGAGGTTCGGATTCCGGCGGAGAAAAGCCCGGCAATGTGTTATGAGGCAAGGAATCAGCTTCCGGGAATTTGCGCGAATCATATATGGCCTGTTGGGACTCATCCCCTATCTGCTGGTCATTTACCTGATCATCCATTTGCACGTGAATGTAACCCGAACCATACTGATCTTTGCTGCTGTTGCCCTGGTTTCCCAGCTGTTAGGTTTTTTCATCATGCGCAAGCTTGGCGACCAGTTGCGGACTTTCAGCGAACAAACAAAACAGGGCATAACTGCTTTAAGGAAAAAACCAATTGAACTCAAGGGACGGCAGTTACGCGAACTTTCGGATATTGCCTTACGTTTCAATGTCTTGCTTACCAAAGAAGAGCAATTAAACCACAATTATCAGGAAGTCACCACGAAACTCATATTGTATGCCCATAACATTGAGAGCTACCAGAATAAATTGAGGAAGGAAGCATTATTGCGGCAGCAATTAAGCCGCTACGTAGGTGACGCTCTTGTCGAACAAATGATGCATTCAGGCAGGAATATGCTGCCACAGACCAGAAAACAGGAAACCAGCGTGCTGTTCGCCGATATCCGATCATTTACGGCCATCTCCGAATGCAGGCCTCCGGAGGAGGTGGTTGACATACTTAATGTGTATTTTGATAGCATGGTGGACATCATCTTTAAACATCACGGGGTGCTGGACAAGTTTATCGGTGATGGACTCATGGCCGTTTTTGGGCTGGTTAGCCCATCCGGACAGGAACCCTACCATGCCGTCTACGCCGTACGATCCGCCATCGCCATGCAAAACGGAACCAGGGATTTGATGCGGGAGTTTAAACTCAAGGGTTATCCACCCCTCGAGGTTGGCATCGGTATTAACACCGGCGAAACCCTTGTAGGTAATGTCGGATCAAAAAATCGGGTAGATTATACCGTCATTGGCGATACGGTGAATGTTGCCGCCAGGCTGGAACAGATGGCGGAAGGCTATGCGATTATCATCGGTGAGGAGACACGAAAACAATGCGGAGCCGATATTGATACAACTCCGAAGGGAGAAATCAAGATGAAAAACCGAACTAAACTGGTGAAATGCTTTCAGGTTGTCCAAAGAGCCTCTTGCAAAACTCCGGGTGGATGAGCTGTTATTCCACGTTGAGACCATTTCCTGGCTTGAATGAGCTGCATGGTGGTTCCATGGCGCGAAATTAAAGCCCGGAAATGGGCCGAAGTGGGGCAGCAGATCGCCGCTCATGAGTGTTGCAAGAGGCTCCAGATATGCGCATAACGGGAGCTTGAGCTACGACTCCATGCGATTGCTTGTGGTGGGCCATTGCAGCTTCCGAAATGCAAAAACCATCAGGACGTTTTCTGACCCATACAGCATTCGATTTTGATTGACCGCTGCATTCTTCAATTTAGACTGCGCCGCCATGATTCATTCGGAAGCATTAAGCCGCTATTATGGCAACACCCCCGCAGTGCGGGATTTGAGCTTTCACGTGAAGCGTGGCGAGGTGATGGGGCTTTTGGGCCCGAACGGCGCAGGTAAATCCACCACGATGAGGATGCTGACCTGCTATCTTCCCCCCAGTTCCGGTACAGCAACGATAGACGGCATTCCCCTGGATGATGACAGCGTGACCATCCGGAGGCGGATCGGTTATCTGCCGGAGAATGCGCCATCATACAACGACATGTATGTCACATCCTATCTTCAGTTTACCGGGCGTATGCACCGGATGCCCACTGCCACGCTGAACGATCGTATCGGTGAGATGGGACAAGTCTGCGGGCTGACAACGGTTATGCATCGCCGCATCAGTGAACTGTCCAAGGGATTCAAACAACGTGTGGGTCTGGCGGCGGCCATCCTGCACGATCCGGAATGCCTGATCCTGGATGAGCCGACGACGGGACTCGATCCAAATCAGATTGTGGAAATCCGCCAGCTTATTCGCGATTTGGGCAAAAAAAAGACTGTACTGTTGTCATCGCATGTCTTGTCCGAAGTGGAGGTTGTTTGTGATCGCGTGATGATTATCGACAAGGGGCAACTGGTGGGATTGGGTACATCCAGTGAATTGGCCAACCGTCTTCAGGGTGGCAGCAGAGTGGACGTGGTGATCAGGGGAGATGCAGAGACGTTGCTGAAGATGCTGGAGAAGACATTGCCGGATGTCGAAGGGGAGGTGCTGGATGTGGCTGGTCGGGATGTTACGGACAGCAGCCGGTTGAGGCTTCGTTATACGAGCAGTGGAACGGCGTTGGCTGAAGCAGCATTTCATGCGGCTGTGGCATGCGGTTGTACGCTGTTGGAAATGCGGCGCGAACAGGCCAGCCTGGAAGATGTGTTCCATCGTTTGACGCAGGATGATCGGACATGAGACCTGTTTTCGCTCTCATCTGGAAGGAATGGCGCATAGCAGTGGATACGCCACTGGGGTATGTGATCACGGTGGCATTCCTTCTGGCGTCCGGTTTCTTCTTTGGCGATCGTTTGTTTTTAACGGGGCAGGCGGAGATGCGTAGCTTTTTTTCTATTTTGCCGGTGCTGCTGATGTTTTTTATTCCCGCCGTGTCCATGCGGGCGCTCGCCGAAGAAAAGCGCGGTGGCACCTTTGAATTGTTGGCTACGCTGCCGGTCAGCACGATGCAGATCATAGCCGGGAAATACGTGGCGGTGTTGTTGCAGATGACGGTGTTGCTGGGATTCACGTTGCTGTATCCCTTAACGCTGGCGACGCTTGGCAATATCGATGGAGGGCAGATTGCCGCTTCCTACCTGGCGGCATGGCTACTCATTGCGGTATACGTGGCTGCCTGTATTTTCGCATCCTCGCTAACCAACAATGCCGTGGTGGCTTATGTGCTGGGGTTTTCCATGTTGCTGGCTGTCTTTCTGTTGGCGCAGGCTGCGCCATTGCTTTCTCCCGCCATGCAAAATTTCCTGTATGTCATCAGTCCCCTTGCTCATTATCAAAGTATGCTGCGCGGCGTGGTGTATATGGAGGATGTCGTATTGTTGTTGTCCCTGTGCTGGGTATTTCTGGTTGCCGCTCACTTTCAGCTTGAACGCCGGAGGTGGATGTAATGACATCCGGAACGGATCGCAGGAAAAGCGTTCGCCGCAGGGCGTGCATGGGGCTGCTGACGAGTGTGTTGGCGGCAGCCGCCGTCACCATGGCCGCGAGTGCACTCAACCTGCGCTGGGATATGACCGAGAACCACATGTACACCTTATCCGATTCTACGCGCAGCGTGCTGGATAAACTCGATGAGCCCTTGATGATCCGCGCCTATATCACGCGGAATTTACCGCAGCCTTATGGCCAATTACGGCGTTTTGTCGCGGATATGCTGCGATCTTACCACGAAGCGGGGCATGGCAAGGTTGGCTTCGAGATCATCGATCCCGCAGATGATCCCAATGTGGCTGCATCGCTGGCGGCGCTGAATATTCCGAAGGTGCAGGTACAGGTCGTCGAAAACGACCAGGCGCAGGTCAAGCAGGGATACATGGCCGTGGTGGCGGAGTACCTGGACAAAAAGGAAATTATTCCCGTGGTGCGCGGCGAGCAGGGCTTTGAATACCTGTTAACGAGCAAAATCATGAAACTGACGGGCAAGGGACGCATGAAGATCGGTGTAGTAGCCGGATTTGGCGCCAGAGGCCTGGCCCGACTCCGGGCATTCAGGCAAAAGGTTTCGGAAGACTACGAACTGGTGACGGTAAAACCGGACAGGAAGATGATTGACAAAGACATCCGGGCGATGATTGTACCGGGGTTTGACAAGGCGCCTTCGAACATCATGCGATATGCCCTGGATCAATTTCGAATGTCGGGCCGGGGTTTGCTTATTCTTGCGGGCAATGTCGACCCGCGGCTTAGCCGGGCCTTTACGGTACGGAGCGTGGATGCCAAAGCCAATGCATGGCTGCGGGACTTCGGGATCGCGGTGGAACCGGGGTTGGTGATGGATCCGCGGGCGGCGCGTATCAACGTGAATCAACGACGTGGTATGTTCGTGTTCAGAAGCGTGGTGGATTATCCCTTTGTTGCTGAAGTGGAGGGCATGAATTCTACCAATCCGATTACGCACGGGCTGCGGGTGGTGTCCGTGCCCTTTGCTTCACCGCTGGCATGGACCGGAGACAAACCGCACGGTAACGTATTGCTGACGTCATCCGCGATGGCATCGGTGCAGGCGGGGCCGCCTTATGATGTTGATCCACTGGTACCCATGCGCAAGCGGTTCGACGGCTTGATGCGCAGGCGGGTAAATCTGGCGCTGATTGAACAGGGGGCAGCGAAGTCCGCGTTTTCAACACCGCCAAAAGGCGCGCTCGTTACGGGGAAACATATCGTTGGCACGGCGCATTCGCGCGTACTTGTGGTGGGAAGCCGTTCCCTGCTGGATGATCAGTTTATGGACGGTGGAAACCTGGTGTTTGTGCTCAATACGCTGGACTGGCTGGCTGGTAATGACGGATTGATTAACTTGCGTTCACGCGACGTGATTCAACGGCCATTGGCGACGCTAACGGCGGCTGGACGCACCATGTACAAGGGGCTGTGGATGTTTGGTTTGCCCTTGCTGATTATATTCATCGGCCTGTGGCGCTGGCACAAACTGCGTTTACGGGAAACTGCATCTTGAAGCGCGCGGTTTTGTGGGTGCTGTTGTTGGCCCTGATGGGCTGGTCCGTATGGCAGTTCTCACAGCCTGCGATTTCGCCACGGGCGCATGTGTCCATGGTGGTGCCGGAGATCGCAAAGGTTGCCATCATCGAGCTGACACCTGCACCCGGAGTATACATTCGCCTGAAGAAAAAGGACGGAACGTGGTTGCTGGCGGGTTCACCGGATGTGCCTGCTAATAGCGTATCGGTGCGGCATTTGCTTGGTGATCTGGCCGATATGCGCGTGATTCGCGTGGTTACACATACGCATGCGCATGACGATGCGCTCGGAATGAACAACGGTATCAAACTCGTGTTACGAAATCATGCGGATACCGCGCTGTTTCACCTGACGGTGGGGAAACAGGGCAGCGATCTGATTTCCACTTATGTGCGTATCGGGAAATCGCCGGAAGTGCTGGCGGTGGACAAGGCCCTTGTCTGGCAGGTGAGGCGTAGTCCGGATGCGTGGAAGTCGCCGCTATTGAAAACCGATCATATACACCACGCCGCCCGCAAAACCGGTCAGGATGGAGAACAGGTTTTACCTCCCGAAAATTGATGACCTATTCCCGTTCGATTCCGGTTGATGATGGACACCGGCATATTTTCCGCCCTTGCGGCAAGAGGACGCATCCTCCACGATAGCCCCATGAGTCGACTTGCGAAAAGAATAGTCAAATACAGCCTGGTTTTTCTTGTTTTGCTCGCTGCGGTATTGCTTGCGGCGCCATTCTTTCTTGATACCAGCCACTATAAGCGTCTGATCCTCGAACAGGCCGAACAGGCGACAGGACGCAAGATTGAGATAGGTGAATGGCATGCCTCGTTCTTCCCATGGATTGGCGTGCGTGTGGATGATGTGCATATCGCCAACCGTCGGGGCTTTTCGAGTACGGATTTTTTACAAATCAAAAGTCTGGACGTGCGCCTGGCACTGTTGCCCCTGTTGCGTAAACAAATCGAAATCAAACGTTTTGTGCTGGACAGCCCGCGGTTGATGCTGGAACGCGATGTCAGCGGTGCCGGAAACTGGGAAGACCTGTTCGCCGCTCCGAACAAGCATGCGCCGACGGGGAATGTGAGTGAAACAGTGCGAACGCCTGCCACGGGCGGAGGATGGTTGATCGCCTTAAGCGCCAAATCCTTGCGGATGCTGGATGGCGAGGTGTATTATCGGGATAGCCGCTTGAGAAAGGATGTCGTCTTGAGCGGACTGGACATGACGGCGGATGATGTTCAGCTCGATCATCCGGTGCATGTGCGAGCCTCCGGGAAGTTCTCCGGAAACGCTTTTTCCGTCAGGGCGGAAGTGGGCCCACTGGGTGACTTGTCTAAATTACATGCCGACAGGTTGCCCGTACAGGCTGATATTCGAGCCAAATCGATTGCACTTGAGCAGCTTGTGACATTTATTCCCGTGCTGGTCAGATTGGGCAAGGGTATGTTAGATATGGATGTCCATCTGGAACAGAGGCCGGATGGCATGCGTGTAACGGCGGGATCACTGACGTTGCATGGTGCACATGCAGCAGATGTGGCATGGAAGATTGAAATGCCCAAACCGGATCGCATGAAGCTGGATCAGGTGGTGGTGCACATGGGCGGGGAGAAGATTGCCGAGATGACAGGATCTGTGCATGGTACCGGGCGCCGCTTACGATACCAGGTGCGCCTGCATACGCCAACATTGAGCCGCGAACAGTTATCGGCGTGGATACCGGGTTTGCAGGCCTTGTATGCTGCGCACCCCGATCCATGGGAACAGATTAAGCTGGGGGTGTTGGCGACGGGTGATACAAAACATGTGGAATTGCAAGATTTGCAACTGATACTGAATAAGGAACTTGTTCAGGTCTCCGGGAACATCCGGTTTGGAGCCGATCCCGTTGTGCGGTTACGGATTGCCTCCAAAATCCTGCATATAGACCCGTGGTTGCCCATGCCGGAACAAAAGGAGGTCGGGAATCAGGCAATATATGGCGATTCGAGTATTAAGATCGCACCTTATGCCCACGCTGAAGGTGTAAAAAGTGGCCAACAGCCAACTGGAAACCTGAATGCGGATACACGGATGAATCAGGTACAAGCCGTAAACGTGCCTGCCAATACCGGAACGGCCATGGAGCCGGATTGGCGTTTTCTGCAATCATGGCGTGTCACGGCCGGGTTGCAGGTGGATCATTTGTTCCTGCACGGGCTCGAACTGGCACATCTGCATGCCATGATTGTCGGAAAGCACGGAATATTCAACATAGAACCCTTCCGATTCGATCTGGCCGGAGGGCGGGTTAGTGAGAAGGCTCGTTTGAATGTGGGTCGCTATCCCGCCCGCTGGACCGAGTCGACGAAGGTGCGCGGTGTACGGATGCAACCGGTGTTTAAGGCCCTGGAGAATACGGATATGCTTGCCGGTGTTGTGCGGATGGATATGAAACTGAAGGGCATTGGCCTGTTGCCGGAAACCGCCTTGCGACACCTGAAGGGCACGGGCAATGTTTTGTTGCGTGATGGTATGATCAAGGGCTTTGATATTGCGGAAACATTGCGTGATATCATCATGCCTGCTCAGCGAAATGACCCCGAACAGACTGATTTTTCGCAGCTTTCCGGGAGCTTCAAGGTCAACAACGGTGTGGTAAGTAATGACGATTTATTCATGGCTTCCCCTCTGTTTCGCCTCACCGGTTACGGGCGGGTAAACCTCATCGCCAGTACCATGGATTATCATGTCAAGCCCCGTTTGGTGGGCAGCCTGGCGGGGCAAGGTGATACCGAGGCGGCGAGAAAAGGGTTGGAAATTCCTCTCCGGATTACAGGCCCCCTGCATGCACCCATCGTGAAGGTGGAAATGGATATCAAAACGTTGAGAGGAAACATCGGGAACGTCAGGGATATGCTCAGGGATGGAAAGGGTGCATTAAAAGGTCTTCTGAAAGGCATGTTACAAAAAAGGCCTGCTTCCGGACACCCGGCACCGGGTGTATCGCCTGCGCCATCACAAGTACCCGCGAGGGCGGTTGACCGGCTTCTGCGGAAACTAAAGATCTCGGGCTTCTAGCCTGCATGATTCACACATGCCGCCGCGTCCTGTTCCTTTGTCCCTGCCTGTGCGATGCACGCAGACAGGCGCACCGAATCCCTCGTCGGTCGCCCGTATGCATGGCTACGGTCTCCTTTCTCGACAATCCGTTGCGACCAAAGGTCCGGTGCGATTATCACGGCGATTGATGAATAGGCGGGGCCAGTGTTTGAACGATTGAGGTTGCATCCGGAGCGTCCGCAGACACGGTTGATCCGGTGCGCCGCCGGACATATGCGCCATGGAGTGGCAGCAGTCGTTCCGACAGAGACGACGTATTCATTGATGGCGCTGCCCGATGCCTCCAGGGCTATTTCCGGCATACGCCGCTTGCGGCAACTGGACCGGCGACACTGGTGGTCGCTCGTGTGTCTGGACTTGTCGCAAGCGGCCCGCTATGTGCGCATGGATAATGATGCGCACCGTATGCTCAGGCGCTGTTTACCGGGCCCGTACACCTTCATTCTCCCGGCCAATTCCGGCTTGCCACGCCGCATTTTCGGTAAACGTCACGATGTGGGGATTCGTATACCATCCCATGCCGTGTGCCGGGATCTGTTACGGGCACTAGGTGAGCCGCTGCTGGCGACGACCATGATTTTTTCCGGTGAACAGGATGTGGCGACCGAACCTGATGAATTTGTTGCACGTCTGAAGGGCCTGGATATGTTGGTGCTTGATGTGGGCCGGGGCGGGTTGGCGCCAACCAGCGTGATCGACTTGTGTGGTGACAGCCCGGAACTGATGCGGCGGGGCATGGGCGAATGGCCCGCATGATCCAAAAAGCAACCATGCTTGCGTCCATACCTCATCATTATCAGCATGCCCGTCGCTGACGAGACAAGGAGATTATTTATATGAGCCGAAAACAGGCGAAGACTGAATCCATGACACCGGGGGAACGTAAATCTGCTGTATCGCTGGCGGGTATCTTCGGGCTGCGCATGCTCGGGCTATTCCTGATTTTGCCCGTATTTTCTCCCTATGCGCACAAGCTGGCGGGTGCAGCCGCGCATCCGATGCTGGTGGGGATAGCGCTGGGTGCCTATGGTTTGACTCAAGCATTGCTGCAGGTTCCCTTCGGCATGTTATCCGACAGAATCGGGCGAAAACCGGTGATTGCCGTCGGTATGCTGCTGTTCGCCATTGGCAGTGTGATCGCCGCCATGTCTCATTCCATCACCGGTATGTTGATTGGCCGGGTGATTCAGGGTTCGGGAGCTGTTGCCGCCGCGATTATCGCACTGGTAGCAGATCTCACGCGTGAAGAACATCGCACCAAGGCCATGGCCATGATTGGCATAACGATTGGCGTGTCATTCATGATTGCGATGGCGGCAGGCCCCGTTCTCGGGCATCTCATCCATGTGTCCGGTATTTTCTGGCTGACGGCGGTGTTATCGCTTGCCAGCATCCTCTTTCTATACTTGGTTGTCCCCGATCCGAAACATCGGGTACACCACCGCGATGCCGAGATGACGACCGGTATGTTGGGGCGGGTGCTGGTCGACAGGGAGTTGCTGCGGCTGGATTTTGGCGTCTTTGTGTTGCATGTGGCCCTGACGGCGATGTTCGTGGTTCTGCCGATGGTATTGATGTACCCCCCCTTGCACCCCTTACTCCGGAGTGCCGCGCAGTGGAAACTCTATCTTCCGGTGATGGGAGGATCCTTTGCATTGATGGTGCCGCTGGTGATTGTCGCTGAAGCCAGACGGAAGATGAAGCAGGTATTCGTGCTTTCCATTGCCCTGCTCGCGGCTGCCCAGACAGGGATGGCGATATGGGGGGGATCATTGGCGGCTATCGCGGCATCGTTGTTCGTGTTCTTTGTCGGGTTCAACACGTTGGAAGCCACGTTGCCATCGATCATTTCCAAGATTGCGCCTGCATCGGCGAAGGGGACGGCGGTGGGCGTATACAATACCTGTGAATTCTTTGGCGCATTTGTTGGCGGCGTATTGGGCGGGGTTCTATATGTCCCGGCCCAACACAATGAAGCGCAAACGTTTCTTGTTATTGCGGGATTGCTGATATTGTGGTTGCTGGTGGCGCTGACCATGGTTCCTCCCCGTCATGTGGCCACGCGTATGTTACACATTGAGGTCTTGAATGAGGAAGCTGCGGAACGGCTGCGACAGCGCCTTCTGGCCGTCGATGGCGTGGCCGAAGTCGAAGTGTTTGCGGATGAGCAGGCCGCTTACTGCAAGGTCGACAATAAAATACTGGATGACGGTGCATTGCATGCCGTGATTCAATCGACGTGATCCAACGTTGTTATGGCTGATGAGAATATAAAACGTCCGTCCATACCGCATGAGTAATGCGGGGTAAGCACGTTTGACTTACGGCACATCTTTGAAGAGCGTTTGCCTTAGCCAGGAGACTGTCCAGCTCAGGATAAAGAGGGCGCATAGTGTCAGTACCACGGTTGCGCCTGACGGCCAGGCCAGTATGAACGAGAGGAATAAACCCGTCCATGTACCGATGAGGGATACCAGCAGGCTGATAAGCCACAGTCTGAACAAGCCACGGCACCAGAACCATGCCGTGGCGGCGGGCAGAACGAGCAGTCCCGTTGCCAGCACGATGCCCGCGAGCCGGACGCAGATGACAACGGTCAGGCCTGTCATGGAAAACAACAGCAGGCGATAGAGATGAACCGCCATGCCGGATGCGGCTGCCGTCGTGGTATCAAAAGCGATACTCCACCATGGACGCGCGGCCCATATCAGGCTTGTCATCACTATACTGCTTCCCCATATCAGCCAGTATTGGTCATTCTCCGAGACCTTGAGGATATTGCCGAACAGCAGTCCGAACATGTCCACTTCATTCTTGTTCGTCGTGGAGAGTAATACAATGCCCAGTGCCATCGCGCCGGCGAACAGGACACCCGTTCCTGCATCTTCATTCAAACCTTGATGGCGTAGCATGGATGCCAGTATCAGGGAAACGATTACCGCTGTTGCGGCAGCCGTGGGAAGTAACGGAAGAGCCAACACCACGGCCAGGCCCAGTCCTGCAAGGGTCGCGTGAGAAATAGCCACGGTCAGGAAGGATAGTCGGTGCGCCAGGATCATAACCGACATACTGGATGCGACAATGGCAATCAGTGTCGAAGGGAACAGGGCGGACCGCATGACTTCGCTGGCAAGGAATCCGCTCATGATTTCATCCGCTCGTGGCAACCGATACAATGTGAGTCGTGCGCCACAATATGCATGTGATCGCCATACATGGCGTGCCATATTTCTTCCGGAATGGTTTCCCCATGCATGGCATGGTGATGGATACGGATGTTCAGACATGCGATGGAATCGACATAGCTGCTGATGGCGGCAATATCGTGCTCAACCATGATAATGGCGGTGCCCTGCTGATCACACAGGCAGCGGAGGAGGCTGTAAAGTGATTCCCGCGCATGCATATCCAGAGAAGCGGCGGGTTCATCCAGCAATAGCAGACGGGGCGATGCGGCCAGTGCGCGGGCCAGACGCACCCGCTGTTGCTGCCCACCGGACAGGTATCTGTAATCTTTTTCACCAAGCTTATCCGTATCCGTCAAGGTGAGCGCCTGTTCCACTTTTGATGGGTGCATGGAACGACGCCATAAGGGAGCTGTGTATGAATCAAGCCCCATGGCCACAACATCACGCACACGCAACGGCAATGCGGATGGTGTTCCCGGCTTCTGGCTTAGAAAACCTGTTTGGGCCAGTAATTTTCTCCGATTAAAACGAGACAGGCATTCACCGAACAAATCAACATACCCGGAGGCCGGTTTTATTAGCCCGGCAACGGTGTGCAGCAGCGTACTTTTCCCCGCGCCGTTTGGTCCGACGATACCAAGAAAGTGGCCAGGTTCCACTGCGAGATTGATGTCATTGAGAATCCATTGTCCGGGATGGCCGACATGAATATGATTGAGGTGGACGATCCGAGCACTCATGGAGTTATGCGGGCGTTATCACGCACCAGCTTTGCCCATGATCCAATTGCCACACTCCGGGTGGACGGGTGGCAATCCCGCTTTGAGGCTGTTTTCGGGAAGCAGGCGGCGCTGCCTTGCCGCGTGGCAGGTTTGTATGTTTGGCCTTTCATTTGCGCGGGAATTCCATGGAGCGAAATGCAAGCTCGAAAATGGATCGAAGTGGGGAAGCCGATCGCCGCTCATGAGTGTTGCAAGAGGCTCTTCAGTATATGGGAAAAATATTGAAATGGCTGGTAACTGACCCTGGAAGGGTAAGGTAGTGGCGTCATATTCATGAAAAGCACATGCTATGCGGCGTGCGGGCGCCCCGCAATGAGAGGAGAAAAAGGATGCTGTCGTCAGAATACTTTCAGGATCGATGGGCCGGGTATAAGTCGATCCTGAATCGTGGTGAATCTCCAGCCAGTTGCTGCCATGTGAATGTGCGGCAGTTGCCATTGCGCATGGCCGGTGAGGATGCTACTGAATATATTCCTTACGCTCTGCATTCCGGGATCATAAGGGCATTGATCGATCCCGTGCAAAGGCTTCAGGAATACATGGTTCGTTATATGATTAAGGGGGAAAATGTATCCGCCCACCAGCTGCCGCAACCGGATGCCGTCTCCCGAGCTATGATCCGGCACCTGCGCAAGCATTTCCCCCACTTGCCCGTGCGTTTATTACATCACTGGTGTGCGGACGAACAGGGTGGGGCTGGCCTGTACCGGGTGCTGAACGGGATATGGCGGCAGTCATGGAAACAGAATCACGAGGATAGTGCGCCATGGGGGCAAGCGGTAAACATCCTCGTTCTGAAGCTGTTACGGTCTGCTACTGGACAATTGCCTGCTGAACATGTGGAGCAAACGGATCATGTGATGATGAGCGTGCTTGGCGGCATGTATCTCTGGGCGGTGCGGAGATTCCTGAAAAAGTATGTTGAAGACGCACTGGATGCCACCCGTATTGCGATCTGTGAAGTCATGATGATCCCGATGACGCCCATGACTTTTTCTCAGCGTCAGCCGGAGGATGCATTGTTGGGCGATACGCGTCACATGATCGCCGCCTATGGCCTTGAGCCGGACATTCTTCCGCGTATGCGGGAATTGCGTTCCAGCCTGGGGCCTGAACATGAAGCGGATATGCTTCCCTTGCTGAGCCGGGATCGCATGGATGATCATTTGCTCAAGCGCAGTTGGGCAAGGCTTTCGATCAGGGATATGGCGGAAAAGAGTGGTCAGGGAGGGTGGATGCGGTTCGCACTGGATGCCAAACGCCTGGATCGGTTACTGGCCGCACCTGGCACGGCGGGCAGGGAACTGATGAAGCCACTACAGTTTTTGCATGCGTATCCTTTTGCCACATGGTTGCTGGATCAGATTACCGGTGGACGAAGCTCCGGAAAAGCATCTCCGTGGCAGCACGATGAAATAACACTTAATGCCTTTCGTGTGTTTGATGAAGATGTAACAGTGGAATTGGCCAGACGCCATGCTGAACGCCGTTGGCAGGACAGGCGGGATGATTTGGCTGACGCGGGGCGCGGATCCGGGGCCGACCATACGCTGGAAAAGGCGTACAGAGACGGACATATTATTTTTCTGCAAACTGATTTCAGCCAGCCTTTGCATTGCGGTAAAGGCCTGTCCTCCAAACAGGCATGCCTGCGCGTCGAGTGGTCGGATTATCTTGCAGGCATGGCCAGGATGTATGGCCCGCCGGGCATGCAGGATTTTATGGAGCGGTCATTTTCGACCGGTGTGTTGCGTTTGCTGGAAGACGGGGATGGTATCTTCCTGGATGAGTTTAGTGCATCCGGGTGTCTATTGCGCGGCCCTGTTGTCCCTCTCATGCGGATGGGAATTGCAATTCGTGGGCAGTTATGGGGCTGGTATCAGGATATCGTGAAGGCGGGACGGGAAAGCATGGGGAAGGAAAGGAATATGCCGCCGGTATCCATGTGCATGGCGATGACCGAACGCTGGTACTTTACCCGGCAGCGGCACGAAACATTTGGAGACCGGCACATTGCTTTCAGCCCGGGGATCATGCAAGTCGCGTCAGGCGTATCGCGAGACTATGGTCTGGGAGCGCTCATTGCCTGCCGCGATCGCAAGAACGGTTTGGTTCCCCTGGGGAATGTGCGCGTTGAGTGCGTGGATGTTGATGCCAATAACCGGGTACGGATGTTATATAATAACGGGTTCGCCATCACCACCCCGGCACTGACGGAGTGGATATCATCCATACGCCATAAGGCCGATGTACGCGAATATCATGTGGATGCCGCCAGTGTCGGAACAATATTGCGGGGTTACCGGCTGCCGGATGGCCCTTTTGATCTGGCTGTTATTGATGTCAGGGGAGAAGAAACACCTCCAATATTCATTGTGCGCGCTGGCAAGCTCTGCCTGGGTGGCATGGATATCGAGATACATGAAGTGCTTGATCCGGCATCCAAGGCTGTAGACTTGATTGCCGGGGAAGAGCTACCCCGGCGGGCAAATCACTTGTCCGGACTACTCGTGGATAGTCCGGGCTAAATATAAACATGAGAACCGCGCCAGTTCTGCCCGACGCATTCATATGGCTACAGGATTGCCGGTTGCCGGGGCGTTTGGCCGTTGGCTTTTCCGGCGGTGCCGATTCCACTGCCTTGTTATTAGCTTTGCGTGACACGGGGCATGGGGTTATCGCATGGCATGTGGATCATGGCTGGCGGGCCGATTCCGCGAGGGAGGTGGATAGACTTAGAAGGCGGATGGACACTTGGGGCATTGAGTTCTACAGTGCCAAGCTCGGTGTCGTGCCCGCAAGCAACCGTGAAGCAGCAGGGAGAAGGGCTCGGTATGCACAATTTTCGCTTTGGGCGAGGGTACAGGGGATCAAGACGCTTTGCCTTGCTCATCATCGGGATGATCAGGCTGAAACCGTTTGTATGCGTATGTTGCAGGGGTCGGGCGTGGCCGGTTGCGCGGGTATGAAGTCAAAACGGGAACAGGGTGATCTGCGCATTGTCAGGCCATTATTGCAAGTGCCAAAATCAGCACTGCAGGCAGCGTTGCGACAGGCAGGCGTTGGCTGGCTGGAGGATGCGAGTAATCAGGATACGACGTTGATGCGGAACCATATTCGGCATGACCTCTTTTCGGGTATGCGGAAGATGGGTGTTGATCCGGCAATCCTGTTTGACCGCTGGCAGCGGCAGGCATCCCGTCTCGCAGCTTTGCTGGACGCACAGGCAAGTACAGCCGAAATTTGGCGGAGGAGCGGTATGGTCAGTGTGTCATGGCATATCTGGCGGGAAATGTCCGGATCCGTAAGGGCATGTGTATTACAGCGCATGATGACGATGCTGTTTGGTGAAGGGACGGTGCTGGGTCGGCGCCATATCAGGTTGGCTGAATTATGGTTGCGGAAAGGAGGGCATGGAGGCATTGACCTGTCCCGTTGCCGTCTGTCGCATCAGGGTGAGGGCTTGCATCTTTCCTCGGTAGAGGTAAGTCTGCATCGGTAAACGGCGGGAAGGCCGTTCGGCTTCATCATGGTTTCATTCTTGCTGCATTATTGTTGTTGACAGAGCCAATTGCAACACTCCTGGTGGATGCATGGTGATTCCATGGATCGAAATTCAAGCCCGGAAATGGGCCGAAGTGGGGAAGGAAATTGCCGCTCATGCGTTTCGCAATTGGCTCGGCAGTAGTGCGCCGCTTGAAATATTTGCAACGGCACCTTACAGGTGAGTAGGAGGCGGTGGGCCGTATAGAGAATATTGAATAAAGGATTGGTGTTAAATGGGTAAAAATCTTCTGTTATGGCTGGTAATCGGGATTACCATGGTTAGCCTGTTCAATATGTTTAGCCCGCCAACGCAGCAGGGTGCGAACGTGTCATATTCCTCTTTTATTGAGAAGGTGGATGGCGGCATGGTGGAGACAGCCAGGATCAAGGGGCATGAGATCAGCGGGCAATACCGCAACCTGCAGGGCGATTTACACACCTACCAGGTGACGGTGCCGGATGATCCCGGTTTGGTTCCACGCATGATTAAGCACCATGTGGAAGTGGATGTAAGCAAACCGGCTGAAGTGCCATTTTTCCTGTCCGTACTGATTTCCTGGTTTCCGATGCTACTGTTGATTGCGGTATGGGTGTTCTTTATGCGCCAGATGCAGGGCGGCGGCATGGGAGGGCGCGGTGGCGCCATGTCGTTCGGCAAGAGCCGCGCAAAACTACTGAACGAGGATAAGAAGAACAAGATTACGTTTGATGACGTAGCCGGTTGCGATGAGGCCAAGCAGGAAGTGACCGAGGTGATCGAGTTCCTGCGTGATCCGTCGAAGTTTACCCGCCTGGGAGGCAAGATTCCCAAGGGGGTGTTGCTGGTGGGTGCGCCGGGAACCGGCAAGACCTTGCTCGCCAAGGCGATTGCGGGTGAGGCGGAGGTTCCGTTTTTCACTATTTCAGGTTCTGATTTCGTCGAAATGTTTGTTGGTGTTGGAGCATCGCGTGTTCGGGATATGTTTGAACAGGCCAAAAAGAATGCACCATGCATCGTGTTTATGGATGAGATCGATGCCATGGGGCGCCATCGTGGCGCAGGTATTGGCGGCGGTAATGACGAGCGCGAACAAACGCTGAATCAGCTATTGGTGGAAATGGATGGTTTTGAGGCCAATGAGGGCGTCATCCTGATTGCGGCGACGAACAGGCCCGATGTACTTGACCCGGCATTGCTCAGGCCGGGGCGTTTTGACCGGCAGGTGGTGGTGCCGCGTCCGGATCTGAATGGTCGCGAGGAGATTCTGCACGTACATATGAAGCAGGTACCATTGTCCAATGATGTGGATGTGAAGGTGCTGGCACGCGGTACGCCGGGATTTTCCGGTGCTGATCTGGCCAATCTGGTGAATGAAGCAGCGTTGAATGCCGCGCGCTTCGGCGCGGATAATGTGGCCAAGTCTGATTTTGAATCGGCCAAGGACAAGGTAATGATGGGTACCGAACGCCGCTCCATGTTATTGTCTGATGAACAGAAGAGAACCACGGCCTACCATGAGGGTGGACATACGCTGGTAGCCAAGAATCTGGAACATGCCGATCCGGTGCACAAGGTCAGCATCATCCCCCGCGGTATGGCGCTCGGCATAACCTTGCAGCTGCCGGTAGAAGACAAATATAACCATGACCGCAAATTTTTGGAGGATCAGATTGCCATTATGATGGGCGGCCGTCTCGGCGAGGAACTGGTGCTGGGTCAGATGACCACCGGCGCATCCAATGATTTTGAACACGCCACACAACTCGCCCGAAAAATGGTGACCATGTGGGGCATGACGGACACCCTCGGCCCGATGGTGTATGGCGAGAATGAAGCCGAGCTGTTTCTTGGTCGCGAGGTGACGAAAACCCAGAACATTTCCGAGAAGACATCGCAGCAGATTGACACCGAGGTGCGCAAACTGATTGACGTGAACTATGCCCGCGCCAAGAGTATTCTTGAAAAACATATTGATCAGTTGCATCTGCTGGCTAATGCGCTGATTGAGTTTGAAACACTTGAAGATGATGAGATCGATCAGGTGATGGCAGGCAAGAAGTTGCATCGTTCCGAAAAAAGGAGTCCAAAAAAGACCAAACCACCGAAACATCCAAGTGCATCCGCGCCTGAAACTGATGGACATGTGCCATCGAAAGGAGCTGGCCAGGAAGCCTGACCTGAATTATTCATAAATTCTGCCATGCCCTTGCTTGTTCCTTTGTCCGAACCGAATCCCTCGTCAGTCGTCCGTATGCATGGCTACGGCCTCCTTCCTCGGCAATCCGTTGCGAACAAAGGCCCTGCGCAATCATCACGGCGATTTATGA
>VAOZ01128095.1_pt1 | contig 28702 bp, 23 predicted proteins | sample 3394041 | NCBI WGS metagenome assembly VAOZ01 (sample SAMN08290431, study PRJNA428436) | hydrothermal vent metagenome | isolation source: Deep-sea hydrothermal vent chimney | place: Indian Ocean: Southwest Indian Ridge
GCCCATTTCCGAGCTTGAATTTCGCTCCATGGAACCACCATGCAGCTCATTCAATCCCGAAAATGGTCTCAAAGTGGGATTGCCGCTCATCCACCCGGAGTCTTGCAAGAGGCTCATAGGGTAACGGTTATTTGCGTTCATTCGTGGTTCGATCCGGGGAAATCAGCGCATGTTCCACCCGCGCCATCGACGTAACATCCAGTTTGCCCACAGCGGAATCGAGTTGCAACCGGCTTAGCAAGTATTCCGCTTTCACACGAACCAGATCGCGGCGGGCCTGTGTCGCCCGGTCTTCCGCACCCAGCAACTCAACGATGGTGCGCAGACCCGCATCGTAGCCTGCATGCGCGGCTTCTCTGGCTTTATCCGCTGAAACCAGCCCTTGCTTCATCGCCTGAATACGGGATGCGGCTGTTTGCACACGTAAATAAGCCCGGAGCGCGATCAATCCCGCCTTGCGGCGGGTATCACGCAATTCATATTCCGCCTCCACCTGCAATTTACGTGCCTTGCGTAGTTCCGCCATCGTCGCACCACCCGCATACAAGGGCACCTCGACTTGCAGACCCACCTGTTCGCTGTTGACGGTGGATCCCGTATTAAACAGATTATTGGTCACTTTTTCCCGAGAGAGTCCCGCAACCAGATCAATTCCTGGCAGTGCCAATCCAAGCGATTTATTCACCTCCTGTCTGGCGACCGCCAGCTTCTTTTCGGCCAGCAGGACGGACAGTGCATGATGCATACCCACATTCCGCCAGTGGCCGCGTGGCCCGGATGTGGAACTTTTCGTGCTGGCGTGTTGAGCAAACAAATCAATATCCGTGTTTTTGGCACCCGTGATCGATTCAAAGTTCGCACGCGCCGTATCCATCGTATTTTCGATCTGAATACGATCAGCCCGCACCAAATCAAGCTTGCTCTCGGCCTCCAGTGCATCATTGACCGTAGCTGTACCCACGTTAAAGGCGGCCCTGGCCTGTTCGCACAGGCGACGCACCGCTTCTTCCTGCGCCTTAATCACAGCCACATCCTCTCGCGCGACCAGTACATCGACATAGGCATTTGCCACACCCAGCAACAAGGCTTGCCGCTCAAGCGATAATTTAAGTTTACCAATGCCACGGGCCAGCTTTCCCTCGGCATACCCCGCCCAACGATCCAGACGGAACAGCGGTTGCACCAGCGTTGCGCCAAACTGCATGCGATTGGACACCACATTGGAGGCCAGAAAGCTGAGTGGCCTGGTATAGGAATATCGTTGTTTAGAATGACTGAACTCTCCCGTTCCCCTGACCAGGGGCAACAGGCCCGCGCGCCCTATCACCGCATCCTCTTCCGCCGCGTCGCGCGCGGCCTCGGCCGCTGCATAGGATGGTGCATGATCCAGCGCCAGACGTACGGCATCGGTCAACCCCATGGCGATGGATGGAATCGGGACCATGATCAACACCAGTGCAAACAGGGCAATACGTGTCATGGATGCTGTTGACCCTGCGTCTTTCGGGACTGCCTCCACCTGTCTTTCACATGCAGTACACCATGTTCAAGCAACGAATAGGCTGCGGGCACCACCACCAGCGTCAGCAATGTGGAGGAAATCATGCCGCCAACGACCGCCACGGCCATGGGAATGGTCATTTCGCTACCCTTGCCAAGACCCAGAGCCGTGGGCAGCAACGCAAAAATGATCGTCAGCGATGTCATGAGTACCGGTCGCATCCGGATCGGACACGCCTCACGTAGCGCATCGTCAATGCCTGCTCCTCCAGCGCGCAACTGATTGGTGAAATCGACCAGCAGGATAGAGTTTTTGGAGACCAGGCCGACCAGCAAAACCAAACCGATCATGGAAAAAATATTGAGTGTGTTACCACTTATCCATAGTGCTGCCACGCCGCCGATCACGGCCAGGGGTTTCGCCAGCATCATGACCCAAGGCTGCAAGAACGAGTTAAACTGACTGGCTAGCGCCATATAGACAAGAATCATGGCCATACTGAAAGTAAATACGATACTTTTCAGCGTCTTGCCGAATGCGGCGGCTTTCCCCAGGAAAGTAATGCCATAGCCGGGAGGCAAAATTTGTTTCGCTTCCTTACGCACAATCTCCACCGCATTGCCAAGCGGCATGGAGGGTTTGCTGTAAAACATGCCCGCATAACGCAAGTCCATTTTCGGGATCACTGCGGGACCCAGGCGCTTCCCCCAACGGGCAACCGTATCCAGACGGATCAACGCTCCACTGGCGGAACGTACATATATTCTGCTTAGATCCTCCGGGTATCTCAATGCGCCCGGCCTGGCTTTCAGACGGATATCATAACGATTGCCGTCGCCCGGAACATCATTGTATTTCGCTACGTTCAGGCCGCCCGCCAGCACATTCACGGCCAGCGCCGCCTCCCGCGCCGTGATCCCCAGGTCACGCGCCCGGATACGATCCATTCGTAACGTTAACTCCGGAAGATTCAGCCGTAAATCCAGATCCGCATGACCGATACCGGGCGTTTGTTGCAATCGCTTTAGCAATACACGGGACAGTTGCGCGGTTTTATCCAGATTCGGCCCCGTGAGGCCAAACTGCAACGGCTCTCCACGCTGTCCGCCAATAATCGGCATGCGAACGACAAACGTGCGCAAGCCCGGTATTCCGGCCAGTTTCTTTTGCACTTCGGATACAATGTCCCATTGGCGGATGGACCGCGTGGACTTGGGTGTCAGATGCACAAAAGCAACGCCTTGATTCACCTGCCCGGCCGCGCCCGATCCCACCGTAGTAAAGACACTGACCACATGCGGCGTGTGACGTAAAACAGCTTCCATCTCCTGTACCTTATGCCGGGTATCGTCAATGGAAGCACCCAGTGGCGACTTGAAGATGACCATGAACCGGCTTTCATCCTCGCGCGGGACAAACCCCTTGCCCACGACTGAGAACAAATGCATACCGGCGATGAAAATAAGTGCCGCCAACGCCAATACGCTCCAGCGATAGGCCAGCGCCCATGCCAGTACGCGCCTGTACAACCGATCCAGCGCAAGGAATGCCGTATCAAAAACGGCATAAATACGCCCGTGCTTTTTTTCGACGTCAAGATAACGCGAACACAGCATGGGCGTTAATGTCAGGGCGACCAGCAGGGAAGCCAGAACGCCGAAGACCACCACCACAGCGAATGCCTGAAAGAAACGCCCGACCAGACCACCCAGGAAAATGACCGGAGCAAAGATGGCAATCAGGGTAAGGCTGGCTGCCATCACGGCGAAAGCGACCTGACGGCTACCCTTGATCGCCGCCTCGCGCGCATCCGTTTCCAAACCCTGTTCCCGATGTCGATAGATGTTTTCCAACACCACGATGGCATCATCCACCACCACGCCAATCAGTAACAGGAGGGCCAGCAAGGTCATTAAATTCAATGTATAGTGCAGGAAGAAGGCCACCGCAATCGCCGCCAGCAGCGATACGGGAATAGCAAGCGAAATAATCGCCGTAGCCCGCAGGTTCTTGAGAAAAACAAATACGATCAATGCGGCCAGCAACACCGATTCGTACAGGTGCTCTTTCAGGCCATCGACAATGCCTTCAATGATTTCAGCGTCATTGGTCGCGATATCAAGATGCATACCGGGCGGAAGCGCGGGAAGAATTTCCTGCTTGAGACGGCGTTTGACTTCACTGGCAATAGCCACGGTATTCGCGCCCGTGATCCGTACAATCCCCAAGCCTACACCGGGTTGACCGTTGTACCATGAAAGTTGCCGGTTATCAGCCAGGCCGTCTTCGATCCTGGCGATATCGCCCAATTGCACCCGGCCGCCCGGATGGACGGCCACCACCATGGCACCCAATTGACGGACATGATGGAATTCCATATCCAGCCTGATCAGGTATTCACGTCTGCCGCCAACCAGAAAGCCCCCCGGAAATTGGACATGTTCGTTGTGAAAGGCACGAATCACGTCGGATACGCTCACATTCAATGCGTGCATATGTGCCAGATTGAGCCATATCCGAATGGTCCGTTTCCGCTTACCCCCAATACGAACCTCGCCCACGCCATCAATATTCTCCAGACGCTTTTTAATCACGTTGCGCGCATATTGATTAAGCTGCTGCAAGGTCCGGTTGCCGGTCAGGGCCAGCCACATGATGGGTGTGGCGCCCACTTCGACCTTGGCGACCACCGGCGGATCAACGCCACGGGGCAGTCTGCGCAACACCTGGTTCACCTTGGCCTGCACCTCGTTAAAGGCAACATCAATGTCCTTCTTCAACTTGAACTGGATATTCACAATGGATACGCCGGGAGAAGATTGTGAAATGACATGTTCGATGCCCGGAACGCTGTTGACCTTTTCTTCAATGAGGGAGGTAATGGAAGCATCCACCACATCCGGCTGCGCACCCTTGAGCACCGTGGTAACGGAAACCATCGGAAAATCAATTTCAGGAAACCGATCCACCCCGATGCGGTGATACGCTATGATGCCAAACAGGACCAGTACGCCCGACAGCATCCAGGCCAGCACATGGCGCCTGATGGATAGCTCCGGCAGCGTCATTCGTTCCCCTCATCTCCTTCACCTGATGCTTTCTCCCCGAGATGAATGACATGTACGGCCGCGCCATCGGTCAGGAATGCGGCGCCATCCACGGCAACGGTTTCTCCCGCTTTAAGCCCGCGGACAATTTCCACGCTTCCATCCGTATGTACGCCACTTCGCACGGGTCGTTCAGAGGCTTTCCCCCCCGCAATGACGTACACCACCTCACCCTTCGGGCGTAGAACCACACTGGCATCGGGAACCACGACAGCCCGTTTGTGTTCCGCCACCCGAACATCCGCGAGCACGCTGCCGCCAGACCGCCATCCACCGGGATTATTTACTTCAAGCCGCGCCTCGAACGCACCTGAATCCCGATCGATCATGGGGGATAGATCGCGGATGACCGCGTGCAGGACTTTCCCGCCCGCTGGCAGTACCAGGCGAACATGTTGCCCCACGCGTATCACGCCTGTCTTGGTTTCCGGAAACGGAAGACTGATGGTGAGCCGGCCACCCGCCACAATATCGACCAGCCGCGTCCCCGTTTGCACATAATCGCCCGCGGCAACGAAGCGCTGTTGCACCTGCCCGGATATGGGTGCCCTCACGGTGGTGTGTACGACATTCAGCCGGGCTCGTACATATTCGGCCGCGGAGGCGCGTTTTGACTGGATGAGCGCGGCCAGCTCCGCCTCCGACTGATCCAGCATGGCAGGGGAAACAAACTTGTTGACAGCCAGTTTCCGGTATCGCTGAACCAGCCGCCTCTGGGCAGGTATTCTGGCCTCTATGCTGGCAATTTTCGCCATGGCTGCTGCCGCCCGCGCCTTGAAATCGTTGCTGACCAGGCGCACCAGCACATCGTTTTTGTTAACGAGGCTGCCGACATCCACGCCAATCCACGCGACCTTCGCCGGGACTTCAGCCGACACCGTAACCGATCGTGGATTCAGTATTCTTCCAACAACGGATTCCGTCATCCGTACGTCCCGAACCGTGGCTGCACGGGTTGTAATATTAACCGTCCTCACTGTTGCCGGCACATTCTTTTCTCCGTGCCCGCATGCGGCGGTTACCAGAACAACCATGACCAGAAGCATGCGCGGCATGGTGTTACGCCATGAACCGGCTCGCCATATCATGCCGTTATTTTTGCTCTGTCCGTAATACCCAGCAGCAACAGGCGCAACCAGCGTTCTCCTGTCCGGGCATGGTCGTCGAAATGCGTTCCCGGCAAGTGCTGAAGCACCGACCATGACTGAAACATAAAGACATTTAACCCCACAATGGCAGCCGCTGCGTCAACCGCATCCATATCCCCGCGCAGTATCCCTTCTGTTTGGCCGCTTTGAATCAACACAACCAGACGTGAGAAATGTTCACCAAATACATCAACGGCCAGGGCCTGCCCCCGTTCACGATCTCCATCCGTCATCTCACGCAGGATCAGACGGAATATATTTTCCTGGTCAAACATATTGTTCAAGTGGGCGCTGGCAAAGTCGCGCAGTGGCTGAACGGAGGTACAGGGTTCTTTCTCCAGGCATTGTAAAATAGTGCCAATGTTAAGACAGGCCTGCTTCAGGACGATGATATACAGTTCCTGTTTACTGGAAAAATGGTGGAAGATCGTGGCCTTGGATACGCCTGCCCTGGTCGCGATTTTCTGAATGGAAACGGCATCGAAACCATGCCTGGAAAACAAGTCCCCCGCAGCTTCCAGAATACGTCTTTCCCCGTCTGATACCCGTACCATCCACTCCTCCTGACCAATCGGTCAGGATTCTTGGATAAAATCCTGTTGTTGTCAAGATACAGTCAACAAACCATCCCGGCGCCCACCGTAATGTTGGTAAAACCGTCAATGATGATGAAGCTGCCGGTGGCACGATTGTCCGCATACGCATCCGTATAAATCGGCCGTGCCAGCTTAAAACGCACCCGGCCAATGTCGTTGACGCCCAGTTCGTCCGCATCTTCCTGATGCAGGGTGTGAATATCGGTGCGATAGACAACATTATTGACCACGGCTCGCACTGAATTCGTGGTGTGCTTGATGATATATTTCTTGCGCATGCCCAGTGGTTCCTCACCTGTCCAGCAGACCATAGCCTCAATTTCCTTGCGTATACCAGGTATCGCATCGGAATCCACCAACATATCGCCACGCGAAATATCCATATCATCCGTCAGTGTCAGGGTGACACTTTGTGGTGCGAAGGCTTCTTCCGGGTTTCCGTCAAAGGAAACGATGTCCCTGATACGGGATGTTTTTCCGCCTGGCAACAGCGTCACGTCATCACCTGCATGGATGACGCCAGCATTGATACGACCGCAATAGCCCCGAAAATCCGGCAGATCAGCCGTTTGCGGCCGGTTAACATATTGTACGGCGAAGCGGAACGGCAAAGCGTCGATATGATCAGTCACCTCAATCGATTCAAGTGCTTCCAGCAACGTCCTGCCTTCATACCAGGGCATGGATGCACCGCGCGCGGCCACCATATCGCCATGCAAGGCCGAGACTGGAATACAAACCAGATCCCTGATGCCCTGTTTAGCGCAATAGTCCGCCATATCGGTTCGAATCCTCTCAAAGATCTCCCGGGAGTAGTCCACCATATCCATTTTATTGATGGCGACCAGCAGATGCGGCGTGCCCAGCAAGCTCAGGATATGCGTATGCCTTTTCGTTTGTGGCATGACCCCGTTGCGGGCATCAATCAGGATGATGGCGGCATTGGCCGTGGATGATCCCGTCACCATATTGCGTGTGTATTGCTCATGTCCCGGACAATCAGCCATAATGAATTTACGTTTCGGCGTGGCGAAATAGCGATAGGCAACATCAATGGTAATACCCTGCTCCCGCTCGGCGGACAAACCATCCGTCAACAGAGCCAGATCAATCTCGGCCACGGATGCGCGCCCCTTCTTGCGTGTCACCGACAGCAGCTGATCCTCGAATGCCCCCTTGGTATCCACCAGCAGACGGCCAATCAGGGTCGATTTGCCGTCATCCACACTGCCAACTGTCGCCAGTCGCAGCAGTTGTACCTGCTCACTCAGTTTCCAGTCCACCCCGGCCATTAAAAATATCCCTCTTTCTTCTTGTCTTCCATGGTATTGGCGCCGTGATCAATGACGCGTGTTTCACGCTCGCTTCTGCGCGCGGCGGCGGCTTCGGCTACGATCTCGTCAATGGTCGTGGCATCGGAACGCACCGCCCCCGTGCATGGCATGCAACCCAGCGTGCGGAAACGACTCATGACCAGCGTCGGCTTCTCGCCTTCCAGCAACTGGGCCTTCGTTTTCTCGTCATAGGGAATCAACAGGCTCCCCCGCTCCACCATCGGCCGTTTCCGGGCGTAATACAATGGCACAATCGGAATATTTTCTTCACGTATGTAAAGCCAGATATCCATTTCCGTCCAGTTGGACAGCGGGAATACACGCACGCTTTCCCCTTCGTGAATGCGGCCATTGTAGATATCCCATAATTCCGGACGCTGATTCTTCGGATCCCACTGGCCAAACGCATCACGGATGGAAAACACGCGCTCCTTGGCCCGGCTGCGCTCCTCATCGCGCCTTGCACCGCCAAAGGCAGCGTCGTAATGCCCTTCTTCCAGCGCATCCAGTAAAGCCTGTGTTTTTAACGCACCGCAGCAACGCGCCACACCGTATTCCTTGGGATTCATACCCTTGCCAATCGCGGATTCATTGCGCCTGACGATCAACTCCGCGCCGATTTCCTTGATGAACCAGTCGCGGAACGTATACATCTCGGGAAATTTGTAACCGGTGTCCACATGCAATAACGGAAAGGGCAGCGGAGCGGGATAAAACGCCTTGCGCGCCAAATGCAACATGACACTGGAATCCTTGCCAATGGAATACAACATGACCGGATTGCGAAACTCGGCCACCACTTCCCGCATAATGTGGATGGACTCTGCTTCCAGCGTTTTGATTTGCGTGAGTCTGTGTTTACGCATCTGATTATATCCCCTCACCCGATTCGCCTTCGCCCGCATGCAGGGAGCTGACATGCAATCCGCATTCAGCCAGCGTATCCTTATTTTCCCACCACCAGCGCCCTGCACGGCAATCTTCTCCGGCGGTAATGGCGCGGGTGCAGCACGCACAACCAATCGACACATAATGTTCATCGTGCAAGCGGTTATAGGGCACGTCATGCTCCCGGATATAGGTCCAGATATCGCTTTCCGTCCAGTCCAGCATGGGATTGTATTTTATCAGACCGAAAACCGGGTCATCCTCAACGGGCTGAACCGCGGCACGGTTTTCCGACTGATCCCGCCGACGGCCGGTGATCCACGCTTCCATGCCGGCCAGGGCGCGCTTGAGCGGGTTAACCTTGCGAAGGCCACAGCACAACTTGCGGTTTTCCACGGTATGGTAAAACAGGTTGATACCACGTTCGCGCACCATGGCTTCAACCTCATCCTTATCCGGAAACACGATTTCCAGATCAATGCCGTAATGATCGCACACCTGCTCCATCAACGCATAAGTGGCCTGTGGCAGACGCCCCGTGTCCAGTGTCACGACACGAATGTCAGAAACATACCGGCAAATCAGATCAATCTGAACCATTCCTTCCGAGCCCATGGCGCATGGATAAATCAGGCGATCGCCATGTGCATCCCTGGCTTGCCGCAGCAACGCGATGGCGGGTTCAATCAACGCCGGAATACTCATCTTGTCACACCCATTCCCACAACAGGCCACCACAACCAGACGGTGAGTACAAACAGGGTAAATGCCGAAATCGACATCATGGCACCGTAGCGCAACATGGATGCGGCTTTCACGTAGCCTGTGGAGAAAATCATGGCGTTGGGCGGTGTTCCCATGGGTAACATAAAGGCAAATCCAGCCACAATGCCAACAGCCAGGGAAACCATGGCGGGATCCATGCCCGCCGCCAGACCGGCAGGGATGGCTACCGGTAACATAATGGCCACGGCGGCGGAATTGCTTACGCCTTCAGTCAGCAGCAGTGTTGCCAGCGCCAGCAGAAACAGTAGTCCCAAACCGGTCGCCCCCACGGGTAGTAACCACGATGCCAGCCATGCGCCCGCACCCGTTACGGCAATCGCCTTGCCGATGGCAATCGCACCGCCATACAACATAATGACATCCCAGCTGACATACGCCTGAATCTCTTTCCACGAAACCAGCCGCAACGCAAACATACAAACGACGCTCAACAGGGCAATACTGGCCAGCCCGATAACATGCCCCGCTGACAGCCATGCGACAATGGTGACGAACATCAACAGGGCCATGATGCGTCCCCGCCAATCCAACAGTCCAAGCTCCAGCCGCTTTTGCTCAATCCTTTCGCGGACGGATTGAATATTAAGCCCGTTCACGGGTGTCATAAAAAGAAGCAATGCGGCGCCCATGACCAGCATACCGACGACCAGCGGCACGGCAGCGATGCTCCAGTCAAAAAACGAGAACGATTTGCCGGTTAATTCCTGTACCAGTGCCATGGCCAGCGGCCCGCGCGCCCCGCCCAGCAAGGTGGCTACGCCGCCCACGATAGCACCCCATGCCAGAGCAAGAAAAACCGATTGGGCATAACGATCCCCCGGTTTGAGACCCAGTCCGCGCACGATCTCCCATGCAAGGGGAAGAAATACTGCGGCCACCGCATGTTCAGGCATAAAAAAAGCCATGAACGCGGGTAATAACAACATCGCCAGCAGTAATCGCCGGGGGCTCGATCCGACGCGCTCCAACAAGTTCAGCGCCAGATGCTCGGAAAGCCCGGACTTGATCACGCCCGCGGCCAGCATAAATGCACCCAGAATAAAGAATACGGCGGGGGTACCAAACAAGGCAAAGGTTTCCGTAGCGGGGAGTACACCCAGCAAAGGCAGTAACGCCAGGCCCAGTATGGCAGTGACAGCCAGTGGCAATAATTGAGAGACCCACAGCACCAGGCAAAGCGTAAACACAACGATGGCACGCCAGCCCGGTTCGCTTAATCCTGCGGGAATATCCCGACCCACGGCCCACCATGCCGCCCCTGCAATCATGGTCAGTGCCACGAATGGCCATCCCTTGCGCGCCAGCAATACATGCATGGGCCGTTTATCCAGAACAACCGGCATATCAGTGTTTTGTCCCGGCATCGGTATACTGCACTTTGAGCGTACGCCTCAGGGCATCAAACCACCCGCCCATTCTCCTGCCCGCCGAACTCAAGGTCAGCCGTTCCGTTAACGAGACCTCGCGCCCGACCAGTACCCTGCTTTCCATCGGTGTAAGCACACGGCCCATATCGCGCAGGCGGTGGGTTGGCAGACCGGATGCCGTCAGGATTCCATACAATGCGAGAAAGGCGGTCTCGGCTGCATCCATGTCCGGAAGGGCAGTGTGCTCCAGAGGTGTCCCGGGGAGTGGGCGAAAGGGGATCAGCAAGGGCACCACGCCATGTTCCACCAGCGCGTTCATGCCGGAAATGGTCGATTCCACCGATTCCAGGCCCAGGATCAGATGGCTGACCACCGCCCCCTCACGAAACACGGAAACTGCATGCCCAAGCGCTCGCCAGATGGCCTCCTGACCACCTTCGGCCTGTTTTCCGGGACAAACGGTGGAAAATTGTTCTCCGTCAAATAATTCCAGGTTACAAATCAGCACATCCAGCCCCGCCGCATACAGATCATCAATCATGGATGTGTCGCGCGGCGCCACGGTCTCAAGCGCAATTTGCCGATGTCCGAGATGTCGACGCAGCAACGCAATCAGTGAAACAAGGCGATCCAGGCCCGCCTGATCCCCCGGCACATGGCCATTGTACAGATACACGGTATCCACTTCACGTTCGGACAACGCCGCTCTCACCACTTCGACCAGTTCCAGCGGATCACGTAACGGCGGAATTACCGCGTTCAGCATCGAATCATACTGACAATACTGGCATGCCTGACCCGGCTCAGCGAAGAAACCACAGCCCATCAGGGGATGCAGAATCAGTAATTTGTCGTGCAGCGATGAGAAGCTGCCCATACGGGCGCCGGCACGTGTTGTCCGATGGTAATAACGCGGAGCAGCCAGCAATTCCACGGGTATCCGATCATTTTCATGCACCAGTTCACATACATCTCCCGCAACGTGTAGTGCAATCGGACTCTTGCCCGTAAATGGCTGAGCCACGGGGACGGTCGCGAAGTGTCCGCTGGGAAGGCGTAAATCCAGAACCGTTTCTGCGGCATTGGCCTGGGAAATCCAGTGAGAAGCCTTTGGCAACCCATCTGGGAGAGCAACGCCATGCATCACCAGAGCCAGCTTGGCGCGACCGGAATTATCAAAAAATGTCATCATATCGGTTGCTGTCTACGCGGATTTCTCCACCAGAATCTTCCACTGGCCACCTGGAATCCGTTCCTGCCCAAGCACCTGCTGCCCCTGCTCCTCCAGGGAACGTGGAACATTTATGATGGGCTCACCATCATCAAGAATCACCGACAAATGCGCGCCGGCCGGCAGTGTTTCCAGTTTCAGCTTGGTCTTGACGAAATTCATCGGGCAGGCCACGCCCGTAAGATCGAGGAATGTGACTGTTCCATTCGCAACAGACTGCTGCCGGGCAGCGGACGTGTTCGGTGTACTCCGCACTGCGGATGCGTCATGAGGAACCGGCGCGAATCGATCCGCCGCCAGATCGGTAAACGCTCCCGCCCCATCCCGCAAGGCGGTAATGCCCGGCGCGGGATCAGCAATATTTACACCCATCAATGCTGATGTCACCCTGGTCAAACTGGCGGACACCGCCTTGTCGGCGGCGGCGAGACTGGCTAGCAGACCGAATACTTCCACGTCACCCTCCGGCTTTTCACCGTAGGCGACCAGAAATGCACGCGCCGTGGAGATAGCGGACCGCTTGTAGCCTTCCATCGCCTCGGCCTGAAACATGGCATCCAGATGGGCATTGCCGATACGCAGTTCGTATTGAGCTTCGGCGACCAGTGCGGCGGTCATGCCAACCACCGCAGCTGCACACTCGCCCGGTTTATTATCCTTGGTCGAGAATGGCTGATTTTCATTCCAGTCGTACATCAGACCTTCAACCTCGCCCTCGCCGGCGGAGAAGGGTGCCAGAATGGCATTGATACCGTCCTTGCCGACACGTGTCGCCCAGTCATGCATACTCTCACCTGCTGTCCGTTTCTCCTGATAGGTGCGAAGCACGGCAATGCCCGCCTCCGGCGCGTGCTTGGCCGGCACGGGATTGGTAGCAAAACCGAAGGCTCTGCCAGCCCTGCCGGAACCACCCACGTGCAGTTGATAATGTGGCACCGCCTTGCCCTCAATCTTTTTGGCCAAGCCGTGAAAACCGAGGTCAGCAATATGATGTTGCCCGCAGGCGTGCTGGCATCCCGAAATCTTGACCTGTAAACCGGCAAGTTCGGGATGATTCGTGGCTAATCGACTCAGCTCCGGCTTCATGGTTGCAGCCAATCCGTAAGAATTGGTAATGGCCAGACGGCAGGACTCCACCCCGGGGCAAGCCAGCACATCGGAAATACTACGCGCATGTTCGATTGCAATATCGGCGGCATTCAGGATCGCGATCACCGCATCCATTTGCTCCGGTGCGACGCCGGTCACCACCATCCCCTGCTCGGGCGTGGTGCGAATATCATCGCTACCTCCCGCCCGCGCGGCCTCCGCCACGGCATGGCACTGCGCCGGCGTCAGATCACCACGGAAGAAATTGAGCAGAATGCCTTTATTGCCATCATGCTGATTCACCACCGGATCACCATGGAACGGAAACGAACCGGACGGTTCCCGCCAGTTTGCATTGACATATTCGGGATCAGCGCCGTGCGTTTTTTCCACAACCGCCCGTTCCTTGCGATACAGGTCTATAAAGCCCTCGGATCCCAGTTTCATCAACACATATTTCATACGCGCCCGCGCACGATGCTTGCGATCCGAATATTTGAAGTGGATGCGCATCAGTGCTTCACCCACGAGCAGCAATTCTTTCTCCTCAATAAAGTCTTCGAGCCTGATGGCCGAAACCGGATGCGCGGATAATCCGCCCGCCGCCCAAACCTCAAAGCCATGTTTTCCGTCTTTCGTTTTTGCGATAAAGCCGATGTCATGCATCGCCGAAAGCCCGCAGTCCGTGGCGCAACCCGAGAAGGTCACCTTGAATTTGCGCGGAAACTGCTGGGTCAATGGATGACGCAGATAAAACTCGGCAAATCGCCGGGCATGCACATTGACATTGGCGTGCTCGGCGGGACATATGCCGGATAGAAGACACGATGTCACGTTGCGTACGGTATTCCCACAGGCCTCGCGCGTGATGATACCAGCCGCGGCCAGGGCGCGCAACATAGCGGGCGTATCCTCCAGGCGTGTAAAATGCATCTGAATATCCTGACGTGTGGTCACATGCGCCAGTTTGGGGGTACCCAGTTCCCCGGCATACCGATCCACGACATTGGCAATCACATCCAGTTGCGCCGGCGTCAAACGGCCACCCGGCAGTTTGATGCGCACCATTTGTACGTTATCCTGACGCTGGCCATATACACCCATTTGTAGCCGGAACGGCGTAAATTGTTCCTCGGGCATACGTCCGGCCATGAAGGCCTTTAACCCTGCTTCATATTCCCTGATATCATCTTCACGGGCGAAATGAATCGGTTCAACTGCTGCCATATTCCTGCTCCTTTAGCCGGGTTGCACCCCTGAGTAGTTACGACGGGTTAACCTTTCGCGGCGCGCAATTCACACGTCTCTTCATAGGTGATCAGATCCTTGATGGTTGCGTTATCCGAGCACAACGGACAGGCCGGATCCTTACGCAGCCTCAGCTTGCGCCACGCCATGCACAACGCATCGAAGGTCATCAGATGGCCGGACAGGGACTCGCCGATACCCAGTAATTCCTTGATGACTTCCACGGCCTGGATCGTACCCACAACGCCAGCCAGCGCGCCCAGAATTCCGGCCTCCGAACAGCTTGGCACCAGCCCAGGCGGTGGCGGTTCCGGATACAGGCAGCGATAGCACGGACCTTCCCTGTCCTCATGCGGCTTGAATGTCGTCACTTGCCCCTCAAAGCGAAACATCGCGCCCGAAACCAGCGTCTTTCGCTCGAAGAAGCAGGCATCGTTGACCAGAAAACGGGTCGGAAAATTGTCGCAACCGTCCACGATGACATCGTAATCACGGATAATCCCACGCACATTCTCCTCGGTGACGCGCTCGGTGTAAGTGATCACATCCACATCAGGATTCAACGCCTGTATGGTCTTCTTTGCGCTCTCCACCTTCTCCATGCCAATGCGCTCGTTATTGTGAATGATCTGGCGCTGGAGGTTGGATATGTCCACCACATCGGCGTCGGCGATGCCAATGGTGCCCACACCCGCTGCGGCAAGGTAATACGCTACGGGGCTGCCCAGACCGCCCGCGCCAACCATGAACACGCTGGACTTGAGCAAAGTGCTCTGGCCCTCACCGCCAACCTCCGGCAGGATAATATGGCGTGAATAGCGCTCGATCTGTTCTTCCGTAAAATCAATCATGCATCAATGCCCTTGAATAAATCCGTAGACATATAACGTTCCGCCATGGAGGGAAGGATCACCACGATGCGTTTGCCCTTCATCTCCGGTCTTGCCGCCACCTTCAATGCCGCGGCCATGGCCGCGCCGGAGGAAATACCACCGGCAATACCTTCTTCCGCCGACAAGCGCCGCGCTGTATCCAGGGCTTCCTCATTGCTGACCAACTCGACGCTATCGACGATGTCCATGTGTAGATTCTTCGGAATAAACCCCGCGCCAATACCCTGAATCTTGTGCGGCCCCGGCTTACCGCCGGAAATAACGGGCGAATCAGCAGGCTCCACCGCAATAGCCTGAAAGTCAGGATTACGCGGCTTCAACGCTTCGGCTACGCCGGTGATGGTGCCGCCCGTTCCCACGCCCGCGACCATTGCATCGACGCGACCCCCGGTATCCGCCCAGATTTCTTCCGCTGTCGTTTTACGATGAATCCCGGGATTAGCCGGATTCTCAAACTGTTGTGGCATGAAGGCGCCATCGGTCTGGCTGACAATCTCGGCCGCCTTCTCGATCGCCCCCTTCATGCCCTTCTCCGCTGGCGTCAATTGCAGTTCCGCACCCAGTAATTTCAGCAGCTTCCGCCGCTCCAGACTCATGGATTCCGGCATGGTTAATATACAACGGTACCCCTTGGCACGCGCAACGAATGCCAACGCGATGCCTGTATTGCCACTGGTGGGTTCCACAATGACGCCACCAGGTTTGAGACTTCCATCCGCTTCGGCAGCCTCGATCATCGCCTTGCCAATACGGTCCTTAACGGAGTTCAGCGGATTACGGAATTCCAGCTTCAATAGAATTTCAGCATGCAAATCACCACCCATGCGCTGTAAACGCACCAGCGGCGTATGCCCCACCGTTTCCGCGATATTATTGAATATAGCCATAATACACTCCTGTTATTGTTAATTCTTGTGAAGTTCTTGTGAGCCTCTTGCAACAACGATAGTACTTCCTGCACTGTTTTAACTGTTCAGCCTTCGATAACGTTCTGTTCGATGGGATCGACGTGCACCCCCTCTGCTGTAAGCCAGGCCAGCGCCTGCTCGACGGCATCCTGCGCGCCCTCAATCTCCAACCCGACCAGCCCCATACCCTCTTTGACCTCGGCGGTGCGAATATTGGTAATAACATCGAACGTATGCCCTACCCTCCAGATCAGAGGTTCACGCACCGTATCCTTTGAAAACGTCAGATAAACGCGCTGTTTCAACCTGATCTCCTGTTCATCATTTTCCGCCGGCAATGGCGGGCACGATGGACACCTGATCATCATCCGACAGTTGCGTACCCTTTCCCTGAAGAAAACGTACATCTTCATCGTTTACATAAATATTCACAAAACGGCGAATCTCACCGGATTCATCACACAAACGTTCCTTCAACCCGGCGTGCGCGCCTTCCAGGCTCTCAATCATTTCACCCACGCTGGCTGCTTCAACCGACACCTCATCGGCGCCATCGGTCAACTTACGCAACGGGGTTGGAATTCGTACGGTTACACTCATGATATCATCTCTCCTGTGATTTGGATTACTCGCTGGCAGTCGTCAGCCTACTGATCATTGCCCACTGCTTGCCCCGTCAGTTGCGACGCATCCACCTCGGCCAATGCGTCAAACTCATCCAGACTCGGGCCGATGATGCGGGGCTCAGCCACCTTCCCGGCAATCGCTTCCTGCGTCTTCAGACCATTGCCTGTTATACACAGGACGATGGACTCGTCACACGGAATGCGGCCCTGCTTAATCAGCTTCATGGCCACACCAAGGGTAACCCCCCCGGCTGTTTCCGTGAAGATACCCTCGGTTTCAGCCAGCAGACGTATCGCCGCGACAATCTCATCGTCAGACACGTCCTCGGCCCAGCCTCCTGTTTTACGTATCACCCGATTGGCGTAATACCCGTCCGCCGGATTGCCAATGGCCAGCGATTTGGCAATGGTGTCGGGCCGCACCGGATGGATCAGATCCGTTCCCTCCTTCACCGATCTGGCAATGGGTGAACAACCCGTGGCCTGCGCGCCATACATTCGGGTCTGTACATCCTCCACCAACCCGAGCTGCACGAATTCCCTGATAGCCTTGTGAATCTTGGTACACAACGAGCCCGATGCCATCGGTACCACCACATGCTTCGGCGCACGCCAGCCCAGTTGCTCCATAACCTCATAACTGAGCGTTTTCGATCCTTCGGCATAGAATGGACGTACGTTGACGTTGACGAAAGCCCAGTCGTATTTTCCGGCGATCTCCGAACACAGACGGTTCACATCATCGTAATTGCCCTTGATGCCCACCATCGTGGTGCCGTAAACAGCCGCGCCCAACACCTTTCCCCGCTCCAGATCATGCGGAATGAATACATAGGATTTGAGTCCCGCCGCTGCCGCGTTGGCCGCCACCGAACCGGCCAGATTGCCCGTGGATGCACAGGCCACGGTTTTATAGCCAAACTCCACCGCCTTGGATAAGGCAACGGACACTACGCGATCCTTGAACGACAGGCTTGGGTAACATACCGAGTCATTCTTGATGTACAGCCCGGATACACCCAGTGTCTTTTCCAGATTGAGGGCGCGTACCAATGGGGTGAAACCATTCTGCACGCCCACCGTCGGATCGTTATCAATCGGCAACAGTTCCTTGTAACGCCACATTGTTTGCGGACGCGACTCAATCAATTCACGGGTGAATATTCCGGTCAGTTTGTCGTAATCATAGGCCACTTCCAGCGGCCCGAAGCAGAATTCGCACACATGCTCCGGTGCGATACCATATTCCTGACCGCACTCCCGGCATTTCAACGCGCGCACAATACTCTCGCTCATTCAAGCATCTCCAATACCGGCGGAAGAATGGGCAAAAAAAAACCCCGCCTGAATAAAGCGAGGTTGTATGCGCGAGGAACCGCCAGCATTGACAACCGCACCTCATCGCTCTTCCTTTCAATCAGGAAGCAGGCATTGGCACCGGACGCCTCGGATGTTACACGTCTAACCCGGTTTATTCACAAATCGCCGTGATGGTCGCGGCAGTATTTATGGATAATCCGAGCTAACACCGTTGGCCGGTTGCCGCAGTTTCACAGGGCCTGAAACCCTCCACTGCTCTTGATAAAGCCGGATCAAATTTTCAGCGGCGGATTGTAGCACCCTTGTCGCCAAAAGCAAATTGTAGACTTTGTGGCTTTAGTTCGTATTGTAGTGCCACGTTCGCGTCATATTGTTTGACGTCCTGCTTTTCCCGGCGGCAGTTTTGCATCCATGTACATCCGGCAAACCACCACCCAACGCAAGATCGCCGCGCACGAGTTTTGCAAGAGGCTCCAAAGATGGGTTAAGCTGGCGCTATTCGGGTTAACCTGGACTATTCATAAATCGCCGCGATGATCGTGCCGGGCCTTTGTTCGCAGCGGATTCCTGCGAAGAAGACCGTAGCGGCGCTTACAGACGCCTGAGCAGGAATTCGTTGCGGGCAAAGGAACGAGCGAGGGCGCGGTAGCATTTGTGAATCGTCCAGGTTAACTCCGCAGGCTTGCTCCAAACCGTTTGTCCATAGCCATGACAATCGCATCCGAGGCCGCATCGGAATCATCCTGCGTCAGCGTACGATCCGGTGCCTGCAGGATGAAACGCACGCCAAGGCTGATCTGGCCGTCAGGAACACCTTTGCCCTCATAGCGGTCAAAAATACGCGCATCGGTGATCAGCTTGCCACCAGCCTTGCGCACCGTTTGCAGAATCCCTTCAGCCTGAATATCCCGATCAAACAGAAACACCAGATCACGTTCCACGCCCGGAAATCCAGGAAGCGCCGCAAACCTGGCCTCCTTGCCCGGCGGTAGCACATCGAGATTAATATCAGCGACGAAAACGGGGGTATCAACATCAAACCCGGCGGCAATATCATGATCAACACACCCCATTCGACCCGCTTCGGCGCGACCCACGAGAATCTTCGCGCTCTGACCCGCCTGTAATCCCTGAATGCCGTCGTCGGCCATAAAACGTCCCGTCAGCCTACGTAGCGTCAGCCATGCCTCGACCGCGCCTTTTAAATCAAAGAAATCAGCCTGTCGCGATTTATCATGCCACGCATCCCGCTGCACTTCGCCAGTCATCAACCATGCAATGACATTATTTTCGGTATGCCCAGCGTCCGTTCTGACATAAACTCGACCCTGCTCCGCCAACACCACACCCGGCTGCTGCCGGTTCAGGTTATGTCTGGCGACGTTCAGCAGTCCTGGCCAAATCGATCGGCGCATCACGCTCATCGCATCGGAAATCGGGTTCGCAAGCTCAATGTCCGCGCCATCATCGGCGACAAACTGCCGCTGTTCCCTGGCGGACACAAATGCATACGTCACCACCTGCAAAAACCCGCCGGCGACGGCATCATGAATGGAACGATCCTGTTTGACCGGTACGAATATCTCCAGCGGGGGTAGCAGTTCGGGAATCGCATCGAAACCGATCACCCGTGCATATTCCTCGGAGATATCCTCGGGAATTGAAACATCAGGCCGGAATGATGGAACGGTCACATGAAGCCTGTCACCTTCTCTCGAAATGCCGAAACCCATTCGCTTCAACACATCATCCACCGATGCGGGAATATCGATGCCCAGTCTTGATGTAATACGGGAAACGGCGCAGCTGACTTCGCGGCCCGCATTGATATCAGCAGCATCACCACAAACGGTGATATCGCCAGCCGAGCCTCCAAATAACCCTGTAATCATGGACGTGGCCCGCCGCATGGCTACGGCAATCATGGCCGGATCAACACCGCGCTCGAAGCGTATCGACGCCTCGGATACCATGGCGTAAATGCGGCGCGTTTCACTGACCCTGGCCGGACGGAAAAAGGCTGATTCCAGCACGATGTTGGTCGTCGATTCACTCACGCCGGACGGCTCCGAACCCATAATACCCGCCAGCGCAATGATGCTGCTGTGATCGGTCACCACCAGATCGCCCGCATGCAGTTCCAACTCACGCCCGCCCAGCGCCACGAATGCTTCGCCACTGGCGGCTGAACGGACAGCGATATCGCCATCAAGTTTATCGAGATCAAAGGCATGCATCGGCTGCCCCAGATCAAGCATGATCGTGTTCAACACATCGACAATGCCGTTAACCGGACGCATACCCGCCATGATCAGGCGAACCTGCATCCAGGATGGAGAATCGCCTACCGTTACGCCCTCAATCCTTCGGGCCATATACACAGGACAATCCTGTTCCACGGATACGGACACGGCAGGCGCTGGAATAGCGTCATCAACGCCGATGTCAGCCACCTCGATTTCCGCCAATGACAAACCCGCCTCGGCAGCCAGATCACGGGCAAGGCCGTGTACATTCATGCAATCACCACGATTCGGCGTAATGGAAAGATCAAACACCGCTTCTTCCAGATTAAGGAACTCGCCCACTTCCGCACCGATCGGCGCATCCCTTGGCAGAATCAACAACCCGGCCGCATCCTCGGCCAGCCCCAGTTCAGCCCCGGAACAGCACATACCACAACTCACTTCACCACGGATTCTTCCTTTCCTGATCGTCAGACCATTCGGCAGCGATGTACCGATGGTGGCCACCGGCACTTTGTCACCCTCACCCATATTGGACGCGCCACAGACGATATCCAGTGGCTCGGCCTCACCGATATTCACTTTCAGCAGACTTAATTTATCGGCATTAGGGTGTGGGATCTTCGCCTCAATCAGTCCAATCCGCACACCATGAACGGCGGCGCGTGGCTGTTCAACGCCCTCAACCTCATGACCCAAACGAATCAGATCATCCGAAATTTTGGCGGGTGTCGCAGTCAATGCCACGTGCTGTTTTAGCCAGGAAAAAGGAATTTTCATTTTGCCACTCCCATCCTGCGAAGGAATCGAATATCATTTTCAAAAAACAGTCGCAAATCGGGAATGCCCTGCTTCAGCATTACCAGCCGCTCTACGCCGAGGCCGAATGCAAAGCCGGAGAATCCACTGGCATCAATACCAACCGATGCCAACACATTCGGATGAATCATGCCGCTACCCAATACCTCCAGCCAGCCACTGCCCTTACAAATGCGGCAACCCGCACCTCCACAGAATACGCAACCGATATCCACTTCAGCTGACGGTTCGGTAAATGGAAAATAGTGCGGTCGCAAACGAACCGGGACATCCTTTTCGAAATAGGAGGAGAGGAAATGTTTTAATACGCCTTTCAGGTGCGCCATCGATACATCGTGATCGACCTTGAACACCTCAACCTGATGAAACATCGGTGAATGGGTCACATCGTAATCGCAACGGTACACGCGGCCCGGCGCCACCACGGCCAGCGGCGGCGTACCGCCCCCCGCCAGAAAGCGTTTCATGGCGCGAATCTGTACCGGCGATGTGTGGGTTCTGAGCAGCATTGGCCCGGGGTTATCCCCACTGGCCTCCATATCCTTAATGAAAAAGGTGTCATGCATGGCGCGCGCCGGATGTTCGGGGGAAATATTGAGCGCATCGAAATTATGAAACTCATCCTCGATTTCGGGGCCCTCGGCCACTGCAAAACCCATCCACGAGAAGATTGCGATCATCTCATCCAGCCCCTGCTGTACCGGGTGCAATACGCCACTGGCAGCTTCGCGGCCTGGCAGCGTCACATCGACGCGCTCGGCCTCGATGCGTGCTGCCCTGGCTTTCACGCCCAGCTTGGCTTCACACCGCTCCAGTGCTGTCGCCAACGCGACCTTGGTACGGTTCACATGCTGACCCATTATCGGACGATCCGCGGGCGGCAGTTTACCAACACCCTTCAGTACTTCGGTCAATACTCCCTTCTTGCCCAGATACCGGACACGCAACTGTTCCAGATCATTCAGGTTTTCAGCTGCCGAAAATACAGCCATCGCTTGTGCCCGTAACAATTCCAACTGCCTTTGCAGCGCATCAATATCGCTCATCATCCTTTACCCCTTTTTTATTACAAAGACACAAAATCTTTGCGCCTCCGTAATAAAAAAAGCAGGACTGCGAACAGCCCTGCCTTCGATCGTATCTACGCTGACAACCGGTCGAAACCGGAAAAAGTGTTGTTACTGAATCCGTGCGCGAGCTGTTTCCGCCAGCTTCGCAAAACCTTCCGCATCGCACACGGCGATATCGGCCAGTATCTTACGGTTCAGTTCAATTCCTGCTTCAGAAAGACCGTGCATGAAACACGAATAGGAAAGACCGTTCATTCTTGCGGCAGCATTGATTCGGGCAATCCACAAGCGACGGAATTCACGTTTTTTAACCTTGCGATCGCGGTAGGCATATTGTCGCGCCTTGTCCACAGCCTGCGCAGCAACACGAAAACAACTCTTGCGCCGGCCACGATACCCCTTGGCCGCCTTGATAACCTTTTTGTGGCGGGCATGCGCCTGAACACGGGAATTTACACGAGCCATCGTCTATCTCCTTATCTGTCCGGCCTTACTTGTACGGAATCATCCGGTTCAGAGAACGCACGTCGGCGGCCGCCACCATCTCGGTGCCACGGAAATTACGCTTCCGTTTCTGTGACTTTTTGGTTAAAATGTGATTGGCGAAGGCATTGTTACGTTTCCACTTACCACGCCCGGTTCTGGAAAACCGTTTTGCGGCGCCACTGTTTGATTTCATCTTGGGCATGTTCAACCTGCTCCGTTATATTTTGTAACTACTGAGTCTCTTGCAAAACTCATGATCGGCGATCGGCTTCCCCACTTCGGCCCATTTCCGAGCTTGAATTTTGCTCCATGGAACCACCATGCAGCTCATTCAATCCCGAAAATGGTCTCAAAGTGGGAGTGCCGCTCATCCACCCAGAGTTTCGCAAGAGGCTCTACTTTCTCAGTGGTCCGATGACCATGATCATCTGCCGGCCTTCCATATTGGGCATGTTTTCTACCTTACCCAATTCCCTCAACTCCTCTGCAATGCGTTTCAATTGTTCAGCGCCACGCGAAGCATAGACCATCTCCCTGCCACGAAAGCGCATGGAAAGCTTTACCTTGTTGCCATCTTCCAGAAACTGGCGCGCACGTTTCATTTTCACGTCCATATCATGCTGATCCGTGCTGGCACGCACCTTCACTTCCTTGGTCTGCACAATATGCTGATTCTTCCTGGCAAGGTTGGCCTTCTTGCTCTGTTCGTATTTGAACTTGCCGTAGTCCATCACCTTGCATACTGGCGGGACGGCATTGGGCGACATCATCACCAAATCAAGGCCCTTCCCTTCCGCCTCGGCAATCGCCTGCACCCGTGGCAACACACCAATCTGTTCCCCATCACTACCAATCACCCGAACCCTGGCAGCGTCGATATCGTGGTTTATCGTTAATTCCTTTTTAGCGATGAAATTCCCCTGCCGATGTTTTATTCAAACTATTCATACTCCCGTTGCATGCGCCGCATTTCGGCCAGCCATACATCCAGCGGTATCGATCCCAGGTTTTCACCCTTCAGGTTACGTACCGCCACCGTTTTCCTCTCCCGCTCCCGATCCCCTACCACCAGAATAAAGGGCACGCGAAGAAGCGTAAGGACGCGCACTTTATAGCCGACTTTCTCATTGCGCAAGTCCGTATCCACCCTGAAACCGGCCTGCCGAAAGTAATCGCGTGCCTCTTGCGCATAATCCGCCTGCGCATCCGTAATATTGCACAGCACAGCCTGCACCGGCGCCAGCCAGAACGGAAATTTTCCCTCATAATGCTCAATCAGGATACCAATAAAGCGTTCCATCGAACCCAAAATAGCCCGATGCAGCATCACCGGCGTCTGGCGGGATGAATCCTCGGCTACATATTCAGCACCCAGCCGTCCCGGCATGGAGAAATCCACCTGAATGGTGCCGCACTGCCACACACGGCCCAGACAATCCTTCAGCGAAAACTCAATCTTCGGTCCGTAAAACGCGCCCTCTCCGGGATTTTCGCCATACTCAAGCCCCTTCGACTCAAGTGCCTGATGCAGCGCTGCTTCCGCCTTATCCCACTGCTCATCGGTGCCGACACGCTTATCCGGCCGGTCGGACAGGGAGATCATCACATCCTCAAACCCAAACCGATGGTACACTTCATGGGTCAGATCAATGAAGTGGAAAACCTCGTCCTGAATCTGACCTTCGGTACAGAAGATATGCGCATCATCCTGCACGAAATTCCGAAGACGCATCAGACCGTGCAGCGTACCGGACGGTTCATGACGGTGACAGGAGCCAAATTCGGCCAGCCTGAACGGCAGATCGCGGTAGGAGTGCAGCGTCTGGTTAAATACCTGAATATGACACGGGCAATTCATCGGCTTGATGGCGTAATCCCGGTTCTCCGTGTTCGTTGTGAACATCTCATCATGGAACTTGTCCCAGTGCCCCGACCTCTCCCATAATTTTCTATCCACAATCTGCGGTGTCCTGATTTCCTTATAGTCGTTGGCGCACATAACCGATCGGATCTCATGTTCCACCACCTGCCATAAACTCCAGCCCTTCGGGTGCCAGAACACCATGCCCGGCGCTTCCTCCTGAAAGTGGAAGAGATCGAGTGATTTAGCCAATTTGCGATGATCTCGTTTCCCGGCCTCTTCCAGGCGATACAAATATGCCTTTAAATCATCCTTCCTGGCCCAGGCCGTACCATAGATGCGCTGTAACTGTTCATTATTCGAGTTTCCTTCCCAGTAGGCACCGGCCACCTTCATCAGCTTAAAACACTTGAGTTTGCCAATGTTCGGAACATGCGGTCCCCGGCATAGATCGACCCAGCCCCCCTGCCTGTACAAGCTTACCACTTCACCTTCGGGAATGCGGCCAATCAGCTTGGCCTTGTATTGCTCGCCCAGCCCCTCGAAATAGTGGATAGCCTTGTCGCGATCCCATTCCTCCCGTTGAACATCCAGTTTGAGCTTTGACATTTCCCGCATTTTTGCTTCGATTTTCTCCAGATCATCAGGCGTGAACGGACGATCAAACGCGAAATCGTAATAAAACCCATCTTTAATCACCGGACCAATAGTGGCCTGGGATTCGGGGAATAATTCCTGTACCGCCATGGCCATCAGATGCGCGGTGGAATGCCGGATGACATTAATGCCATCATCGGATTTATCGGTAACCAGGGAAACGTCATCGCCGTCATGTAATACATGCGTGGTATCCACCTGTTTACCGTTCACCGTGGCGGCGATCGTCGCCCGCGCCAACCTCGATCCGATATCGGTGGCCAGATCGTAAGCAGTTGCACCCGCATTCAGGGTACGGATTGAACCGTCAGGCAGTCGAATATTCATAGCAATGATGCCCCTCCATAATAAAAGACACGCATAAGAGCCTCTTGCAGGTTATAAAAAAATGGTTGGCGCGGGCAGGATTGAACTGCCGACCCCCACCGTGTCAAGGTGATGCTCTCCCACTGAGCTACGCGCCAATACATCATAAATCGTTGCAAATATGCCGGTTAGGAACGGGGTTTACATGACGTGCACACCCCGCACGGGTCTTTTTGTCCGTGTACTCCGTTGCGACATGTTCCGCAAAGGCCGTGAAGCGTAGTAATCTATGGCTTTCCGGTCAAGACAGCCTGACCAACCTGGAACGAAATCGTCGTGATGGCTGCTGAAAAGCGATGTATCCTGAACTATTCATAAATCGCCGTGATGATTGCGAAGGGCCTTTGTTCGCAACAAATTCCGAGAAAGGAGACCGCAGCCGTGCATACGGGCGACCGACGAGCGCTTCGGGGCGAACAAAGGAACAAGCAAGGGCGCGGCAGCATTTGTGAATAGTGCAGGCTAGTTGCCGCTGACGCCCGGCTGGGGCATCATACGCTGTCTTAACCCGGAGTGTTCATCAATGACGACCTCGCAAGAAGTCATCAAAGCGCCCATGGATGGATTTTTTACGACTTCGTCACAACTGGTTCGGGTTAAAGTTCGATACAGGGGAATTCATGTCCGCCAACCAGAAACATACCGGCCAGTCCGGTCATGGCATCATCCGGGAAGGCCGTGAATACCACGCTGAAACCCTGCATGCCATGCACGATTCAATGCTGTTTATACGGCGTTTCGAGGAAAAAGCGGGACAACTGTACGGGCTGAAGAAAATTGGCGGCTTCTGCCATCTGTGCAACGGACAGGAAGCGGTATGCGTCGGCGCACAGCACGCAGCCAAGGCTTCCGATTATTTTCTGACCGGTTACCGCGATCATGGCCATGTTCTGGCGCGTGGCGCGGATCCGACCGCCGTCATGGCGGAACTCCTGGGCCGCGCCGGTGGCATCGTCAAGGGTAAAGGCGGATCGATGCATATGTTCGATGCCAGTCTCAACTTTGCCGGCGGCAATGGTATCGTCGGTGAACAGGTACCCGTCGCTCTTGGCTTTGGTTTCTCATCATGGTACCGCAAGGACAACCGTGTCACGCTGTGTTTTCTTGGCGATGGCGCCATCAATCAGGGCGCGGTGTACGAATCGATGAATATGGCGTCACTCTGGAAGCTGCCCATCGTCTTCGTGGTAGAAAATAACCAGTACGCCATGGGCACGGCACTGGACCGCGCCTCAGCGGAAACACACCTGTTCAAACGTGGTATCAGTTTCAAGGTGCCGGGCATGCAACTGGACGGCATGGATGTGCTCGAAGTGGAACGTAAAATGGACGAAGCCATTACCCATGCCCGCACGGGTAATGGCCCCATTATCGTGGAGGCCATCACCTACCGTTACCGTGGGCATTCGATGTCTGATCCGGCCACCTACCGTACACGCGAAGAGGTAGATGAATGGCGTACGGGCCGTGATCCGATTGCGCGTCTGCAAGGGCAAATGATCGAGGCAACCCTCGCCAGCGAAGAATCATTCAATGATAGAGACAAGGATATCAAGAAGGAAATCAATACCATCGTCAAGGCGGCGGAAGCACAACCGCAACCCGATGCCACGGAGCTGTGGACCGACGTGTACGCCGATCCGATTGAAGGCGCATACCCCCATCCGGGCAAGGTGAGCTAGATCCCTTTGATGCTGAATGACGATCATGCTACTGCTGTTCCCCATGGAGCCAGCCTTTCCTTCGTACGCGCCTTGCTCTTCAGTGCACCGCCTACCGACCGGACGCAAGGCGTGAGGGGTGGCCTTTGATACATTTGAATGAAAGACGAGCCACGACGGCAGGCTCTATCGGGAGGGAAGCCCTTCGGGACGCATCACGGTCGCGAGATGCTTCGTTGAACCTCGCTTACGCGCAGGGAGCGTACCGTGCCCGATTTTTCTTGCATCTCATCGGTAATGATTGGATCGTCATGCCCACCAGTCAGCATACAAGGGCTTAACTTGAGCAAGATCACCTGTCGCGAAGCATTGAATCAGGCGATGTGCGAGGAAATGGAGCGTGATGAATCCGTATTCCTGATGGGCGAGGAAGTTGCGGAATACAATGGCGCCTATAAGGTCAGTCAGGGCATGCTGGACAAATTCGGATCCGGACGCGTGATCGATACGCCCATCACCGAGCTGGGTTTCGCGGGTCTCGGCGTAGGTGCCGCGATGGCTGGACTGCGGCCCATCATTGAGTTTATGACGTGGAATTTCGCGATTCTGGCACTGGATCAAATCGTTAATGCTGCGGCAAAAATGAATTATATGTCAGCCGGCCAATATGGCGTACCCATGGTGTTGCGTGGCGCGGGGGGTGGCGCGGCGCGCGTGGGTGCGCAGCACTCCCAGAGTCTGGAAAACTGGATGGCCAATGTGCCGGGATTAAAGGTGGTCATGCCGTCCAACCCATATGATGCCAAAGGACTGCTCAAATCCGCAATCCGTGATAACGATCCCGTTATTTTTATTGAGCATGAGATCAATTACAGCGACATCAGTGATGTGCCGGACGAAGAATATGTCATTCCGTTGGGTAAAGCTGATATCAAACGTCAAGGTAACGATGTAACCCTGATCGCCCATTCGCGCATGGCCGGCTATGCGCTGGCCGCTGCCCATGAATTGGCCAAACAGGGTATTGATGCTGAAGTGATCGATCCGCGTACGATCAAGCCGCTGGATGAAAGCACCATTCTGGCTTCGGTGGCCAGAACGAACCGGGCGGTTGTGATTGAAGAAGGCTGGCGTTTTGCAGGCATCAGCGCCGAAATTTCAGCACGTATTATGGAAAAGGGCTTCGATGATCTGGATGCGCCTGTTGTGCGCATTACCGGTAAGGATGTACCCATGCCATACGCCGCTAATCTGGAAATGCTGGCGCTGCCCAGCGTTGCCGAGATTGTTGAAGCTGCCCGCGTGGTCTGCAACCGCGCATGATGAAAAATTTCGCCACGGAGAGCATCCAGTCATTGCTCTGCCTCTCTGTGGTCAGTTCCTTATCCGTGACATCTAATGCAAAATGCACAAGATATTTCACCACAGAGAGCACAGAGATACACAGAGGAAAACAAAATCTGAGAATAAACCCTGGTATTTTTCCCCATTCGA
>VAOZ01209707.1_pt1 | contig 28408 bp, 29 predicted proteins | sample 3394041 | NCBI WGS metagenome assembly VAOZ01 (sample SAMN08290431, study PRJNA428436) | hydrothermal vent metagenome | isolation source: Deep-sea hydrothermal vent chimney | place: Indian Ocean: Southwest Indian Ridge
GCCATAGGGCATCACACCCCCATCGAAGCCATGAAGGGATGGCAGCGCAGCCACCCGGAATTGTTTGTCAAAAGAATACGTAAACTTACGGAACCCGACAGTTAGTCATTCATGGAATGCGTAGCTACAATCAAGCCACGCACTGAATTTAGACTTAGTATAAAACAAAGTCAAGTGTTGCCCGAATCCTTCGGCTCAGGTAGTGTTTTAGTTCAACTCAACAAATTACGATGGAATAATCGAATCATGGGTACGAAAAAACCGGATTTCGAAAAATCTCTGACCTCACTGGAAACGCTGATTGAACGGATGGAGCAGGGTGACCAGCCGCTGGAACGTGCGTTGAAGGATTTTGAGCAAGGCATTCGGCTGGTACGCGAATGCCAGCAGGTGCTTTCCGCAGCCGAACAAAAGGTCAGAATACTCACTGAAGCCGATGAGAATCAGCATCAAAGCGATGAGGCTCATGGCGATACCCAAGGAATTGCGCCCGCATGACTGACATGAACCAGCTCGCCAGGGAATGGCGGAATCGCATCGAATCTGTGCTGGATCATTGGTTACCTGCCGCAGTGATAGAACCCGCCCGCCTCCATGCGGCCATGCGTTATGCCACCTTAGGTGGTGGTAAGCGAATACGCCCTTTACTGGTCTATGCCACTGGCAGGGTACTGGAAATCGAATCCAAGGCGCTCGATAGCACGGCAGCGGCTATCGAATTGATTCATACTTATTCACTGATTCATGATGATTTGCCGGCGATGGACAACGATGATCTACGCCGGGGTCGGCCAACCTGCCATCGGGCTTTCAACGAATCTATCGCCATTCTAGCCGGCGATGCCCTGCAAGCGCTCGCCTTTCATGTCCTCGTGGAAGATTCGAAACTTGGCGGATCGCCAGAAAACCATCTGGCCATAATCAACATTCTGGCCAACGCGGCGGGATCCAGGGGAATGGTCGGCGGCCAGGCCATCGACTTGGAAGCGGTTGGTAAAACGCTGACCCTGGCCGAGCTGGAAAATATGCATATTCACAAAACCGGCATGCTCATCCATGCTAGTGTTGCCATGGCCACCTATATTCACCCTCAGATGGATCAGGACATCCGCGATCGCCTGGCTCATTATTCCAAATGTATCGGCTTGGCTTTTCAGATCCACGATGATATTTTGGATGTGGAAAGCGATACCGAAACCCTGGGTAAGACCCGGGGCTCGGATCAGCTGAACAACAAACCCACATTCCCGGAATTGCTGGGTCTGGATGCTGCCAAGGAACATGCCTATAATCTTTATGATGAAGCCATCTCAACTCTGGATGCTCTAGCCACACAGCGTACCGATGCTCTGCGCTGGATAGCGGAAGTCATCATCACCCGGATTCAGTAATGAAAAAATACAAATTTTGCCCAGGAGTAAATATCCCTTATTGATGGTGTTGAGATGAAGTATGTGGCGCGATCATACCTGTCTTGTGCAATTCTTGTGCAATAGCTGATCCAGCCGTAAGGTAGATATGAAATGGACGTTACCAACACATTTACCGCCAACGGATAAACCGCGAGTCATCCTGCCGATATTCAACCCCGATGTCGGCTGGCTCGCGAGGAAGATTATGGCTCGTACCCCGCTACTGCACTGCCACCTTCAGGTGGATAAAATAACGTTACTGATGAGCACAGACTTGCGTAAGTCCATCAACAAGGCAACAATTGTCGTAAAATCTCCTCATGCTTGGTTTCCCGCGTAAGCACTCATGCCCTATTCTCTATTAAAATCCATCAACGCTCCCGCCGACCTGAAAAACCTCAGTCCACAGCAGTTGCGCCAATTAGCGGACGAGCTGCGCACTTTTATCATTGAATCAGTTGCTGCAACCGGTGGCCATTTCGCCGCCAATCTGGGTACTATCGAATTAACCATTGCCTTGCATCGCATCTTCAATACCCCTCATGACCGCTTGGTTTGGGATGTCGGCCATCAAGCCTATACACACAAGATCCTCACCGGGCGGCGGAATGCCATGTCCACCTTGCGCCAAAAAGGAGGGCTATCCGGATTCCCTCGCCGAGAAGAAAGTACTTATGATACCTTTGGCGTTGGTCATTCAAGTACGTCTGTCAGTGCCGCCCTCGGCATGGCCCTGGCCGCTCAGCAACAGAAATCCGATCGAAAATCAATCGCCATCATTGGTGATGGTGCATTGACGGCGGGAATAGCCTATGAGGCGCTCTGCCACGCCGGAAGCCTACATCCGGATCTTCTGGTCATCCTCAATGACAACGACATGTCGATCTCGCCCAATGTCGGCGCCATGTCAAGTTACCTGACCCGATTGCTTTCTTCCTCTGCCTACTCAAACCTGCGCGAGGGCAGCAAGGCAATCCTCAAGCGTGTGCCGCCCTTCTGGGAACTCGCCCAGCGCACCCGCGAGCATGTGCGCGGGATGATTTTGCCAGGAACCCTTTTCGAGGAAATGGGATTCCGCTATTTCGGCCCGATCGATGGCCACGATCTCGACCTGCTTCTCCAGACTCTTGGCAATCTCCGGAAACTCAAGGGGCCTCGCCTGTTACACATCATCACCCGCAAGGGTAAGGGTTATCAGGAGGCGGAAAAAAATCCGGTAACCTATCATGGTGTCGGACGTTTCGATCCCCACAAAGGTATTCAAACCAGCGGGAAAAGTGGAACACCGACCTACACTGAAATCTTCGGCCAATGGATTTGTGACATGGCTGCCCAGGACGAGCGGCTGGTGGGTATCACGCCAGCCATGCGCGAAGGATCGGGCCTGACATCCTTCGCCGAGCAATACCCGGACCGCTATTACGATGTGGCGATTGCCGAACAGCATGCCGTTACGCTAGCCGCCGGCATGGCTTGTGACGGACTCAAGCCCGTCGTCGCCATCTATTCAACCTTCCTTCAGCGCGCCTATGATCAACTTATTCATGACATCGCCCTGCAAAATCTGCCCGTCTTATTCGCCATCGACCGCGCCGGCGTCGTTGGCCCGGATGGAGCCACCCATGCTGGCAGTTTTGATCTGAGTTACCTGCGTTGTATACCCAATATACTGATCATGACCCCGGCGAACGAAAATGAATGCCGGCAAATGCTCTATACAGGTTTCATTCATAATGGCCCGGCAGTCGTTCGCTATCCACGCGGCAAGGGGCCGGGAACTGCCATCGAAAGCGAAATGCGCGCCCTACCTATTGGCAAGGCGAAAGTGCTGCGCGAAGGGCAGAACATTGCTCTGCTTTGTTTCGGCGCACCCCTTCAGGCAGCCGAACCGGTTGCTGAGCAACTAGATGCTACCCTGGTTAACATGCGTTTTGTAAAGCCGCTGGATGAAGGGTTAATTCTCGAATTGGCGAAAAACCATGACCTCCTGGTAACTCTGGAAGACAATGCCCTTAGCGGTGGCGCAGGCAACGCTGTTGGCGCATGTCTCACCACTCATGGCTATCATGTTGACCTTTTACATCTCGGCCTCCCGGACAGATTTATGGAACATGCCACACGGGAAGAATTACTAGCAGAGGCCGGGCTTAATAGCGAGGGTATTCGCCAGGCTATTCTCAAACGTATATCTAGCAAAAACCAAGCCAGGAAGATTGTCCCTCATCGACAGGTCAGGTAATATCTGACCATTTAAATCAGGATTGACTATGGTCGCCCTCTACACCTTAAAAGTGCTGGTAGATTTCGCTGCCGCACACGCGCTGAAAGGATACCCGGGCCCATGCAGCCGCCTGCATGGACACAACTGGAAAGTAGAGGTGGAAGTCAATGCCAGGGCACTCGATGAAATAGGCATGGCGCTCGACTTCAAAACTATTCGCAAGGCAGCAAAAGGGGTAATTGGTAAACTGGATCATCACTATCTCAATGACCTCCCTCCTTTTACCCGGATCAACCCGACCGCAGAGAATATTGCCGCCTATTTATTTAGATGCCTCTCCGAACAGCTGAACCGAGAAGGCATCAAGGTTGGCGCGGTGACACTATGGGAAACCGATCGCGCCTGTGTGCGCTATAGTGAAAGCACATGAGCGCTTCCCGTTTCACTTCACTTACCACCGACATCCCGGATATCCAAAGCCATCGGGATGACCGCCGTATTTCGATCGACCAGGTGGGCATCAAAGGCTTGCGCCACCCCATCGTGATATCCCAACACAACGGCCAGCTTCAGCATACTGTTGCCCGCATCGACATGTATGTGAACCTTCCCGCTGCACACAAAGGTACTCATATGTCGCGATTCGTGGCTTTACTGAATGAAAACCGGAATCCGATCGACGCCAGTAGTTTTTGCGAGCTACTGCAAGCCATGAATCGACGCCTTAACACCAATCATGGCCATATCCGCATGGAATTCCCTTTTTTCCTGCGCAAACAAGCGCCAGTGACCGGCATGGAAAGCCTCATGGATTATGATGTCTCCTTGAGTGGAGACTGCACCGGAGACGATTGCCGAATCAGCCTCAAGGTACTCATTCCAGTTACCAGCCTTTGTCCGTGTTCACGCGATATCTCCGATTATGGTGCTCATAATCAGCGTTCGCACATCATGCTGACAGCTGATTTGCGGGAACCTTTATGGATCGAGGAGCTGATCCACATCGCAGAATCAGAAGCTTCCTGTGAGCTGTTTGGTCTACTTAAGCGCCCGGATGAAAAATTTGTAACCGAACGGGCCTATGATAATCCCAAATTTGTCGAAGATGTAGTTCGCGATCTTGCCACCCAACTCGACGCCGACAACCGGATTCAGGCCTACGTAGTCGAATGTGAAAATTTCGAATCAATCCACAATCACTCAGCCTATGCCCGCATCGAACGAGTCAAAGATGCTCTCGGGCAGCAAGATTCTGATCATGGCAATCTCCGGCCCTGACCCGTTAGCCGGCTTATTCTGTCGCCTCTAATTGACCGACTGATGGAGATATCGGGGCTAACCTCTAACTCACTGGTCAAACCAAACTCACTCGAGGCTATGCCATAACTCTGCTACAATCAGAATTCGAGCCAGTCACAACCTTCCTGTTGCCGGGCCATGAGAATCCATTCTTCATCCACATCAACCCCCATGCATAACGCAGCTCTAGCCAACTCATACGTATTATTCTTTTCACTCACATGGGCTCCAACCAGCCAGCGCAAACGGTGAGTATCCAACCTGCACAGTAGATCCTGGGCTTGATGGTTACCCAGATGACCATAATTCCCGCCAACCCGGGCCTTCAGTGCAGGAGGATAGGGCCCACTTTGCAGTCTATCCGCGGCATAATTGCACTCAAGGATCAAACCATCCAAACCATCCAGCATACGCTCTATATGGGGGGTGATATAACCGACATCGGTCAATTGCCCGCAACGGCTATCCCCATCACTGTAAACGAATTGTACGGGTTCGCTGGCATCATGGGGTATGGGATAGGGTTCGATGAGTACATCACCGATCGAAAAGGGCTCATGCGCATGAAATAGCTCCACCCCGTCACAAGTATCTTTTCCAAGCGCCCGCAGCGTTCCCGCAGTCAACCAGACCGGCACCCGAAAACGCCGGGAAAAACGCGCAACACCTGAAGCATGGTCACCATGCTCGTGAGTTACCAGGAGTGCATCGAAAGAATCCGGCACGATGCCCAAGCGCTCCATACGACGCACAGTCTCAGTAATCGAGAACCCACAATCGATCAACAGCCGGGTCGATCCGGCCTCCACTATCCAGGCATTGCCACGACTACCGCTCCCCAGTGCCGCCAATCTCAGGCTCATGGAAATCAGCTCGCAATGGATGGGGGGTCTTCGGGTTCCAGTCCCGTAATTCCCCAATGATCCACCATCCAAATCCATCCCGTGCGCTGGCGGCAGGTGTATTTCAACCCAATCCCTTAAACAGATGACGGAGTACCAAGCGGGCATTAGTAGGCGACAAATACTGGCCATCAATCTTTAAGGCGTAGATAGCTACGCGCCCTCGGGGTAACGAGACGAGCTGAATCATAAATCGGGTACCCGGCTTCAACTTCGATCTCTTCTCAAAAAGTCTCTGGAAAAAATTACTCTGGGATACTTCCCGATAGCTCACCTCATAAATCCTAAGATGACGATTGGCATGGATGACGATCAGATTGGCCCGATCCAATGCCAGCCCCACTTGCGGCCAGGCCTGGGTAATTGGCAGGGGAGCCACGATCACCGGTTGCCCGCCCTGCTTGGTTAATACATATCTCGATCCGGAGCTAGCAGTGTGGGTCGCCGCCCTATGAAGCTGCGCGGGAGTGGCACCCAGCGTTTGCATCAAGGACAACAGCGCACTCACTTCCTTGCCAGGATTCGGTGGAACCCACGCCCAATCGAGTCCACCTTGAGCGCTACGGAACTCAAGCGCTTCCTGATAACTCAGGTAGATCTCCGTCACCCCGGATTTTAAGCCAGGCGCCAGGCGCACGACATAGGCTTCCCGTTTACCGGAATCATAGAGATTCCCCGGTAATCCACCTAGCAGACCCTTGGGTAAACCGTGCGGATTCTGGCGCCATTGGGTGCGCAGCACACCAATCCGAGGATTTTCCTCGGCAAAGCTGAACCCTTGAGATTTAAAGTCATGCAGTACTTGCAGCCAAACCCGGGCGGGCGATTCATTGACGACCAACCAGTGGAAAGCACCCGCCTGCTCAAGCCGCATCCCCGGCACTTGAGGCAAGACATTAGCTACCGTCGATGAAGAACCTACCGCAGCCGCCATGCCAGCCGACTGTGGTCCCGGGCTGGTGGCAGGAGGAATGGCATAAACCTGATTTACCGGCGGCATCTTCAGTGATGGCGGGACTTCGAGCTGCTTAACTGCGGTGGTCATCGGATACTGATGCGAGCTGTTTCCCAACAGGGTGCATCCTCCCAACCCCACCATGGCACCGAACAGCGCTGCGCGACGGAACAATTCAAGCATGTGATTCTCCAGACAAGGAGATGCCCGCCTCGCGCATGGCGGCGCGAAGCACATCGTGTTTATTAGCCGAAAACCAGGTCAACGGTAAACGGATTCCATCAGAGATCCAACCCATTTCATGTAGAGCCCATTTGACCGGGATAGGGTTGGATTCGAGGAACAGGGCTTTATGCAAGGGCGAAAGACGCATATCGATACGTCTGGCTTCTTCGAAATCACCCTGCAAGGCACTATGACACATAGCCTGCATCAACACGGGCGTTACGTTAGCAGTAACTGAAATCACACCTTTCGCACCCGCCTGAATGGATTGACGGGCAGTCGCATCATCACCGCTGTAAATACTCATCTGGCCACCACAACGATCTGCCAGCGCACGGATGCGCTCCACCTGGCCTAAGGCCTCCTTGATACCGACGATATTGGAAATGCCTGCTAAACGACTAACCGTTTCGGGCTGCATGTCAATAGCGGTTCGCGCAGGTACGTTATAAAGAATCTGAGGAATGGGAACAGCTTCGGCAATGGCCTTGAAATGTTGATAAAGACCTTCCTGGGTAGGCTTATTGTAATAAGGCGTGACCAGCAAACAGGCATTTGCACCAGCCTCCATAGCGCAGCGAGTCAGCCGAATTGCTTCACTGGTGGCATTCGCTCCGGTCCCGGCAATCACCGGGATTCGCCCCCCGGCCAGCTCGACGAATCTGCGGATCACCCCGCAATGTTCCTCGAAATCCAGAGTTGCAGATTCACCCGTTGTCCCTACGGCCACCAGCGCACCCGTCCCGCTCTCGATATGCCAATCGATCAATCGGGCGAGCGAGCGCCCGTCAATTTCACCCCCGGACGTCATCGGCGTGACTAACGCCACCATACTGCCATGAAACATACTCATACACCTGCGCAAAATACAAATTATTATACTACTTTCTGACACTCTGACTGTAAACTTCAAGCTTCCTCCCACAACCTATAAACAACGTTGAGGTGGTAACTCCGCGCCAGCGCCTGTGTGGATAAAGCTTGCAGCCTGTATCCCAGTCGAATGGTGAGGGTTGTCCGTACCTTCTTGGATAATTTGAGATTCATGCTTTGTCATGCCTCATGGGATATGTTGAGTTCCATGGCGAAGGCTTGGCCCGCCTGCAAGGACCTTCACGGCCTCTCTTGCCTGGAACCGAGGGTAACTTCCCCTTGGAAGATAATTACATGGGACTAGACAGGCATCTCTTTCGAGCGATACAGATCGAACCAGCCCCAGAGCCCCCGGATTCATCACCACAAGTCGGTATACACCGGGGTAGGCAAATACTCACTTCAACAATCGTAGTGGTGACCAGCAGCTTTGTCTGGCCATGGGGATATCTTTCCTATAGGCGCGAAACATGGATTTGACAAACCTTCAGTCACGGCGGGTGATCTCACCATCTTCGCTACCGGCTTTGCGTGGATAGGCGGTAATGACCTGGCCGCCAGCTGCAAGCGCCTCATGAATAGCCCAGAATAATCCTTCTTGATGGATAACCAGCCGCGTTTGCTAACGACCCAGTCCTCGGATATTTCCATCACTACGGCGGTCACCAGGCGTAAGCACGATGCTTTATTGGGAAACCCCGGCCACCCTGGAACGCCGAAAAATCTCTTTGTCGAGGTGCGCGACAACTACTCTGACACAGGGGGTTATCGGAACTCCTTCCTCTGGTTTCTGAAAAAAATAAAGTCTGCCGGTGGCCCCATCTCGGCCAAAGATGATTTCCACTTTTACAGAGGGCATGCTGCCTAACAAATAAGGTTAGATCGTGGTTTGCTTCACTCTCACGATCTAACCTTATTTGTTAGGCAGCATTTTTAGTTTAGCCCTAAAAAGTCCACTTTCCAACATTAGTTGAATGACTTCATCATAGGTTAGTGTATGCTCAATTTCGCAGGATTTAGGGAAATAGCTAGAACCGTATGTCATACCCGGAACCAGGTTGGCTTCAATAAAAAAGTAATCTCCTGCTTTATTAGCTCTGACATCTATTCTGCCAAAGTCCCTCACACCTAAAGTCAAGAACGAATTAATAGCAAGTTTTATCACTTTATTTTTTATTTTATCATCTTCAATTGATTTCAGCTCTTCTGAATTATCATTTTTTACCTTTTGCCCTAAAATTCTAAGCCCATTTTTTGATTCTGGTGGGACTATTTCGATAGGAGAAATTATTGGTTCGTTATTTGGTGTATTTATTATTGAGACTGTAAATTCACGCCCATCTAAATATTCTTCCACCAAAATAGGAATACTAAATCTGCTATATAACGACAATACTTTACTTTTAAACTCCGAAAAATTTGTCACGAAAGAGAAGTCATCAATTCCATTTCCATTTGCTGCATCTGTCGGCTTTAGGAATAAGGGAAATTTAATCGGAAGTTCACTTGCACATTGGTACTGCTCAGGGATTGCTATAAAATATCTTGCAGTTTTAATACCTTTATTTGCTAAATATAATTTAGCACTAATTTTATTAGAATCAAATCTCAATACATCTCTTGATGAGCCTGTGAAATTAATTCCATACCGAGAAAAATATTCACTCAACCAAATATTATTTTCATTTTGAAGTGAAATATATTTTACTGCTAAAACAACTAAATCTGGATTTTTCTTGACAATATCATCCAAATCTTGTTTAGATCTGCATATGTTTAATTTTACGTCATACCCTATTCTTTTGATAGAATCAAATATACTACCGCAAGCCTTGAGAGATCCAAACCCAGTTTCGTTTAAGCTCTCATCTTGAGTTGTTACTATTTCAATTTTCAACACTTGTTTCATTGATAATTTTTAATATTGTGCTCGGTAATTTTGTACACCTAACGCCCTGTAGATGAGTGGTGGACGCGGGATAAATTTATTTACCACTGCGGCCACCCATCTCGATCCGATTATCGGACGCAACCACTATCGCGGAGAAAAAAGTATCTTCATTAAATCACACCTCGTCACACCATATGGCGAAAATGTAATCTCACCCCCTCACAATTGGCGATTCATTTTGAGGGAAGATTGGATGAGTTATTGCTCTGTGAGAATATTCGACTGACACAGCGTTTTGAACACTCTCGTTTTTTTGGTACGTTTGCCGGTAAACCCGGACAATACTCCCATCCACCATGAGGTATTCTAAATCAGGCTCACCCGATAGTGCCTTAGAAATCGCTGTCCAAATACCTTTTTTGACCAACGATCATAGTGGACATCAACACGATACAGTTTCCAAAAGTGCCGGGTAAATCACACCGTAGAGAGCCTGTACGCGCTATCTATAACACGGCTTCGACAAATGGTCGGTTATCTTTTGCAGTCACACCACAATCTCTTCTTTACAATGTACGCCTACTGTTTATCTGAAGTATTTTATAGTTCATAATTCATAAAAATCTGAAGCTTTTTATGTCACTCATTGAGAACGGGCACTAGGTAGTCGAATGCAATTACGAACACTTTTGTACCCACATTTCCATGATACATGAAACAACTGTTCGGCCTAACAATGTAATCTCTGTCCGTAGAGATAATAGTTGTGTCGAATGAGGGCAGCAATGGCGATGCCGGATACATTCTATTATACCGCACTCGAAACACCCATAGGCCGCTTGTATATAGCCTATGCAGGCGAAACACTGCACCTGGTCTCAATGAGTGAAGAAGAAGTTTTCCTTGCTCAGGCGAGCAAGGCATATAGGATGCTGCCGGTACGCAACGACAACGCACAGCCCCGGATGCTCCAGTGGATTTTAGCGACTATCTCAGGGTCATGTCCTTATCCCGGCCCCCTTGACCTCTCTTGCCTCACGCCTTTTCAGCAGGAAGTCCTGATCTGTACCATACATATTCCGCACGGCGAGGTACGCAGCTATGCCTGGCTCGCCCGCGAAATTGGCCGCCCACGGGCCTGGCGTGCAGTGGGTACGGCGCTGGCTCACAATCCATTGCCTTTCATTATTCCCTGTCACCGGGTGATTCATGCGGATGGTCGTATCGGCGCCTACTCTGGTGGAGGCAAGAGTACCAAGAAGCGATTACTGGCTTTTGAGGGCGTGGATCTGTCCTGACTCGCTTCAATGACATTGACTGCATATGTGCTGATACGCTGGCTGGACACCCAGGATGCTATTCCAGCGGGCGGCCCGGGCTTGCGGCGTGTGGGTGGACGGGCCTACGGACCGGGGAAAGGGTGACTGGAACACAGGTTGTGTTGATCGCCGAATAAGGCGCCGAATGGTGGAGCTAAATGGCTTTCTATCGATGATTTGCTCTGCAACAAGTGGCCATGAAGCTGCTTGAACGGATCTATGATTTCCCCTTATCCCTGTGCGTGTTCGTCAGACAAATCAGAGGATCACCGCGCTTACACAGATTGTATTCATCAGATACGCGGGCTGCTTCAGCAACGTCGCAGCTCCCAGCACACCACCACCTCGCGAAAATACTCCAGGTTTCCCCATGCACGCGGGAAATATTCCTGCAGGCTTACCAAACAACCCGTAAAGGCTCATCTATGTGTAGGCTTTTTGTGGTTGGAAAGCAATCACGTGGTAGAATTAAAGAGTCAGGCGAATGTGGCGGAACTGGTAGACGCGCTGGATTTAGGTTTCAGTGGGGCAACCCGTGAGAGTTCGAGTCTCTCCTTTCGCACCACTTGGAGTAATCAGCTCGGATTTTTTATTTTTACAGAGGTGTTCTATGCAGGTTTCACTTGAAACAATCGGCAATCTTGAACGTAAAATGACTGTGCGGTTGCCGTCAGGAAGCATTGATCAGGAAGTGGGAAAGCGCCTGCGCTCGATGAGCAAACGGATCAAGATCGATGGCTTTCGCCCCGGAAAAGTACCTTTTAAACTCATTCAACAGCGTTTTGGTGCAGGGGTTTATCAGGACGTCATCGGAGACCTGGTGCAGTCAAGTTTACAGGACGCCATCCAGCGGGAACAAGTCATGCCAGCGGGCACTCCGGAAATCGAACTGATGCCCGATCAGGCTGAAGGGGCTCTTGAATATACTGCAGTCTTCGAGGTCTACCCGGAAATCGAACTGGCGCCTCTGGCAGAATTGCGAATTACCCGTCTCATAGCTGAAGTCGCCGATACCGATGTCGATCAGATGATTGAAACGCTGCGCAAGCAAAACCGGGGCTGGGAACCCGCTAACCGGTCAGCAACGGGCGGTGACCAGATCATTCTGGATTATCGCGGTCTGCGCGATGGCAAGCCGTTCCCAAACGGGGCCGCTGAAAATCAGAGCATCATTCTGGGTGAGGGCCACCTGATCGGAAGTCTCGAATCGCAACTGCACGACAGCCTTGCCGGGGATGAGAGAACTCTGGACGTCACTTTTCCCGAAGACTACCCGGCCAAGGATCTGGCGGGCCAAATGGTACAGTTTGAAATCCGGGTCAAAAAAGTCAATGCCCCGGTTTTGCCCGTAGTAGACGAAGCATTCGCTGCACTTTTCGGTAGCGAAGTCGAAACCCTGCGCGAAGAAGTGCGCCGCAACATAGTACGCGAACTGAAAGCCACACTCAAGGAACAAACCAAAACCCATGTGATGGACGCCTTGTGCGCGGCCAATGAAATCACGGCGCCCAAGAGTCTGGTCAAGGTGGAAATCAGGCGTATGCGTGAGCAGGTTGGCGAAGCGATGAGCACGGAAGCCCGCAAGAACCTGCCGGATGACCTGTTTCAGGAGCAAGCCGCACGGCGGGTAAACCTTGGGTTACTGATTGCGGAACTCGTCCACAATGAGAAAATCAGGCTTGATTCAGGGCGTGTCGATGAGACACTCCGGATATTAGCCGAAGGTTACGAAGAACCCGAACAGGTCATTCAATACTATCAATCCAATCGCGAGACCATAAAGGGAATCGAGGCGCTCGTCTTAGAAGATCAGGTCGTCGATCGAATCCTGGAAAAAGCGCAGGTTGAGGATGAAAACCAAACGTTCAACCAGATCATGAACCCCACTCAGAGAGGCTGAAGACATGACCGGATCAAATGGTAAATACGGAGCGCTGGATACCCAGTCCCTTAACCTGATTCCCATGGTCGTGGAACAGACTTCGCGAGGCGAGCGCGCTTATGACATTTATTCACGCCTGCTGAAAGAACGTGTGGTCTTTATGGTAGGTCCTGTCGAGGACTACATGGCCAATGTTATTATAGCTCAGTTGTTATTCCTCGAATCAGAAAATCCGGACAAGGAAATTAGCCTGTATATCAACTCGCCCGGGGGAACGATTACGGCTGGCATGGCGATCTATGACACGATGCAGTTCATCAAACCGCCAGTCAGTACACTTTGCATTGGGCAAGCAGCGAGCATGGGTGCGGTTTTACTGGCCAGCGGGGAAAAGGGCAAACGTTACTGCTTGCCACACTCACGGGTCATGATCCATCAGCCACTCGGCGGGTTTCAGGGGCAGGCGACAGATATTGAGATCCATGCACGTGAAATCCTGAAGATCCGCGAACAATTGAATGGAATTATGGCTGGACATACCGGGCAAAGCATAGAGCGCATTAATGAAGATACTGAGCGAGATCGCTTCCTCGGCCCCGAAGAGGCCGTAGAATACGGTCTTATCGACCAGATCCTCACCACAAGATCCAGCACAAATTAGCGCGTGAATGTGATTTGAATATCAGTTACATTTGCTTGTAAGCTATGGAGACTAGGATGTGAAATGGGCAGCAATGATCAACCCATCATAGCCGCTGGAATCAGCCACAGCAGATCCGACCCGACAGGCCGAACGACGCCCACGCGGGGGGGTTAAATGGCTCTCTCGCCTTTCACCACCCTGGCAGTTACTGTCCAATTCTGCGTGATTGGATGTCCTTAAATGCTCTATGAGAGATGCCAATGAGCAATGATAAACGTCCCGTTACTGATAAAACCAAGTTGCTGTACTGTTCGTTCTGTGGGAAAAGCCAGAATGAAGTGCGCAAGCTTATCGCCGGCCCATCGGTATTCATCTGTGATGAATGCGTGGAGCTCTGCAATGATATTATCCGTGAGGAAATGGGTGAAGCAGGGCCGCCAAGCTCTGGCGACTCACTCAAGCCACATGAAATCAAAAAGATTCTCGACGACTACGTCATCGGCCAGGAAAGAGCTAAAAAGGTCTTGTCCGTAGCCGTCTACAATCATTACAAGCGACTGAGCTCACAGAAAAACAAGGATGATATCGAGTTGGGCAAAAGTAATATTCTGCTCATCGGACCTACGGGATCAGGTAAGACCCTGCTGGCGGAAACTCTGGCCCGCCTACTCAACGTTCCTTTCACCATAGCTGACGCTACCACCCTAACCGAAGCTGGATACGTCGGAGAAGATGTCGAGAATATTATCCAGAAACTTCTTCAGAAATGTGATTACGATATCGAGAAGGCACAAACCGGTATTGTTTATATCGATGAAATCGACAAGATTTCCAGCAAATCGGATAATCCGTCGATAACCCGCGATGTTTCCGGGGAAGGCGTTCAGCAGGCTCTGCTCAAGCTCATTGAGGGAACTATCGCATCGGTTCCGCCGCAAGGCGGGCGCAAACATCCCCAGCAGGAATTTCTACAAGTCAACACCCGCAATATCCTTTTTATTGTTGGGGGGGCTTTTGCCGGGCTGGAGAAACTCATTCAGAGCCGCTCCCTCAAAACCGGAATCGGATTTTCAGCCAAAGTACGCAGTAAGGAAGATACCCGCCAGACTGGTGAAATCCTAATCGACGTCGAACCTGAAGATTTAATCCGTTTCGGCCTGATACCGGAGTTTGTTGGCCGACTACCCGTCATTGCTATACTGGAAGAACTCGACGAAGAAGCGCTGGTCAAAATTCTGGTAGAACCCAGAAACTCCATTGTCAAGCAGTATAAGAAACTGTTTGAAATGGAAGGTGTTGAAATAGAATTTAGGGAAGATGCTTTACATGCTGCCGCGCGCAAAGCCATGAAACGCAAAACCGGGGCTCGGGGGTTGCGCACGATTATCGAGCAGGTTCTACTGGATACCATGTATGACATCCCTACATCGGAGAGCGTCATCAAAGTGGTAGTTGACGAGACGGTAATGCTCGGCGAAACCAGGCCCTATCTGATCTATGAAGGCGGAGGGTATCAACGTGCAGCTTCCGATTGACCCACATCCTGCGCCAGCGGGCCAAAAGGCAGGCGAATGCAAGGGATAACCCTGGTGAGGCGGTATCCTTGGGGTATCGCTCCATAAATCCCTTGGTAATAGAAAGCCAGCGCTTATCTGCTGGCCAGTAAAATTGTGCTTAGGAATTTCAGCATCGTTCAGGTATCAGCAAATGTGACCCCTAACTAAGGAAGCGATCACAACCCGTTCATAAACACGGCGGATTCGGGGTAATCGGATTACCGGATTTCTGTTATTATAGATTATGCACTTCCCCTCCAGGGCATTGCGGGAGCCTCTATCGCCTGCTAGAAATAGAAGAGATCAATCTTTCCGTTTCCGCAACCCAAGTTTTACCCTCTTGAAAAAAAGAATTTTGCCCTGACTTTATTAAGCATGGACTGAAAATAGATAGGAAGCTAGTCTCCTAGCTTTAGCCGCATAAACTATCCGGCCAGGGAATGTTAACATGAGCGATTCTGCACTAAGTCAGGGCATGGGTTTCATCATCTGGCCTGAAGTTTTATCCCGATGTGACTATTCATTACTTATTTAATGAAATCTTCCCTTGATCATTCATTCTAAGCTCACGAAACTATAGTACTTGATGAATAAACCGCTGGGGTACAAAGTAACATGGAACTCAAATCAGACACCACCGAGAACATAAGCTACGATGGCGATATCATCGTTCCGGTTTTACCCTTGCGCGATGTCGTGGTCTATCCACATATGGTTATCCCCTTGTTCGTGGGGCGCGAAAAGTCGATTCACGCTCTTGATCTGGCTATGGCCGGTAATAAAAAAATTCTTCTGGTTGCGCAAAAAAATGCCGAGATCGACGAGCCCGGTACAGATGACATCTATCAGGTCGGCACCCTTTCCGCCATCCTGCAATTACTCAAATTGCCTGATGGAACCATCAAAGTACTGGTGGAAGGAACGGAACGTGCGCGGGTAATCGATTTTCAGGAAAAAGAAGGTACTTTCTCGGCCCGCATTGAAACTCTGACAGTAGAAATGGTTGTCGATGAACGGGAAATGGAGGTCTTGAGCCGGACCTTACTTAACCTTTTCGACCAATATGTCAAGCTCAACAAAAAGATCCCTCAGGAAATTCTGACTTCACTAGCGGGTATTGACGACCTGACCCGTCTGACAGACACGCTCGCTGCACATATGCCACTAAAGCTGGAAGAAAAACAGCGCGTACTCGAAATCCAGAATATTCATGCACGCCTCGAACACATCATGGGACTGATCGAGGGTGAAATTGAACTGCTACAGATCGAGAAACGGATTCGTGGGCGCGTGAAGCAGCAAATGGAAAAAAGCCAGCGCGAATACTATCTAAATGAGCAGATGAAAGCCATTCAGAAAGAGCTCGGCGATCTCGAAGATACACCTAATGAACTCGGGGATCTAGCCGCACACATCAAGAAGGCCGGGATGCCCAAGGAAGCCCGGCAAAAGGCGGAGGCGGAGCTCAACAAGCTCAAAATGATGTCGCCCATGTCCGCAGAAGCCACTGTGGTACGTAACTATATTGACTGGTTGCTCAACGTGCCATGGAAAAAACGCTCCCGGCTAGTTCACGACCTTGACCATGCACGTCAAATATTGGATGAGGATCATTATGGGTTGGAGAAAGTCAAAGAGCAGATTTTGGAATATCTCGCCGTCCAGCAACGGGTAAAAAAGGTGAAAGGCCCCATTCTCTGCCTGGTCGGCCCACCAGGAGTCGGCAAAACCTCTCTCGGCCGATCCATTGCCCGGGCCACCAATCGGAAATTTACCCGGATGGCTTTAGGTGGTGTGCGTGATGAGGCTGAAATCAGGGGTCACAGACGAACCTATATTGGGGCTTTACCCGGCAAAATTGTTCAGAACCTTTCGCGGACGGGAACTCGTAACCCACTGTTCCTGCTGGACGAGATCGACAAGATGGCGATGGACTTTCGTGGTGATCCGGCATCTGCATTATTAGAAGTGCTTGATCCCGAACAAAACCATACCTTCGTTGACCATTACCTGGAAGTGGAATACGATCTGTCCGAAATCATGTTCGTCGCCACGGCCAACCGTATGAGTATTCCCGGGCCACTACTCGACCGGATGGAAGTTATCCATCTACCGGGTTATACGGAAGATGAAAAAGCAAATATAGCTGAGCACTATTTGCTACCCAAGCAAATCAAGGCGAACGGGCTACGGAAAGGTGAGCTGAAAGTCGGCGGCAAGGCGATTCGCGATATCATCCGCTACTATACGCGTGAGGCAGGCGTTCGTAATCTTGAACGTGAGATTTCCCGAATCTGCCGCAAAGTGGTCATGCAGCATGGCCTGAAAAATGCCCGAACCCAAAGTATGCTTATTTCTCCAAAAAATCTTGAGAAATACCTTGGAGTACGTCGATTCAGGTTTGGGCGCGCCGAGGATCAGGATCGTACCGGCCAGGTAACCGGACTCGCATGGACTGAAGTGGGTGGCGAATTGCTGACCATAGAAGCCACGACGATGACGGGCAAGGGGGCAATTATTACCACGGGACAGCTAGGTGATGTCATGAAAGAGTCCATTCATGCAGCCCGATCCGTTGTTCGTACCCGCTCGCAGGCCCTAGGTATTGCGGATGATTATTTTGAAAAGCAAGATATCCATATTCATGTTCCAGAAGGTGCTACGCCAAAAGATGGCCCCAGCGCGGGTATCGGAATGTGTACGGCTCTGGTCTCAGCGATTACCGGCATTCCGGTTCGGGCTGATGTAGCAATGACCGGTGAGATCACTCTGCGTGGTGAAATATTGCCGATTGGAGGCCTCAAGGAAAAACTGCTGGCAGCTCATCGAGGCGGAATTACCACGGTACTCATCCCGCAAGAGAACGAAAAAGACCTGATCGAAATCCCCAAAAATATTAAGCAGCAACTGGATATTCGCCCAGTGAGATGGATCGACCAGGTTCTTGACCTGGCCTTACAACGGATGCCTGAGCCATTGGCGCCAGCAAGTGAATCGCTACCACTGCCAGTGGGGAGCGAAAAGAAAAAAGACGCGAGTAAAAAAATAGAATCAGGTTTGCATCGTCACTAATTCATCGTACTACCGCTGCAGATACCTGGCAGGTATCTGCAGCGGGACGTTCTTCACTTACCTCAATGGATGGTGGAGAACGATATTCTGTTTACGATCAGGGCCTGTCGAGATTAGATCAATCGGTGTCCCGACAAGGTTTTCAATACGCTCCAGATAGGCCTTGGCCTCACAGGGCAAGTGGTCATAATCGGTAATTCCAACTGTCGAGGTGGTCCAGCCAGGCATTTCTTCATAGATGGGCTCGCAGCTATCTAATGTCTCTGCCATAGTGGGGGGGGATTGATACTCATTTTGCCCCACCCGGTAACCGATACAGATACGCAGCCGTTCCAACCCATCCAGTACATCCAGTTTGGTCACACATAATCCGCTGATACTGTTGATCTGAATAGCACGCCGCAAGGCGGCGACATCAAACCATCCACACCGGCGAGGTCGCCCGGTGGTAGAACCGAATTCGTGCCCCTGGCGCGCCAGATGCTCACCCATCTCATCTATGAGTTCTGTCGGGAATGGACCGGCGCCCACGCGTGTGGTATAGGCCTTAGTGATCCCCAGAACATAATCCAAATCCAACGGGCCAACCCCGGTTCCGGTACAGGCTCCCCCAGCCGTCGTATTAGAGGAAGTCACAAAAGGGTAGGTTCCATGGTCGATATCGAGCAAAGTACCCTGCGCACCCTCAAAAAGAACGCTTTCCCCCGCCTTTTTAAGCTTCACCAAGCACCTGGCTACATCCATCACCAGCGGCGCAATAAAATCAGCCTGTTGCATCGCCTCATCCAGGGTCTCTTGAAAAGAGACAGGTTGGGTATGGAAATACTGGCGTAGTACAAAATTGTGGTAATCAAGAACTTCCCCTAACTTGGCGGCGAACCGTTCACGATGAAACAGATCACCTACCCGCAAACCCCGGCGGGCTGCCTTGTCTTCATACGCTGGACCGATGCCACGCCCGGTGGTGCCGATTGCCGCCACCCCGCGCGCGCGCTCGCGAGCAATATCCAGGGAAACATGGTAGGGCAGAATGAGTTGTGCGGATTCAGAGATTTGTAAACGCTCAGTCACTGGAACCCCGCGTTGTGTGAGCATTTCCATTTCCTCGAGCAAGGACCGAGGAGACAAAACAACCCCGTTGCCGATATAACAGCGTACATTTTCACGCAAAATTCCGGAAGGAATCAGATGCAGTACTGTTTTCTCATCATTAATCACCAAGGTATGCCCGGCATTATGCCCACCCTGGAAACGAACCACCGCCGTAACCTCTTCAGTGAGCAGATCGACAATCTTGCCTTTGCCTTCATCACCCCATTGGCTACCCAGCACAACAACGAATTTCCCCATCAATCCACTTCCACCAGTTGCCATTCATCATCCCGCCAGACCAGTTGCTGGTGGCAACCCATTTCCACCGGACCAACACTTTGCCCCTCCAGCGCACGGATCACCACGCGCCGCTGGTTACGAAAATCGGCAATCCGTGCCTCAAGGAGATCATCCTTGCATGCCGGCGCATAGATGTGAGATTCAGCGATGTCCTTCGGCGGAAGTCCGGTCCGTAATAGAGATTCCAGCTCCGCACTAAAACCGGTTGCTGGGCGAGCTCGTCCGAATACGGCCCCGATACCGTCATAGCGGCCACCACGGGCTATCTCTTCTCCTCGTCCAGGGACATAGGCAGCATAGACGATACCCGAGTGGTAGTGATAGCCGCGCAACTCAGACAGGTCAAAGCACACTTCGATATCCGTGTGCTGTTTTTCTATCACTGAAGCCACTGTCGCCAGTGATTCGATAGCAGATTCGATCCCGCCCCCTGAACCATCCAGCAAAGCATGTGCCCTGGCCAGTACGTCGCTGCCCCCATTCAAATCAATCAGCGACAAAAACTGGTATTTTTTGATTTCACTCAGCTCAAGACTATCCAGCAAGGCTTTCATTTCCGGGTAAGCCTTGCGTTGCAGCATATTAAATAAATCCGTTTCCATGCTGGTATCCAGTCTGGCCTGTCTTACTAGCTGGCGAAAAATACCAATATGGCCGAGATCCAGATGAATCCGATTAATCCCGCAAACTTTAAGCGTCGCCAGCATTAATCGAATGATTTCAATGTCACTGTCGAGCCCCTGATGGCCATACAGTTCGGCACCAACCTGAAGTGGGCTACGGTTCCCCCCGGGTCCCTGCGGCCTGGTTCTGAGGATTCTGGCCAGATAACAGAATCGGGACGGGCCAACACTCTGCAGGCTGTGCGCATCGATACGAGCCACCTGGGGGGTAATATCAGCCCTAATCCCCAGCAGCCGTCCATTGAGCTGATCGATCAGCTTGAAGGTTTCCAGATCCAGCCCTTTCCCCGTTCCAGTCAACAATGAATCCAGGTATTCGATCAGCGGCGTCATGACTAGCTCATAACCCCAGGTCCGATAGAGGTCGAGCAAATCACGCCGTAAATGTTCTATCTTAGCCGCCTCTTCGGGCAGATTTTCCTCAATACCTTCAGGCAACAACCAGCGTGCGGGATTTCTCACCATCGTAATTCCATCTTCTTATGGCTAAAAATCTGTCGGCCGCTCCAATTTTCTAGGTACAACAGACTGTCATCGAGCAGGCGAGCATCAATCAATTTATAACGCATTTCAGCCTCCATGCAGCGCATACAAGATCAGTAGGCCGATCAGCATGCTACCCAGACTGATCAGACGCAAAACAGAAGGAGGAGATTGCGCCATCTTCAGGATGGTTTTTTGCCACCTTTGTGGACTCAGAAATGGCAGCACCCCTTCAATGACTAAGACCAGTCCGATTGCACTCAATAAATGTGTCCACATTCCCTGTCAAATCGCCAAGGTTCTCTCTAACTGATCCGGTGGCCCGATAAAAGGTAGCCAGGTGACATCGATCAGCGTGAATGGCCTTCTGCTTGGTTGAAGTAGCGGAAGAATTGTGAGTTCGGCTCAAGAATTAAAATATTCCCCTTTCCGGTAAAGCTCTTTCGATAAGCCTTCAGGCTGCGGTAGAACGCATAGAAAGCGGGGTCTTTACTATAAGTCTGAGCATAAATCCCGGCGGCTTTGGCATCCCCTTCACCTCGCAGAATCTGTGATTCCTTATAGGCATTCGCCAGAATAACCGTGCGTTCCCGATCCGCATTTGCACGAATTTTTTCGGCGGCTTCCTTACCTTTGGCGCGGAATTCAGCCGCTACTCTGGCGCGCTCGGCTTCCATACGTTGATAAACCGAGCTGGCGACTTGCGGGGGTAAATCAATGCGCTTTAATCTGACATCGACTACTCGAATACCGAGCTCACTGACCGCTTTATTAACCTTTACCTCAATGGGATCGATGATTTCGCTGCGCTTCCCGGCAACTGCCTGCTGAATGGTCAGTTTGCCGAATTCACTTCGTAAACCATCCTTCATGATTTGGGAAAGTCGCAGCAAGGCCCGCTGCTCGTCACCTCGGGTCGCCAAATAATACTGGTGGAAGTTACGGATTCTCCATATGACAAAATAATCGACCATCACATTTTTCTTTTCACTAGTCAGAAATCTCTCTGGCTGAGAATCCAGCATCAACAGCCGGGCATCGAATGAGCGAGCCTGCTCAATTAAAGGCCATTTGAAATGAAGACCCGGAGAAATATCCGTCTGTACGATCTTACCCAGTTTGAGCAGAATCGCCCGCTGGTCCTGGCGCACGGTGAACACACTGAGATAAAGCGTGAATCCAATAATTAGAACAACAACGCCTGCCAGCCTGATTTTCATATTCATATTCATATTCATCGCCCTCCCCGGATACGCGTATCGATGCGTAAACGATCGGATTGCGAAGGCGACCCGCCCGCCAGTGCATTGACTGCCGCCGGAGGAATACCCTCCCCCGACACCACCGGACGGCCATCGGCTTGAGTATCCTTGCCGGAAGTTCCAGGCACGCCTTTAAGCAACTTGCTTAAAGGAAAATAAAACAGATTTCTACCCCTTTCTCCAGCGGAATTGATAAATACTTTGGGCGTATGCTCCAGTACAGATTGAAGGGTGTCGATATAAAGACGTTCGCGGGTTACCCGGGGCGCCTTGAGATACTCTTTGAGCAACTCGCCAAAACGTGCCGTATTACCCTGCGCACGGGCCACTACTTGCGCCTTGTAAGCCCGGGATTCTTCCTCGATGCGAGCAGCCTCGCCACGTGCTTGTGGAACGATCGAGTTGGCATAAGCTTCGGCTTCATTACGGTAGCGTACTTCATCCTCACGTGCTTTGATGGCATCCTCAAAGGCACCCTGAACCTGTTCAGGTGGCTGTGCACTTTGTAGGTTCACTTTCAGGATTTGTAATCCTGCCTGATAATTATCCAGGTTTTTCTGCATGATCTCCTGGGTTCTAAGAGCAATTGCCGCACGTCCCCCACCAACAACGTAATCCATCTTGCTTTGTCCGACCACCTCCCGGATTGCGCTGATAAGCACTCTCCGCAGTACCGTATTCGGATTCCGCACAACGAATAGATAGCGTTTTGCATTACTAATACGGTATTGCGCTGACACATCCACATCCACGATGTTCTCATCCTGAGTCAGCATCTGCGATTTATTCTGAGTGCTGCGTATCTGCCCGATATCGACCACATCAATACTGGCGAAAGGATGAGGTAAATGCCAGTGTGGGCCAGGCAAGGTTTCCGCTGTGAATGCGCCAAACCGCAGCACCACTCCACGTTCACCCGGGCCGACAATATAAAACCCTGAGGAAAACCAAGCGCCAATCAGAATGATGGCCGCCAGAATAATGCCTCTCACAGGGACGCCACCGATAGATCCGCTATTTCCGGGGCGGTTTTCACTCAGGCGTTTCAGCCATTGGCGTAACCATCGTTCAAGATCGAAGGAACCCTGCCCACGATTCTTTTGCCCGCCACCCCACGGGTCTTGGTTACCTGAGTTGTTGTTACCTGGTTCATTCCAGGGCATAGCTATTCTCCAAAGGAAACAAATCGTCGTTCAACAGCCTCAAGCCACTCCAGCACATTTCCATGGCCAGCCTTACCCTTCGAGCTGATCGAACGGAGTATTCTAGAGAGGGCTCACAATGACCGCAAGTTAGCATTGATTTCCGGCGACTGTTCCAGCAAAACATCGAGCTTGGATTGTGGCAGGCAGACTTCGAGATCGTACTCTCCCTTTTCATCGATGCGCTCCCCTAGAACCGCGCCGAGCGCAAATAAACGTGCCCGCAAACGACTCTGCACAAGGTTCAGATGGAGTCGGCCATGCACCATGTCCCCTATGAAATGCTGCCGGAGTGCCTCAATCAGATGCGTCACACCCTCACCGGTCCGGGCGGACATCCAGACTCGCGGGGAACACCCTGGGCTGGCCGGATCGTAGTGTGCTTCCATCCCGATCAGATCGCTCTTGTTATACACTTCGATGAGAGGCTGCTCATCCGCCCCAATATCATGCAGTACCCGGCTCACTCTCTCAATGGTTTCTGCACGCGCAGGATCTGCAGCATCGATCACATGCAACAACAGGCAGGCATCGCGCGTTTCCTGCAAGGTTGCACGAAAAGCAGCAACCAACTCATGTGGCAGATCACGCACAAAGCCAACGGTATCCGCCATGATCACGGTCATGCCTGGCGCCAATTGTAACCGCCTTAGCGTCGTATCCAGGGTAGTGAACAATTGATCGGTCGCCTGCACACCGGCATCACAAAGCCGATTAAAAAGAGTTGATTTTCCCGCGTTAGTGTAACCCACCAGCGCAATGGTCGGTAATTGCGCCTTACGTCTCGCCTGCCGACCCTGTTCGCGCTGGCGTCGCACGCGCTCCAGCTTATTGTGAATCTGCTTGATCCGGCCCGCGAGCAAGCGTCGGTCAGTTTCCAGCTGAGTTTCGCCGGGGCCGCGTAGACCGATACCCCCCTTTTGCCGTTCGAGGTGAGTCCAGCCCCGCACCAGACGGGTTGAAAGATGGCTCAATTGAGCCAATTCAACTTGTAATTTACCTTCATGGGAGCGCGCCCGCTGAGCAAAAATATCAAGAATCAGGCCTGTTCGATCCAGCACTCGCGCCTTGAGTAAGGATTCGAGATTCCGCTCCTGGCTTGGACTCAGGGTATGGTTGAATACGGCGAGCTGCGCTCCGCTGGATTGTACCAACGCAGCGATTTCCTCTGCCTTACCTGCACCAACGAAATATTTAGGATCCGGAGCCTGCCGACGCAAGCGGACGGTTTGTTGGATATCCGCTCCCGCTGAACGGGCCAGCTCGGTAAACTCCGCAATTTCCCGATCATCGACGATCACGCCGAGATCGACATGCACCAACACGACCCGCTCTCCACTTTGAGGCCTATTAAACAAAAGTCTTTCTACCTCTAGGGTGTAATTTTCCAGTAGGTATGTGGAAAAAAATATCGGCACGAACCGTTGCAACGCTCACAAAAAGACCCCACGGAAACCCGGTCAGCGAAGCAGTGGCTAAGACGGCAAACATCCGCTGTCGCGGTTTGCTTTCAACCCATCAGGTTGCATTATCTGCTTTACTCCGGGCTTGCTTCCCCATCCTCTTCCATGGGAATGCGTACAGGCCGTGATGGCACAACGGTAGAAATGGCGTGTTTGTAGATCATTTGACTGACGCTATTCTTTAATACAACCACGAATTGATCAAAAGACTCGATCTGGCCCTGAAGCTTGATTCCGTTGACCAGAAAAATAGCAACGGGAATCCGCTCCTTACGTAACAGATTCAAGAAAGGCTCTTGTAAAATATGCCCTTTAGACATGAATGAACTCCTGATTATTTTAATATGTGGCTACTCATTACCCGAGTTTGGCAACCTATATTATCATGCTCGTCTAGATTTTGGGTTCCTATTCAAAATTGCCGTAAAAAAGAGGCGACCCGATCGAGTACCATCGGATTCCCTGCGTTATCCGGGACGAAAGCCTCCAATTGATCATCTCCACGCATCCAGGTCATCTGCCGCTTGGCCAATTGCCGGGTAGCAGTAATGGCCAGTTTACGCAGAGCTATAAGATCATATTCCCCATCCAAATAGTGCCATACCTGACGATAACCCACGGCACGCATGGAGGGCCGATCAACATCGAGATCCTCCCTTTGATATAGGCCCTCCACCTCATTTATCAAGCCCTGTTCCAGCATTTTCTCAAATCGCCGGGCGATACGTTGATACAAAAGCCTTCGATCGCCCGGCATCAATCCCAGGCGCAGAAATCGAAAGGGCAGTTTTTGGCTGGCTTGCCGAGCCAGCCAGTGACTCATTGGCGTACCGCTCACCCGGTAGACCTCAATGGCCCGTTGCAATCGCTGGGAGTCGTTAGGATGGATACGTCCGGCGGCCTCTGGATCGACTTGGGCCAGTTCAGTGTGTAAAGCCCGCCATCCCTGCGTCAGGGCATCCCCTTCGATTTGGCGGCGCACCTTCGCATCGGCGGACGGCAGGAGAGAAAGCCCCTGTTCCAGGGCCTTGAAATACAGCAAGGTGCCACCCACTAACAGGGGTATCCGCCCACGCTGTCGGATAGCTACCATTTCGCGCAGGGCATCGGTCCGGAAGCGCGCCGCAGAATAACTTTCCGCCGGATCCAGTATATCGATCAGACGATGTGGCGCCACCTGGAGAATTTCCGACCCGGGTTTCGCCGTACCGATATCCATGCCCCGATAAACCAGGGCCGAATCGACGCTGATGATTTCCAGCGGAAACCGGCGCACAAGCTCCACGGCCAGGGCGGTCTTGCCGCTAGCTGTCGGTCCCATCAACAAAATAGCGGGAAAATTCTCACTCACACGTCCCACCCACACCTTGCCCGAACAGAGCATCCAGTTCTACAAGCCGGCCAACCCGATCACGACCATGATTACATTGGCCACTACGCTCGGTATACTCCATCTCCCACCACAAATAATTTATTTCTTCCAGGCCCAAACGCTGCCTGGCAAGGCCAATCGACACCGGATCGATGCGGGGGACTCACCGCGGGAACCCAAACTGTGCACCCGCTCCAGACCTTCCGGGGAAGTGATCTTGCCGGTTGCATGGTGGGAAAGCGCGAGATGAAGTTCGCCCCACAATCAGCAATAGTGCGTATGGATACAAAGCGCTCGGAACAGACGCTCCTTACCTTAGAGATTAAACCGAAAATGCACCACATCCCCTTCCTGCAACACATAATCCTTGCCCTCCAGGCGCCATTTACCGGCATCCTTGGCGCCTTGCTCACCCTGACAGGTGATGAAATCATCGTAGGCGATTACTTCAGCTCGGATGAAACCCTTCTGAAAATCGCTGTGGATACAACCCGCACCTTCGGGAGCAGTCGCGCCTTGATACACCGTCCAGGCGCGCACTTCCTTGACTCCGGCGGTAAAGAATGTTTGCAATCCGAGCAACTGGTAACCCGCGCGGATGACGCGATCCAGCCCCGGTTCAGCCAGCCCCATCTCGGCTAAAAATTCTACTCGATCATCCGCTTCAAGCTGAGCGATCTCCGCCTCGATAGCCGCACACACCGCCACCACCTCAGCCCCTTCGCGAACAGCCTGCTCCCGTACCGCATTGAGATGCGGGTTATGATCGAAACCATCCTCACGCACGTTGGCGACATACAGCGTTGGCTTGATCGTGAGCAAATGAAATTCGTGCAGCAAAGAACGCAACGCATCATCCAGCGGCAATACCCGTGCAGGTTGCCCATCATTTAGATGCTGTTGCAGCCGCTCCAGTAATTCAAGCTGGGTACACGCTGTCTTGTCCCCCGACTTGGTTGCCCGGGATACCCGCTTGATGGCCCGGTCCACGGTGTCCATGTCGGCTAGAATCAACTCAGTATGAATGATCTCGATATCAGCCAGCGGATCCACCTGTCCTGCGACATGAATGACGTTATCATCCTCGAAACAGCGCACCACATGTGCGATAGCTTCGGCTTCGCGAATATGGGCCAGAAACTGGTTACCCAACCCTTCCCCTTTGGAGGCGCCAGCCACCAGCCCGGCAATATCCACAAATTCCATACTGGTCGGCAACACGCGCTCGGGTTTGACGATCAGGGCAAGAGCGTCGAGTCGGAGATCCGGAACCGGCACCACACCCACATTCGGGGCGATGGTGCAGAAAGGATAGTTCTCGGCTTGAATTCCAGCCTTGGTCAAGGCATTGAACAGGGTGGATTTCCCAACATTGGGCAAACCCACGATACCACACTTAAAACCCATGATTTACCTCGTATGTAATGCCTGCATAGCGTGTTCGCTATCCCCGGAAACCAGCTTCGGCAACTGCTCCAGAGCAGCATCTATCGCATGTTCGATCTCCACCATCTCCACGCACGATGGGGGCGCCAATACATACTGGATGACTGCATCCCGATGGCCCGGATGGCCAACCCCGATACGCACCCGCCAGAATTCCCGCCCGAGAGGGGCGAAAATATCGCGCAAACCATTGTGTCCACCATGGCCACCAGCAAACTTGAAGCGAATAGCGCCCGGCGGCAAATCGATTTCATCGTGTGCTACCAGGATTTCCGCTGGCGCATAGCGATAGAATCCACAAACCGCAGCCACTGCACACCCACTTTGGTTCATGAAAGCGGCGGACTTGATCAGCCAAACATCCTGCCTGGCGATCGTAATCCGTGCGATCTCTCCATGGAAGCGCCGCTCAGACCGCCATTGCCCCCCATGACGTTTTGCTATCTCATCCACAAACCAGAACCCGGCATTGTGCCGGGTTCTGGTGTATTTGACCCCAGGATTGCCCAACCCGGCGATCAACCGCAGAGGCTTCACTCTGGCTCAACCCACAGATTACTCCGCTCCTTCCCCATCGGCACCTTCTGATTCACCTTCACCTGCAGCTTCCTCATTCACATGTCCATGCTGCTCGATAATACTGACCACCGGCTGATCCGATTCTTCGTCTTCCGGATCGAAATCTATTAATTCCACGCCCCCCGGCATCTTCAGGCCGGACAAATGAATTGTATCTCCGATCTGCATCTGACCCAGATCAATACTGATCGCTTCCGGCAAGTCCTTGGGTAAACAGCGAATCACGATATCCGTGAGATGACGGATTACCATGCCGCCAGCCTTGACTCCTGGCGC
>VAOZ01142021.1_pt1 | contig 28404 bp, 28 predicted proteins | sample 3394041 | NCBI WGS metagenome assembly VAOZ01 (sample SAMN08290431, study PRJNA428436) | hydrothermal vent metagenome | isolation source: Deep-sea hydrothermal vent chimney | place: Indian Ocean: Southwest Indian Ridge
CGATACAAATGCAAAATGGCTTGACAGGAATTATGTTTCGTTTGATAATTTGGTATAATATCAAAAAGCTGAGGATGAATTTACAGAAATATTCTGACACTGTCTTGTAAACCTAAGTCAAACCATTGTATCCACTGCCGTATGGTTACCTGGACAAAATAGTTATCGTGAAATATCTTCAGTTAGTAATACCAGAGATTTTCAAGCAAGACGTGCAAAAATTCGTTTTAAAGATGATAAAATAAATAAATTTGTTCATACATTAAATGGTTCATCTTTAGCAGTTAGAAGAACCATGGTAGCAATTATGGAAAATTTTCAAAATGAAGATGGAAGCATTACTGTTCCCAAAATTCTTAAACTGTATATTTTATAACTATAAAGGTGGCTTAAATGGCGGAAGATGAAGAAATAATTATTATTGAAAATATAGACAAGACAACAGAAGAAAATAATAAAATAAAAAAAAACTCTTCAAATAAAAAAAAATTTAATCGAAAAACGATAATTATTATTGCTACTATATCTATTGTTACAATCTTGATAGTAGCGCTAACTGTTATCATATTAATGCGTAGTAAAACTCTTCAAAAAAATTTACCTTTTACTAAAAAAGAGATAGTTAGAAAAAAAACTGTACTAAAAATTACACCTAGTAAAATTGAAAAGATGATTGTCAAAGCTAATTATCTATATAATCATAATAATAAACAAGAAGCATTAAACCTATATGAAAAAATATCCATTTTCAATGAAGCATTATCGAGATACAATCTAGGTGTTGCACAGTTAAAAAATAAACATTACAATCAAGCCTTAATAACTTTTCATCAAGCTATTTTAAATCATGAAAAAGTTTGCATGAGTGCTATAAATGCTGCTGTGTGTGCTTTACATCTACATGAACATGCTAAATTTAATTATTTTATAAATCTTGCATACGCATATCTTCCTTATGAGATAAATACTCCACTTTATTCATATTATTATGCAATTATCAAGTATTATAAGGGTGATTATCTAGAATCTTTATCGGCACTCAAACATCCTAATTCAGAAGATTACTATTCACAAAAACAGTTTTTAAAAAGTAAAATAAATTCATTATTTGGTAATTATAATAATGCAATTAAAAACTTTATAAATCCATATTCTCAAAAAAATGCATTATCCATTGGACTATTGTACGCTAATATGGGCGACTACTCATTAGCTAGAAAATATCTACAAGTTAATATAAATAAAACTAACAATACTTTAAGAAGACACTTAGCCTTAGCTCTCATAAATTTAAAAGATTATCAGTATCACGATACTTCAAAAGAATTAAAATATGTAGCATCTAAATATCCAAAAGTAATCTATCCTATTACCGTATATTTAAAAAATATTTTTACAGATCCTATTTTGGCACAAAAATATTATAGACATATATTAAATCATTCAATATCGATAAATTATGCTGAGATTTTTCATTTTGCGCCATATAAAATATTTAATGCTAATAACACTATTAAGGATATAAGAAGAGGTAATATTAATATCTACACAAACGATATTAAAAATGCAACAAAATATTTAAAGAAAAGTAAAGTTTTATCAGCCATAAATATTGAAATTATCAAAGCTATTAAACAAGCTATATATTTTAAAATATCAACTGCTAATCAAATTTTAAGTAATATTCAAAAAAGATATCCAAAAGATTCTGTTTTACAATATGACCTTGCCCTAACTTACGCACAGCTAGGAGATATTAAACAAGCAAATAAACATTTTACAACCTCTTATTATCTAGATTCTAAAAACTATCTCTCTGGTATTTTTGCTATGATGAGTGCAAAACTTTTACATAACAATAATACTCAATTTAATACAATCTTACGAAATAACCTAGCTAATGCAATTAATCATAAAAATACACTATTATATTCCATTTTAATAGATATAGTAAATAATAATTTACTTGGAGAATTACATATAGTAAATCAATTACAAAATAACAAATCTTTAAATCTTGCTATTAAAATAATGGTATTAAACCAATTAAATAAACAAAAGTCAGCACTAAAGTCAGCAAAACAATTAAGTCTAAAACTACCACATGATATCTTATCACAATTAATTTATATTAATGAAAAATTAAAAGACAAATCTAATATTAAATATGCAAGAGATACACTGTTTTTTATGCAACATCACACATTGAACTTTAATTCATTATATTACGGCTCAGCTGTTACGAGATATCTGTATATCTATCAAGCTTTATTCACAGGAACGCTCTTTCCACTACAACAGCAATTGCAAATTAAGCTACAAAGTACACCAGTTAAACAGTTAAAGAATGTTTTATATGCATCAGCATTAACTAATCTTTTCGCAAAAAAATATGAACTTTCTTATATGTTATTTAATCAATTAATCGATCAGTATAAAATACATGATGCTAAAACTCTGTTTTTAGGAGCTCTTGCTTCTATTAAAGCAAATCATCATGCCAATGCAACTATATTATTAGAATTAGCTATTTTAAACAACCCAAATAACTCAGCTAGTCATTATGCACTAGGGCTTTTATATTTGGAAAAACAAAATAATTTAGGTGCTGCAATTCAGTTTAAACAGATAAGGCCATCTTTTCAACCAAGCTATTTTGATTTTTATATTGACATTCATAAATTAGATTTACAATTTAGAGATATCTCTAAAAATTCTATTTAATCTTTTTTATGTTCATTAATATCTTTATCATGTTTTACCATACTAGCATCATCTTTTAGTTCATTTTCTATACCATCTACCACTGGAGAGAGTTTACTTGGCATATTGTTATCTTCTTCATATTTTTTAATAATATTACGCACCTCATTGCCACTAATATTTTCTTTATCATAAAGTAGCGATACTATACCCTCTATTGCTCCATTATAGAGTGATAAATTATTTTTAACAGTTTGATAATGCTCATCAAGGTTATTTTTAATAAACTCGTCCATCTCTTCAGACATCTTTTCACTAAATTCTCTTGGAGTAGTATTCATGCCTTGATTTATAAATGACTGACGTTGTTTTTCTAGTACCATCAATCCTGCAACATCACTCATTCCATATAATTGAACCATAGATTTTATGATATCGGTTGCACGCTCAAGATCATTACCAGCACCTGTTGATATATCCTTTAAAAATACCTCTTCAGCAGCACGCCCACCTAAAAGTACATCAACTTCTGCCCAAAGTTCATGACGCTGTGCCATAAACTTATTTTCTTCTGGAGTATTTAAAGTATATCCTAAAGCTGCTAAACCACGAGGAACGATAGAAACCTTTGATACTTTTTTTGCTCCATCTGTAATCTCTGCTATTAGTGCGTGACCGCTTTCATGATAGGTTACTATCTTTTTCTCTTTTGGATTAATGCGACGTGATTTTTTAGCGAGCCCAGCAATTGCACGCTCTACAGCTTCATACATATCAGACTGAAAAACAGTTTTTTTACTTACTCTACCAGCTAAAAGTGCAGCTTCATTAATGATATTTGCTAAATCAGCACCAGCTAGTCCAGCAGTTAAGCGAGCAATCTCTTTTAAATCAATATCTTTTGCTAATTTAACACCTTTTACATGTACTTTTAAAATTTCAATTCTACCTTCAAAGTCTGGCTTATCAACTAAAACCTGTCTGTCAAAACGACCAGGACGCATTAAAGCACTATCTAAGACTTCAGGTCGATTAGTGGCTGCTAAAATAATAACAGGTGTATTTGTTCCAAAACCATCCATTTCAGCTAGTAGTTGATTTAGTGTTTGTTCTCTCTCATCATTTCCACCCATCATTCCGCCAGCTGCACGACTTTTACCTATCGCATCAATCTCATCTATAAAAATAATTGATGGAGCATCTTTTTTAGCTTGTTCAAACAAATCACGTACACGAGCAGCGCCGACGCCAACAAACATCTCTATAAAACTTGAACCGCTAACTGAAAAAAATGGTACCTCAGCCTCGCCAGCAACTGCTTTTGCAAGCAAAGTTTTACCAACACCAGGCCCACCAACTAAAAGCACACCTTTTGGTATTTTTGCGCCGAGTTCTACATAACGACCTGGATGTTTTAAAAAATCAACAATTTCTAACACTTCTTCTTTAGCTTCTTGAGCACCAGCTACATCATCAAATTTTGTATCTGGTTTTTCAGAATTAATTAGTTTTTTAGAATTGCCCATACCTAAAATACCACCGCCCATGCTTTTTTGCATACGACCAGCAAAAAACATCCAAATTCCCATGATAATTAAAAATGGTAGCATCCAACCAAACATATCTGTAAACCAATTTGATTCACTAAAACCAGAATAAGTAACATGCTCTTTATCTAGCAAAGGGTATAACGAATCGTCACCTTTAATCGTTCTTGTTGTGTAAAGAGTAGTAATGCCGTTACTTACACCCTTAGCTTTTATAAAACTTTGACCAATTTCAACTTTTTTAACTTCTTTTGATTTTATTAATTGTTTTAATCGTGAATAACTAATACTCTTTTTTTGGATATGATTATTATTCATAGAAGAACCAATAATACTTGACGCACTTTCATTACCAACAAATGCTTTAAAAACTACTATTACTATAATGGCAAAAATAGCAAATGTTATTAATGGATTTTTATTAAAAAAATTATTATTTTGATTATTATTTCTGTTATTGTTTGAATCAGGTGTACCCATGATTTAATTATCCTTTTGTAAAATTATTGTTACCCATTCATCTTGTTCTATTTTTTCAAGTATCGTAAGAGATTGATAAGATTTTAAAATCTTTGATTGGTATTTTTGTAAAATCCCTGATAAAATCAATATCGCCTTTGGCTTTAAAATTTTAATCAAATCGTTCGCAATTAACTCTAAAACATCAGCAACAATATTAGCAACGACGATATCATATCTTTTTGTGGTTAATAAGATAGTGCCATGCCAAATATTTGTATAAGTTACTTGATTTAATTTAGCATTTTCAAGAGAATTTTTAATCGAAATCTCATCTGTATCACAACTATCAACTCTGGCTCCTAGTTTCATAGCGCAGATACCAAGAATTCCACTACCACAGCCTACATCGATAACATCGTCCTCTTTTTTTAGATATTTTGAGATGGCTTCAATACAACTCACAGTCGTAAAGTGATGACCTGTTCCAAAAGCAAGAGCTGGATTAATTATTATATTTACCATATCTTGTTTTGATTTTTCCCAAGACGGATGTATATAAAACTGTTTAATTTTAATTGGAGTCACGCTATTTTGATATTTTACAATCCAATCATCATTATCTTCTTTAGTTAAAACAAAATCAATAACGATTTGCTCACCCAGAGCCTTTTGCAATGCTTCTGCAAACTGTTCTATGCCCCAAGAAATTGTGCTTAAATCATCTTCGCTCCGAACAATAAAACCATCCTTAGTCTCTTCAAAACCAATTGGTAAAGTATCGCTTAAAAAATCGCTAAACAGATCATAATGCGATGAAACTTTTATTACCAATTGATTATAAAAATTTCCCATTATCCCTCAATGCCCATAACGGCAGATAGCTTTTCTTTTAAAATTTGTGGCGTAAAAGGTTTTACAATATAATTATTCACTCCAGCTTTTAAAGCTGTTATAACCTCTGCTTTACCACCTTCTGTTGTAACCATAATAATTGGCATATCCATAAAACGCTCATCAGCTCTTACCTTTTTCACAAGTTCCAACCCATTCATCTCAGGCATATTCCAATCAGTAATCAACATCTCAGTATCAGGATTTTGGTTTAAAACTTCCCAACCCTTCAGTCCATCCTCGCCCTCAAGAACATTTTTATAACCCAACCTAGATAAAGTATTTTTTATGATACGACGCATAGTGGAACTATCATCAACAACTAATAATTTCAATTAAAATCCTTTTTTTAGATAATCACAAATTTTAGCTAATAATAGCAAAAACTAGTTTGAAATAAGTTTAAAGCCAAAAACCTAAGCATAATGCTCAAGTAGTAATTTTAAATCTAATCTATTTTCATAAAATGCCTTACCAATGATAGCACCATAAACTTCATGTGTGCTATCTAGTTTTAAAATATCTTCACTATCTTTTACACCACCACTAGCAATAATACTTTTACCGCTAGCTCTTGCCATTTGTTGTGAAAAATCTACATTAACACCACTAAGTGTCCCATCTTTACCTACGTCAGTACAGATAATTGCTTCAATATTACTATCTTTAAATCTCTTAGCTAAATCAGTAGCCTTTATAGCACTTACATCTCCCCAGCCTTCAGTCGCAACCAAACCATTAACTGCATCTATACCAACAACAATTGGATATTTATCTGCCATCTTGCACACAAAGGTGGAGTCTTTTACTGCAATAGAGCCTAAGATTACTCTATTTATTCCTAAATCTAAGATTTTTTTAATTGTTTCTTCATCGCGAATACCACCACCCAATTGCAATTTTACATCACAGTTTTGTCTGATTTTGACAATTTGCTCAAGATTTTTAGGCACACCTGCAAAAGCTCCGTTTAAATCAACTACATGTATCCACGTAGTACCCATGTTTTCAAAATTCTTTACAAGCTCCCATGGTTCGTTAGAATATATCTTAGCACTATTCATTAAACCTTTTGTTAATCTAACTGCTTTACCATCTTTTAAATCTATTGCTGGAAATAAAACCATAACTCTCAAATCTCCTATATTTTTATAAAATTTTCTAAAATTTTTAATCCATTTATATGACTTTTTTCAGGATGTGATTGTATTCCCATTATATTGTCATGTGCTATTGCACTTGTAAATTTATATCCATATTCACTCTGTCCTATTATATCAAAATCATTATCGCATACAGCATGAAATGAGTGAACAAAATAAAGATAATGTGTTTTGTCTAAGCCGTTAAAAAGTTGATGCTTTGTTGTAAAAATTCTATTCCATCCCATATGTGGTATTTTAAGAGGATGAGAAAATTTGTATTTATCAAACTTTACTATTTTACCTTTTACAAGACCCAAACCTTGATAATTTCCAAATTCCGTACTGCTATCAAATAAAAGTTGCATACCTAAACATATTCCAAGTAAAGGTTTACCGCTTTTTGCAAATGATTTTATTGCTTCATCCATGCCGTTAGCTTTTAGATGAAACATGGCATCGCCATAAGCACCTACACCTGGAAGAATTATTTTATTATATTTGCTTAATTTATCAGGATCTGATTCAAGTGATATATTTTTACCAAGCTTTAAAAAAGCATTTTTAACACTAGCTAGATTTCCCATATTGTAATCAACAATAGCTATCACTCTTCAATCCTTAATTTAGTAAATTTTATATAAACTGCTAAGCTAACAATTAACATTGAAACACCACCTAATATATAAACAGAAAAGATAAGTTCACCAGGATCAGTAATCGCAAATTTAAATACCAACATTAATGCTTCAATGGATAATGCAATAATAATGGAACCTAAAAATCTAACCATGGTTTTATGTGGCCCTGAAATATTATGTTCTTTATGCCTACCCATAAACTCCTCTTCTATCAAAGTTTTTGCAAGATCAAAAATTGCTAGCGATAAGGTTAGCAAAATTGTAGAATTAAACATGTTTTTAATGGCAAAATGTGATGGCATAGCACCATGAAATACAAAACCATCCATAGCTTTTATAAAAAGCATTAAGGCGATGCCCATTAAAGCTGTTGAAAACAGTACATAAGAATACTTAAAAAAAGTATTAAAAAAAGTATCTGTTTTATTTAGATGAGAAATTTTTAATACTTGGCTAAGTGGCATATCTAAACATACGATAAATAATAAATTATCTTTATCATCATATATAGGCTGTGAAGCTGTAATTGTTAATTCATCACTAAGTAATGATGGATATGGGTCAGTAATCGTACATCTTTTTTCTTTAACAGCTCTATAATAATACGCCCTATCTGTTCGTATTTTTCCTACATCATCATTTATCGTTTTATCAAATGCAAATGATGGTGAAACTTGTACGCCTGAGCTATCAAGAACATAAACACCCTGACAAAATTCTAGCTCTGACTTTATCTTCAACAGATGCGATATAATCACATCTAACGAGAATGATGGTAACTTATTCGGTATATTTTTTGAAAATAAATAGCAAAAATAAGCCCTCGTTTTAGTACGACTCTCGGAAAAATTTTGAATATCTAATGCAACCATAAAGCAATACCTTTTTTGTTTTATTTGAGATTATACCAAATTAGCTATAATTACACTAATGAAATATATATATAAACATATTGCCATCATCAGACTCTCTGCTCTTGGGGATATTATAAATGCCACGGTTATATTGCAATTTATCCATCAAGCATATCCACATCTAAAAATTGACTGGATTTGTGAAGAGGTTTTTGCACCGCTACTTGATACTCATCCGTTAATAAATAAAGTATATACAGTTAATTTAAAAAAGCTAAAAAAAGAGAAAAGTTTTAAATTTTTAATGCAAATGGTATTAAATTTAAAAAAACTGCCGAAGTATGATATGATAATTGACATACATGGTTTATTAAAATCTGCAATCGTAGCTAAACTTACTAAAAATAAAATTTACGGCTATGATAAATATAATGCAAAAGAATCAATTGCGTCCTATTTTTATACTAAAAAATCACATTTAACGTATGAAAGCAATGTTATAAAACGTAGCATACATCTTATTAATGATATTTTAAATTTACATGTAAGTGATATGATGATACGCAATAAAAAACCAACCCTACCTATGTATGATAAACTAATACCGATGCAAAAAAAATATATAGTTTTTATCATAGGGGCTTCATATAAAAGTAAAATTTATCCAATAAAAAAGATATTACAAGTATGCAACGCTCTTACATGTAAAGCTTATATTGTGTGGGGTAATGAGCAAGAAAAAGAAGATGCACTTTTTATAACAAAGCATTCTAAAACAGCGCAACTTTTAAATAAGTTATCCTTAAAAGAGTTGTGTGCGTTAATCTCACATGCAAGCCTTGTGATTGGAAATGACACGGGACCAACACATCTTGCTTGGGCATATAATATTGCGTCAATTACACTGTTTGGTCCAACGGATGAAAATATGATATTTACAACTAAACAAAATATTGCAATTTGCTCAAACTCAAAGGTAAATGCTTTACATGTAAATAAAAATGATTTTTCTATTAAAGAGATAGATCCAAATACTATAATTAATAAAGCTAAGGAACTTCTAAAATGTTAAGTTTTTATGTATTTTTATTTATTGAAAAATTTTTGATGGCTTTGCCAAGAAATATAAGAAGAAAATTCTTTATAAAACTGGCTAATCTTGCCTATTCTCTTAATAAAAGATATACAAAAGTTGCACGTCAAAACTTAAAATTTATCTATGGTGATACTACTCACGAGGATTTTATAAAAGATGTTACAAAACATTCTTATCAAACATTGGCACTAAATTTTTTATATACTATCGAAGGGCATCATTATAATGTAGATAAAATTGCTAAAAATGTAAAATTTGAAAATATTGATATAATCAAAAAAGTTCAAAAACAAAATCGTCCCATTATCTTTATCACAGCACATTACGGAGCATGGGAGCTTGGTGCTCAAATGTTAAGTGCACGCATCACACCACTCACAGTTGTCTATAAAAGCATGAAAAACAGATACTTCAACAATTATATCCTATCAGCACGTTCAAAATGGAGAATAGATTATGTTGAAAAGCATGGTGCCGCAAAAAGCATGATTAAGCGACTTAAAAATAAACAAGCTGTTGCGTTTTTAATAGACATTAATGTAAATGAAAAAGATGGACTTAGAGTTGATTTTTTAAACCATCCTACACTTCAAACAAAAATTACAGGTTATCTTGCAAGAAAATTTGATGCAGCAATCATCCCGATACTTATTCACGCAGATGATGAAAAAACTATGAACTATACTATTAAAGTTTATGATGAGATCATAGTACCGAGAACAGATGATGCAAATTATGATATCTTAACCTCAACGCAAAAACAAGCCAATTGGCTCACTAAAGAGATATTTAAAAATCCAAAACCATGGTTTTGGATTCATAGAAGATGGAAAAATGATTATGGTGAGATTTATAAAAACTAATATCTTATAATTTTATCTCTCAACCATTGATTTTTTCTCCACCAACCTCATAAGAGCTAGAAAAAAAGATGTAATAGCAGGTCCTAAAATCATACCCCAAAAACCAAATGTAGCAAGTCCAGCAATAATTGCAAAAAAGATAATTAGCTCGTTAAATTCAATACTTGATTTGATTAGCCTACGATTAATCTCTTTTATAATAATAGGCTTAATAAATGTATCAGCAATAATTGCAATTACAACAACAGAATACAGAGCAATAAAAATTGCACTATGAGAATTACCTATACTAAATTCATATAACATAAACGGTAACCACATTATAATACCGCCAATTACTGGAATTAAAGAGCTAAAACCATACATAATACCAAATAAAAGACCGTTATATCCTAAAAAAGATATAGCCACACCAAATAATGTACCCTCAAAAATAGCAGTAGCTAAAATAGAATAAAATACTGTACTCATAACAGAAGATAGCTCATACATAATTAATTTATTATCATCATCTGAAAATCTGACAACTTTTTTTATAAAATCTATAATCACTACACCATAATATTGTGCAAAAAAATAAAATATAATGATTAAAAATGCATTTTTTAAAAACCCTGCACTATAAACTCCAACCGTTCCTGCTAATGACAACGCCTTTGAAGCTAATTCATTAATTGGCATGCTATTTACAATATCTTTTATATATGGTTTAAAAAAATCCAAATATGATGGCGGATGAAGTAAAAATTGTTTTATTACTTCAATTATTTTAGTAACTATTTTTGGATCTAAGTGGTTTAATTCTAAAGTAAAATTTGCTAAAAAATACCCTAAAGGAACAAAAAATAAAATAGCTAATAGTGATGTCGTCAAGATTATACCGATAAGTTTAGATTTTGTTATCATTGTAAAATAAGATTGGATTTTTGCAGTGGATATTGCTAATAATGCGGCAATTAAAAGAGTTAATAAAAATGGCTCGTAAAGAAGATACATCCAATAAAAAGAAGCGCCAAATATAATAATAAGAAAGTATTGTGGTTTTATCAAAATAAGCCTTCTTGTTGTGTTTTAAATTTTATAGCATCAAAAGTTTTATTTGTTGCTAATCTCCCTTTTGCTGTTCTCTCTAAATATCCATTTGCTATTAAATATGGTTCAAATACATCTTCAACTGTTCCCTCATCTTCACTCAGTGCAGCAGCTATTGTGCTAAGTCCGATAGGTCGTCCTTTTGAGGCTGCCAAAAGCTTTAATAGTTTAATATCCATCTCATCAAAACCATGAGAATTAATGCCAAGCTCATTTAATGCATAGACGGTTCTATCATATCCGATATTTTTTTCATCTACAACTTCGGCAAAATCTCTAACACGCCTTAAGAGTCTTAATGCAATTCTAGGTGTTCCTCTGCTTCTTTTAGCTATCTCTAAAGCTGCGTCTTTGTTTATCTCTTTATCTAACTTTTTTGAAGCTTGAACTACAATTTTGGATAGTTCGTCAACAGAGTAAAAGTTCATTCTAAAATTCATACCAAATCTATCACGAAGTGGATTTGACAACATACCTGCACGTGTTGTAGCGCCAATTAAAGTAAAACGAGGTAGATCAATTTTAACAGTTTGAGCAGCTGGACCACTACCAATTATAATATCTATACGAAAATCTTCCATTGAAGAATATAATATCTCCTCTACTGCTGGAGAAAGGCGATGAATTTCATCAATAAATAGGATATCTCCCTCTTGTAAGTTAGTAAGTATTGCAGCTAAATCGCCACTTTTTTCTATCATAGGAGCCGCGGTTACTTTCATATTTGCATTCATCTCGTTTGCAATAATTAAAGCCAAGGTAGTTTTACCAAGCCCTGGAGGTCCAAAAAAAAGAGTATGATCAAGTGCCTCGTCACGCTTTTTACTAGCTTGTATAAAAACTGAAAGATTTTTTTTGATCTGCTCTTGACCAATATATTCTTGCCAGATATTTGGTCTTAGTGTTGTCTCACTTGTTTCATCAGATTCAAACTTTTCAATCTCTACTAAACGCTCCATAACATCTTCTTAATAGATATATTTTTCATCTGGAAATTTTCTTGATTTTACCTCTATGGCATATGTTGCTATTGCATTCTTTACCAAAGTTGCTCCATCTAAATATTTTTTAACAAATTTAGGTGTAAAGCTTTCAAATAAACCTAGCATATCAGAATACACCAAAACTTGTCCATCAACGCCACATCCAGCACCAATCCCGATAACAGGAATATTAACACTTTTAGCAATTTTAGTTGCAACTTCCGCTTTTACACCTTCAATAACCATACAAAATGCGCCAGCTTCTTGCATGGCCTTTGCATCATCAATTAAAGCTAAACTACCTTGTTTATCCTTGCCTTTTACCTTATAGCCACCCTCACTTCTCACAGATTGTGGCAAAAGTCCGATATGCGCACACACCGCTATGCCATTTTTTACTAAATATTTTACAATCTTAGTATGAGCGGCATTAACCTCTATTTTAATGGCATCAACATCTGTTTGTTGAAAGATCTTGATTGCATTTTTAAACGCTACTTTTTTATTTGAATATGTTCCAAATGGCATATCACAAATCACAAAACTTGATGGAGAGCCTTTACAAACTGCTTGGCTATGATAAATCATCTGGTTTAATGTCGCACTTATTGTGTCTTGCTTGCCTGCAAAACTCATGTTCAAACTATCGCCTACAAGTAAAATATCTGCGCTTTGTTCAAAAAGTTTTGCAAAAAGTGCATCATAAGCCGTAATCATAACTAATGGTTCTTTTCCTTTAGAATTTAAAATTTTTGAAATTGTCATCTTCTTAATCATAATCATTCTTTGTAAATATAGTCTAGAAGAAGTTTAACTAAAAAATGATATAATACAGATTAAGAATTATAGAGTGCTTCTAACAAAACATTTATATCAAGGAAAAGCTACGCTATGGGAGCAAGACAAAATTTAGAAGAAAATTTTGATTTTGAAATTGTTGATGAATTTTTAGAACATTTTAGTGTCATGCTAGATATCATGGAATCTTTAATAATTACATTAGAAAAACCTGACAACTATGCTGAAAATATAAATGAACTATTTCGTATATTTCATAACTTAAAATCTGCATCTTCTTTTTTAAAATTGCAATCAATTATGAGATTAACAACCTTTGTTGAATCCTATTTAGATCTATTAAGACAAAGTAGTGGACCTGCAAATGACGAAGTTGTTACTTGGTTGCTTCAAATAAATGATATGTTAGTTTTGTGGTATGATGATTTAAAACTTGACAGAGAATTATCAAAAATCAACTTCTCGCTATTAAAATTACCAGACATGGATATAACTTGAAAAAACTTGTAGCATATATAACATCTTGTTATCCAGAAAAATCATTTAGTATAGATTTAGCGTTAGCTTTAAGTGAAAGTGGAGCCGATAGTATTGAGCTTGGCATTCCATTTTCAGATCCAGTTGCAGATGGTGTAGTTATTGAAAAAGCTGGACATAAAGCATTACAATATGGTTTTAAATTTAAAGATATTTTAGATATTTCAAAAGAAATTGCCTTGCATGTAGATACCTTATGGATGGGATATTTTAATCCTTTTTATCAATATAATATAAACAAACTATTAAAAACAGCGAGTCAACTACATGTAAGTGGGCTTATTATTCCAGATTTACCTCATGAAGAAACACTCTTATATAAAGATATATTTAATAAATATAATATCTCAAATATCACTTTTGTTGCGCCAACTGATTCGAAGGCTAGAATTAAAGAGATAACAAAACATGCTAAAAAATTTATATATATGGTCGCATATGCTGGCATCACTGGCGCAAAACAAACGGAAAATTTACAACCGTTTATTGAATCTATCAAAGAATTCACAAATACACCAATTTATGTTGGTTTTGGCGTAAATGAAAAAACAGCAAAAAGTAAAGTTAAAGATGTAGATGGTGTCATTGTTGGTTCTGCTTTTATGAATATTATTCTTAATGACAGCATCAATTACTCACAAAAGATTCAAAAATGTTCAAAATTAGCTTCTGTTATTAAAAATAATATAAACAGTTAATTAATTTTTAGATATAATTGCAAATACTTAATTTAAGGGGCTGACCTGGCTTCGACAGGATTTAGTAGCTTATGATTGCATGTCGGACTGAGCATTTCCGTTAAGCGGCTCAACTTGCTTAAACGCAAACAATACAAATTACCGCCCAGCTTTAGCAGTAGCTTAAGTTTTACCCCCTCTTAGAGGACGGGCTGCTTCACTTGCGGATTCTAAATAAGCAAGATTTGAAGTATAACCATTTATTTAGATATATCTTGAATTTGTCTCAATTTAAGATGAATTCTTGAGGCTCGCTTTGCGTAGTTTTGCAGATTGTGTGAAACAAAGTTAAACTAAACAATCTCTCTAAACATGTAGATGTCATAAGTAGCTAAGTTTTGGACATGGGTTCGATTCCCATCAGCTCCACCAAAATTCATCTAACGGTTTCCTAACATCGATAAAAAAGATATCAATATTTCACAAAAAGGTATAAAAATGATTGAAATATTAAGCGTGATTATTGTTATATTGTGCATTGTTATCATATATATTTATAATAAACTCAATAATCTTGTAAATAAAAAAAATATTGAATTAGCGACTTATAAGGAAAAAATATCGTATTTAGATAATACACTACAAAAAGTAAACAGCTTAGAAGCTACATTAAATAAAAAACAAAATGAACTTACAGATACTAAAGAGGAATCTTCTAAATATAAAACATCACTCAATGAACAAAAAGAAAAAAATAGTGAATATAAAGAAGAGATACGACAACTAAAAATTCAAAATGCCGAATATAATGATGAAATAAAAAATAATCAAGCTACTATTTCTCAACTTAAAACACAACTAGAAGAACAAAATAAAGCTATGCAAGAGAAGTTAAAACTTTTACAAAATGGTGAAGAAAAATTAAAAGTAGAATTTGAAAATTTAGCAAATAAAATATTTTATAACAATAGTAAAAAATTTACTCAACAAAATCAAGAAGGTTTAGGACTTATTTTAAATCCCATGAAACAACAATTAACAGATTTTAAAAAAAGAATTGAGGATATATATGATAAAGAAACCAAAGACAGAAGTGCATTATCAGCTGAATTAAACATGCTAAAAGAGTTAAATCAAAAAATGACCACAGAAACATCAAATCTTACAAATGCGCTCAAAGGAGATAGTAAAAAACAGGGTAAATGGGGTGAGATGGTACTTGAAAATGTACTGGAGAGTTCAGGATTAAGAGAGGGGCATGAGTATAAAAGAGAAGTAAGCCTAAGAGATAACGAAAATCAACTTTTTCGTCCAGATGTCATCGTTTATCTGCCAGATAACAGACACATAATAATTGATGCAAAAACATCATTAACGGCTTATAGTGAATATATAGCATCTGATGATGAGATACAAAAACAAAACTATCTTAAAAACCATATAAAATCTATAAAAGAGCATATAAAAGAACTTAGTAATAAAAAATATGAAGAGTTACAAAACTTAAATAGTTTAGATTTTATTTTTATGTTTGTGCCCATAGAAAGTGCTTTGTTATTAGCTCTTGAGCATGATGTAAATTTATATGATGAAGCTTTTAAACAAAAGATAATCTTAGTTAGTCCAACTACTTTGCTCGTAGCATTAAGAGCAGTTGAAAACATATGGAGATACGAAAGACAAGCCCAAAATATAGCCGAAGTTTATAAAAGAGCGGAAGAATTGTATAAAAAGTTTAATGGTTTTGTAGAAGATTTAAAAAAGATAGGCAGTGGATTAAAAACCGCAAACGATAACTATCACGAAGCCTTTAAAAAATTAAGCGAAGGCAACGGTAATCTAATCAAGCAAGTAACAATACTCAAAAAAATCTCAAATATAAAGCCCAAAAAAGAGATAGATAATACTTTAGTGGATACTGCTATGATAAATAGCCTAGAAGATAACCAAGGAAAAGGCAATGGCTAAGAAAAAAGTTCTTTTTGAATGTCAACATTGTGGATTAACTACTCCAAAATGGATGGGAAAATGTACAAACTGTGGTGCTTGGGATTCATTTATTGAATTAAATGAAAAAGAACAAGAGTTTGTTAAATCTATCTCATCTTCGCGTAATTTACAAACAAAGGCTATATCTATTTTAGATGTTGTAGATACTAAAGTACCAAGATATTCATCATTAGACAAAGAATTAGATACAGTTTTAGGAGGAGGAATTGTTCCTGGTTCTTTAACTTTAATCGGTGGAAGTCCTGGTGTTGGAAAATCTACATTACTCTTAAAAATTGGTTCTAATTTAGCGTCAACTGGTAAAAATGTTTTATATGTAACAGGCGAAGAATCACAAGGTCAAATTAAAATAAGAGCCAACAGACTTAATGCAAATGAAAAAAATTTATATCTGTTAAGTGAAATTAGATTACAACAAATTCTTCTAGAATTAACACAAAAAAGATATGATTTTATCATTATAGACTCTATTCAAACAATTTATTCTGAAGATATCACTTCCGCACCTGGTTCAGTTACACAAGTTCGTCAAGTTACTTTTGAACTTATGAGAATAGCAAAAGAAAAAAATATTGCTATTTTTATTATCGGACATATCACCAAAGAGGGTTCAATTGCAGGACCCCGTATTTTAGAACATATGGTTGATGTGGTTTTATATTTTGAAGGAGATTCATCACAAGAGCTTAGAATTTTAAGAGGATTTAAAAATCGTTTTGGACCAACAAGCGAAATTGGAGTATTTGAGATGCAAAACTCTGGACTTTGTAGTGCAAAAGATATCTCTTCACGATTTTTTAACCGCGATGCATCTCAGCCAGGCTCCGCACTAACTGTGATAATGGAAGGTTCTCGTCCTATAATTTTAGAAGTTCAGGCTTTAGTTTCACAATCGCACGCATCAAATCCAAAACGACAAGCAACCGGTTTTGATAACAACAGATTAAATATGCTTCTTGCTTTGCTTGAGAGAAAACTGGAGATTCCATTAAACGGTTATGATGTATTCATAAACATAACAGGTGGTATCAAAATTACAGAAACTGCAGCAGATTTAGCCATTCTTGCTGCAATAATTAGTAGTTTTAGAGACAGAATAATATCTAAAGAAACTATTTTTATTGGTGAAGTTTCTTTAGTTGGGGATATTAGAGAAGTTTTTCAAATTGATGCAAGGTTAAAAGAAGCAAGTTTACAAAATATATCAAAAGCCTTAATTGCAAAAAAAAATATGGAAGATTCTACTATTAAAACTTATGTTATTGATGAAGTTACAAAACTTTTTGAATGGTTTTAACTAAAGAAACTTCTTGCAAAATTCCTAATAAAATAATGATATATCTGCTATAATATCAAGATTTTAAAATAGGATAATAATTTATGATTGACGCACAACATAGAGCAGAAGAGAGATATTCAAAACTTTCTTTAGCATACGAAACAAAACAAGAGGAGCAAACGGTGACCTCTATTGTAAATAATACAATTAAACAATATAAAATAGAGCCAAATATTTATACATGTACGCTAGGGGGCACAAAACAAGTATTAGTGCTAGAATATCATGATGATTATGATAGAGAATCTGGGACTATTTTTGATTCTATTTTAAAGCAATTATCTATCACCGCTTCTTAAAGATTTAACCATAAAGGAGGAATAATTTTGATGAATTTAGAAGATTTTGCACAAGGAAATACACTATTTAAAGATGTGTATTTTAAAAAACATGAAAAAGAGTTGCTTGAATTAGCACATGAAGGGCAATCACCAAAAGCTCTTTTTATTGGTTGTTCTGACTCTAGAGTGATACCAAATGTAATCTTACAAGCAAAACCAGGTGACTTGTTTGTTGTTAGAAATGTTGGTAATTTTGTACCTCCTTTTAAAGAAGATAATGATTTCCACTCTACAGCATCAGCTATAGAATATGCCGTTAGTGTATTAAATGTTAAAGATATTATTATTTGTGGGCATAGCGATTGTGGGGCTATCAAACATATTTTCATGCCTGCTTCTAAATTGGATTCATCATTTATTCATACTACAAATTGGTTAAAATTAGCACAAAGAGCAAAATCGATGGCAATGGTTAGCCTAGGAGATGATGCAAATACAGAAGATTTATTAAGAACAACTGAAAAATTATCTATTATCACACAACTAGATAATTTAATGACATATCCTATCGTAAAAGAACGTTTAGATAACGAAACACTACATATACATGGATGGTATTATGATGTAAAGAGTGGTAATATAGATTATTATGACCCAGAGGTATATAAATTTTTACCATTAGAGTCTAAACAGGTATAGATTAATGGCACCTCTAAGAATATTAGAGTTTTTAGAGGTACTCTCAATATAAATTATATAATAAAAAATTAAAAATTTGATATAATTATAACTCAAGAGTACCTCTACAAACAAAAACCATCTATTAAAAAGGAGTTTTTATGGCTGATAAAGAGAAAGAAGAAGAAATACAAAAGCCAAAAAAGAAAAAATCAAAGGCTTTGTTAATTATAATAATAGTTGTTATTTTGCTTATTATAGTTGGAGTTGCTATTGTATTTATTTTTATGGGTAAAAAGAAAAACAATGAGGCAAGCACACAAAAGATACATCGTCATATAAATGTATCAACTACAAATAATAGTAATTCGGTTTCATTGGCAAAAATTGGAATTTTATTTCCATTAGATACTTTTACTGTTAATCTTATAAGCAATAGTAATAAGCAACGATATTTAAAAACTCAAATGTCATTAGAACTTAGCAATAAAAATCTTGCCATTGAACTAAATGCTAAAAAAGCAGTTTTAAGAAACAAAATCATTGGAGTACTATCTTCTAGAACATTTCAAGAAATATCTACAATTAAGGGCAAAAATAAACTAGCCCAACAAATTACCAACGCATTAAATCCAATGCTTAGCGATGGTACTATCGATGGTGTTTTCTTTACCCATTTTATTATTCAATAATGATAGGAATAGATATTGTTAAAGTTGATAGAATTAAAAACTTTATGGATAAATATGGAAATAAAGGTTTGAAAAAATTTCTATTAACCAATGAAATACAACTTATCAAAAATGCTAAAAATGTAGCTGGTTTTTGGGCAGCAAAAGAGGCATGTGCAAAGGCACTGCAAACTGGTATTAGTAAAGAGTGTACTTTTAAAGATATTGTTATTACAAAAACAACTAAAGGCGCACCTCTTATATCTCTTAGTCAAAGAATTATAAAACAATTTCAAATCACAGATATTTCTCTATCTATTACGCATGATGGTGAATATGCTATTGCCGTTGTTGCTATACAGACCTCTTGCTTAAGTAAATGCGAGTTTAAAAATAGTGCCTTTTTTTAAAGTAGAAATAACATCAATCTTTATTCCCTCTGCATCACATATTTTTTTTACAATACTAAGTCCAATACCAAAGCCACCAGCTAAATCAGAATTTCGTCTATAGAGCTTAAATATCTCTTTGAGATTTTTCTTAGCTATGCCTATTCCTTCATCTTGCATAGTAAAAATTTTATTTTTCAGTTGTATTGTAATTGTTGTATCTGGCATCGAATATTTTATAGCATTTGATAAGAGATTAGAAAAAAGTAATCTTGCTTTATCAGCATCTATCTTTTTATCCAAATTATCTAAGTTAGCTATCACTTTGATACGCTTTACTTGACACAACTGTGCATAGAAATTTATTATCTCTTGTATAATAGTTTTTATGTTAATGATGGAAATTTCTTTGGTATCAATAGAAAAATTCAAATATGCGAGTGATTGATAGATAGTATATAACTGCTTTGTACTAATAGAAATATTTGTTAAAATTCTTTCATCATAAATTTTTTTTTGTAAAATTCGTTTTGTACTCATTTGAAGTGCAGTTATTGGTGTGTTTAATTCATGAGAAATATCTTGAATAAACTGTTCAATTTGATGCACTTTTTGATTTATAGGTTTCATAAAAAAACCAGCAAGTATCCAAGAAATAAAAGTGATGGATAAAAAGAGAAACAACATAGCTATAATAATCTCTTGCTTTAAGATTGATAATTTCGTATTATACTCTGAAGTTTTAATAATGACATATTTTATATATAAATGATCTTGAGGTGATGGTGAGATTAGAATTTTATAACCATCTTTATCAAAATAACTATCTTTATATCTTTTAGTATTTTTCGTAGACACTAAAGTAAAACTATATCCACTTTGCAATGTTGGTAATAGCAAATCTCTATCTTTCATTTCTGCATTAATAATTAGGCCACCAATTACATCTGCATAATGTTGCATTTTATAATATATTGTATTATTGAGCGAATTTTCTTGGGCTTTATAATACCAAAATCCCAAAAGTATAACAAATAAAAATGATGAACCAACATATAGAGATAAAAATAGATAAAATGATTTTTTTTCTAAACTATTCAAATTTATATCCCTCACCTCTAATATTTATAATATGCTCTTTACCTATCTCTCTTCTAATCTCTTTAACAAGCGTGCGAACAGTATCTGCTTGTGGTATCTCATCATAGCTCCACAAATTACATAATATCTCATCAACACCTACAACACGATTACGATTTTTATAAAGATAATGCAATAGTATGCTTTGTTTTTTACTAAGCGGAATTGATACATCCTTTACATGCAAGAGGTGTTTTGCAACATCAAATTGTATAAATTCATCTATTTCAATAAGAGATATTAAGCCACTATATTTTTTAATATTATCAATTCTGTGAGCTAGTTCTTCAAGTTCAAAAGGTTTTCTTATAAAATCATTAGCACCAGCTGCAAATGCTTTATTTAAATACTTAATATCATGAAATGCGGTAATAAAAATAACTGGTGTAAAGTCAGCAGTATCTCTTAACGTCCTTAAAAAAGATATACCGTTACCGTCTGTTAAATTAATATCAAAAATATATAAATCAAAAATATCCTCTTCGCAAAGCTTTTGCGCTGTTTGTATGCTATATGCGTGCATGACAAAATCAGATTCTTCTAAAAAATCGATTAAAATATCTGCTAAAACTGTATCATCTTCAAGTAATAAAATTTTCATACTGTTATTATACTCATAAACTCCTCACAAACTATCATTATAATATCGCCAAAATAAAAAAGGATTAACATGAAGACTTTAACAAAAATGGCAATTATCGTTATATTTGGGGCGGTGCTTTTACAAGCTGCTACATTGCAACAAACGATAAATTCACACGGCGTACATGCAACTATGAGCTCTAATCAGGCATTAAGTACTGGTACAAATACAATTTTTCTAAAATTTGACGGTGCAAAATATAAAGGTGCGAGTGTTCGTGTAAAGGCTGTAATGCCAGCTATGCCAGGAATGCCAGCGATGCATATGTTAGCACATGCCGTATCTATTGCAGATGGTAAATACAAAGTTCGATTAAATCTACCGATGAGTGGCACTTGGCAACTTTTTATCTATATTACAACAAAAAGCGGAAAACATGATAGAATTAAAAGTTTTTTAAATTTTTAAAACATTAAGGTAAAAAATGAGATTTTATATATTTTTATTGTTGCCTCTTTTTTTGAGCGCAACACCATTATCAACATTAATACGTCACGCTAAAAATTCTCACCTCTCACTAAAAGCGATTAAACAGAGAATTTTAGCAATTGATTATGAATACAAAACAACAACAAAGTTTGCAGATCCTATTGTTTCACTAGGTTTAAGTGATATACAATTTCAAAATCCTACAAATAGATCGCTTGAACCTATGCAATATTCAGCTGTAAATTTTAAACAAAGTATTCCATTTTTTGGTAAGCGTGCTGCAAATGGACAAAAAATACTAGCTAAAAAACAGATAGCCAATATGGACTTGCAACAAACAACAGTAAAGTTGGTTGAGGGTATTAAAATCACATCCTATACCATTTGGCAAGCAAAGCAACTACTAGATATTACTCAAAAATATATAGCATTAACAAAGCAGGAGAGTCAACTATATTTGGCATATAGCAGTAGTGAGTCAAGTTCACATATTCAAATGATTGCGGCAAGATTATTTATATCGCAACTACAAATCAAACAAAGTAACCTACAAGCTATAATTAAAGGATTATATAAAAAACTAAGCTATCTTAGTAATATGAATGTTTCACATGTAAAATTAAATACAAAAGTAAAGAAATTAAAACTTTTAACATATTATTTAAAACATATTGCATCAAATAAAGAATATAAATTAAAACAAGCTATTTTAAAAGAAGCAAATGCTGATATTAAAGTTAAAAAATTAGCTCTGTATCCAAATCCTTATATAAAAATTGGATACTATCATCGTCAAAATTTCAATGATTATGCTGGTGTAACCGTAGGTTTTTCGTTACCTATTTACGGTACTGAGAAATTAAATGAAGAAAAATCAGAAGCTACAGCACTTTCTAAAGACAGTGATACTGTAAATTTTAAAAATAATCTAATAGCTAAAATAAAACAAGCTTATGCAAATGCACAAAATTCCTATCAAGTGTATCAGATATTAACAAATCAAAGCATTCCTCAGGTTCAAAATATGCAAAATGTAAGTAATCAATATATAAGTAACGGAACATCGCTGTTTGTTTACACAGATACCTTACAAAAACAGTTTATTATAAGCGAACAAAAGATTATTGCAACCGCATCATACCATATAAGATTAGCCATCTTAGATTCATTAATCGGCCATAAAAACTAGAGGATAAAAAATGAAATATTTAATAATACTTAGTATGTGTTTATCACTACTACAAGCCCAAAAAGCCACTGTAAAACAACTCTTTAATGTCCAAATTGTAAAAGTTAAAAAAGCTTATCAGCATAGAAGAATATCAGCCTATGGATTTACAAAAGCGGATCAAAATAATATATATGATATCACTCCCAGATATAGTGGATATGTGCAAAAATTATATGTTGATAAAATATATCAAAGAGTTACAAAGGGCGAGCTTCTAGCAACAGTTTACTCTCCAACTGTATTAAAAGCAAAAGATAATTATCTTAATAGTCTAACATATGCAAAATCTATCGCAAATAAACGCATGATACAAAATGCTAAAAATAGACTTGTGCTATTAGATATTCCAAATAAAGAGATAAAATCAATCGCTAAAAACTTAAAAGTTTCTTTATATACTAATATTTATGCACCTGCAAGTGGATATATTTTTATGAAAAAATTAAATAAAGGTTCAGCATTTAATCAAAAAGAGAGAATATTTCAAATTATCAATCTTCATGATATATGGATAGAGGCAAAAATTGATCAAAAACAGTTACAATATTTAAATAAAATGACAGATTTTACATTTAAAATTCTAGGTTTTGAACAAACATTTACCGCATCGATGATTCAACTTTATCCAAATGTCAGTCAAAAAAGCGCTAGATTAACATTAAGACTCAAAACTAGCAATAAAAATAATTTACTTTTTCCAGGAATGTATGCCTCTATCTATATGAATTCTATCGCAAAAGAGTATCTAACCCTTCCATCAACTGCTGTTATCTTTAAAAATGGCAAACATTATGTTTTTACAGTTAGCCAATATGCTGGTGAATATGATCCTCAAGTAGTAAAAGTGCAAATTTTGGATCCGCACACGTATATTATCAAAAGTGGTTTAAAAAATGGACAAAAAGTTGTTAATAATGCATTATTTATGATGGATAGTGATGCACAAATTAACGGTTTGTATTAGGATTATATGATGATAGAAAAAATAATTTCATTTAGTGTAAATAATAAATTTATAATACTTATGATTATGGCATTTTTGGTTATGGGTTCTATTTGGAGTATGAGACAAACTCCACTTGATGCTATTCCTGATCTTTCTCCACCACAAGTTATTGTTGAAGTAAACTGGGCAGGTCAAAGTCCTCAAGTTATTCAAGACCAAGGTCTTTATCCGTTAATTGCACAACTTTTATCAACTCCTGATATTAAAACTGTTAGAGGATATTCAAGCTATGAGCATGGATTAATCTATATTATTTTTAAACAAGGTACTGATTTATATTGGGCTAGATCAAGAGTTTTAGAGCAATTATCAACTGTTCAATCGCAACTCCCTCCCTCAATGGAGTTAACTCTGGGACCAGATTCTAGTGGTGTTGGTTGGGTTTATGAGTACGCACTAACATCTAAAACAAAAAATTTAGCGCAACTAAGAACATTACAAGATTATTTTTATAAATATGCACTTTTAGGAGTTGATGGGGTTAGTAGTGTTGCTAGCGTTGGCGGATTTATTCCAACCTTTCAAGTCACGGTAAACAATAATGCTCTAATAAGATACAACCTAAGCATTAAAGATGTTAAAAATACTTTAAAACATAACAACAATGATACAGGTGGTGGAATTGTTATTAAAAATGGCTATGAATGGATGATTCAGGCAAATGGTTATGTTGAAGATTTAAATAGCATACGCAAACTTGTAATAAAAACAAAAGATGGCATTCCTATAACTATAGCAGATATAGCAAAAGTAGAAAAAACACCTGCACCACGTCGTGGAATGGCTGATTTAAATGGTCAAGGTGAAGTAGTTGGTGGCATAGTTATGGCACGTTATCATGGCGATGCGTACCGAATCATACAAAGAGTTAAAGCAAAATTAAAAAGCTTAAAAATAAAAGGTGTCAAAGTAACTACCGTTTATGATCGTTCAAAACTTATAATAAAAGCGGTAGATACACTAAAACATACGCTCATTGAAGAAAGTGCTATTGTTATTATTGTAATTGCACTATTTTTAATGCATTTTCGCTCATCTCTTATTGTATTAATAGCTCTACCATTAACGGTTGGCATAACATTTTTACTAATGAAAATATTTGGTATAGGTTCAAATATTATGAGTTTAGGTGGTATTGCCATAGCCATAGGAGCCATGGTTGATGCCACAATAGTTATGATAGAAAATGCTCATAAAAGTATTTTAAAACATCAAGCAGCAAAAGGGTCTTTGTTAACAGATAAAGAAAGAGTAGACACAATAACAAAATCATCAAAATTAGTTGGTCGTCCAATCTTTTTTGCACTCACCTTAGTTGTTGCATCATTTTTACCAATTTTTGCGCTCTCTGGACAAGAGGGGTTACTTTTTATTCCGCTCGCCTTTACAAAAACGTTTGCCATGACTGCTGGAGCAATTTTATCAATTACTTTAGTACCTGTTTTAATGATTTATTTTGTAAAGGGTAAAATTTTAGATGAACATAAAAATCCTCTCAATAGATTTTTTATCTGGCTGTATCATCCTATCTTAACTCTGAGTTTAAAACTAAAATATCTTGTACTAATCATTGCAATCGGAGCATTAGCTTACATATATCCACTATATAAACATTTGCATTGGGAATTCTTACCTCCTATTAATGAACGTGTCGTTATGTATATGCCTGTTACTCCTTATGGAATAAGTATCGATCAAGCTAAAGAGATAACACAAAAAACAGATACAATTATTAAAAGTTTTTCAGAAGTTAGAACTGTTTTTGGTAAAGCTGGACGCGCTAGTACCCCAACTGATCCAGCACCTCTTAGTATGCTAGAGACAATTATTACTTTTAAACCACAAAAAGAGTGGCCAAAAGGAATGACATATAAAAAATTAATAAATAAAATGCAAAATGCTTTGCAAGTTCCAGGACTTGTAAACTCATGGACATGGCCAATACGTGGACGTATAGATATGCTACTTAGTGGTATAAGAACTCCTCTTGGTATTAAAGTATATGGTCCAAAAGCCAGTGAATTAGAAAAATATGGTCAAAAAATACAAGATATTTTAAATAAAGACAAGCAAACGCTCTCAGCTTTTGCTGATCAAACAACTGCTGGATATTATATATATATGGACATGAATGAAAAAGCTATGCAACGATATGGAATAACAAAAAAATATCTTTTTAATTATGTATCTTTAGGATTAGGAGGAGAAAAAATCTCAACAATGTATAGAGGTTTAGCAAGGTATCCCATAACACTTAGATATAAAGAAAATGAAAGAAGAAGCTTAAGTAGCATAAAAAATATAGAGATAAAAACAAAACTTGGATTCATGCCTCTTAGTACATTTGCGAGAGTTTATTATCATCAAGGTCCATCAGTGATTAAAACAGAGATGGGAACACCTGTTAGTTATATTTATATAACACCAAAAGAGGGTATTAGTCCAACGCAATATAAAAATCATGCTAAAAAGTTATTGCAAAATCTACAATTATCCGCAGGATATTACATGCAATGGGCAGGTTCAAGTGAATATTTAAGTTCTGCTATGAAAAAGATTGAATGGATAGTACCTGTTGCACTTTTAATAATATTATTATTAATATATTTTGCGCTAAACAAAATTGTTCCTACGCTTATTGTATTTTTCACATTGCCATTTGCACTTTTAGGTGGATTTATATATATCAACCTACTTCATTTTAATATGAGTTTAGCAATTATTGTAGGATTTTTAGCCCTTCTTGGAGTAGCATCTGAAACAGCCATTGTTATGATTATTTATCTACAAGAAGCTGTTGATGAAGAAAAAGAAAAATTTAAAGAAAAATTTGGTTCAAAAGAGCTACATTATGCCATTTATGTAGGAGCAGTTCAAAGACTTAGACCAAAACTAATGACTGTTTTTGCTATCATAGCAGGATTGCTTCCAATTATGTATTCACATGGAGTTGGAAGTCAGATAATGCAACGTATCGCTGCACCAATGATTGGTGGTGTACTTAGCTCAGCGGTACTAAGTCTTATTATAATACCAATCTTATTTACAATTTATCAAAAACGACAATTGAATAAAATCAAACACCACGAGCAAATAATAGGGCATAATGAAGAAATTTTACATACATAAAATTTCTCACCTTTTTTAAATATCTGACCTTAAGTGCCTCTTGCTTCTCAAAAAAAAGATGTTTTTTGTAGCTTTAGGAGGCTGTAGGGACTTTAGTCCCTGCCACTATCATGGGCTTTGCTCGTTATAGTGCATAACACCAGTAAGTATGAATATAATAATGTCAAAAGGATAGTTTCAAGCAAGTGAGATTTAGCAAAGTATACTACTCCAATAAAACCAAACAACATTTTGAAACTTCTTATTTCAAATACAATAAAATAAGAACAAAAAAAGAGAGGGTAAACAGATGAGTAGAAAACGAACAACTTATTCAACAGAGCTAAAAACTAAATTGGTTTTAGAGCTTCTGAAAGAGGAAAAAACTCTTATTGAAATAGCGAAAGAAAATAACATAACACCTAATAATCTTAAAAACTGGAAGAAGCTATTTCTTGAAAATGCAGAGATGGCAATGGAGCCTTCAAAAGTCATCAAAGAGTACAAAGATGAAAGCAAAAAACTTCAAGCAAAAGTAGATGAGTATGCTAAAACAGTAAGACAACTAACAGTGGAGAATAATTGGATGCGGAGAAAGCTGAAAAGCTCGGACTTATCTAGTAAAAAAACCATGATAGACTCCGAGCTAAAGACATTGCCTATAGTGCAACAGTGTAAACTACTGCAAATTAGTAGAAGTTCACTTTACTATATACCAGTAATAAATGAATACAAAGAAGCTATCAAAGAAGAGATACCAATATATGAAGCTAAAAAAAATGCGTTGCCAACTACTGGAGAATGGCTTTAGCAACGGATAATATATACATAAAAAGGTTCTGGAGAAGTGCTAAAGTTGAGAGAATATATCTAAATCAGTACAACACAATTAAGGAGTTAAAAGAGGACCTATCTAGCTATATAGATTTCTACAATCATAGAAGATTTCATGAAACACTGAACTATAAAAAACCTATGAATGTTTACTTTGAGAGTTTGCAAGTAAATGATAAAAACTACACTGAAAATATAGTATTAGTTTCATAAAGCAACAGAATTGAAGATGAATAAGTCAACTATAATGATTAAAGGAGAGAGTGTAAAATAAACTGTGTAAACCTTAAAAATTAGATTCAGTTGATAAAATATCAAGTGAATTATTTTAAAGGATTTACATATGAGTTTAATAAACC
>VAOZ01104891.1_pt1 | contig 28243 bp, 29 predicted proteins | sample 3394041 | NCBI WGS metagenome assembly VAOZ01 (sample SAMN08290431, study PRJNA428436) | hydrothermal vent metagenome | isolation source: Deep-sea hydrothermal vent chimney | place: Indian Ocean: Southwest Indian Ridge
CGGGTTGGATGGTTGAAAAAGGATGATGAAAAAACATTACTATAGGAAGTAAAGCGTGATCAGGGTATCGCTGGCGTGCAGCTCTAGGATCTCGCCCACGTAGTGATGCGGGACCGAGTAGTGATGCTTGCAATACTGCACGTGATAGTCGATATTGACCTTGACCGGATTGATGTCGACATAGTGGTAGGGGTGGCGGGGCAAGGGAGTGAGCGCAGGCTGTTCAAGCGCCTGGCGGCAGTTGCCCGGAAACTGCTTGAACGGCTTCTGGTTCAGTTCATCGAACAGGGCACGGATACACTGGTTCAGCTCCGCCAACGAGAAGAAGGTGTGATGGCGCAGGCGCGCCAGGATCTAGCGCTCGACGATCTGCACGCCAACTTTGGCTTTGGCCTTATCCTTCGGCTTGTAGGGCCGTGCCGGAACCGCCACCACCTGGTAGTGCTCGGCCCACTGCTGATAACTCGCATTGAGATCGGGGTCGTAGCGACACGCTCGGGTGACACCACTGCGTAGATTATCGAGCACTACGGGCATCGCGTACCCCCGCCAAAGTACTCGAATGCCCGCACATGGCTGCCCAGCCAGTCCGGCAGTGACTGACTCAGTGTCGCCTCGGCATAGGTGTAGTTGGATGCCCCCAAGCACCGCCACGAACACCTGGGCCGGATGGATCTCACCCGTAGCCGCGCAGACGATGGACAGCGCCGGTCCGCAGTAATCGACGAAGCACTTCTCACCGGCCTTGTGCAGCTGGCGCATGGAACGCTTTTGCAGGCCGCGCCAGTATGCGTAACTGCGAGTAGCTGTAACAGCGGTTGGGATAGCGCCGAGTGTATTCCTCGGCAACTGCTCCTGCGTTGCCCTACCTCCTGCATCCATGCAGTCGTCCCACAGCAATTGTTTGGTCATCCCCTTGGGCTTGAGCTCCTGGTGGACGAGTGACCAATCGGCACCTGGAAACGGCGGGAGACGCGGGTGTCGGCGCCGGGATAGAACAGGCGTGCCAGCTGGTTATCAGTAAGCTCCGGTGGCAGCGGGGCCAGCCGAGTTCCAGCGCGTCGGCTTTGCGCAGCAGTTTCTGGATGGTGCCGACACTGAGCTTGGTGCTGGCTTTGATCTGTCGGATCGACAGCCCGGCAGCGTAGCGTAAGCGTAGAATTTCTCGTATTTTGCGCATTGTTGTCCTCGTGGCTGGCATGATCGCTCCAAAAAAGCAGGAGGGCATACCAAACAGATTGAAAAACAATGCGTTGAAAAGTATTGTGGAAAGCCTTTATGAGAAAAAAAGACGCTGTATGTAACAATAAGCAATGACTACGATGAGACTCGCAGTAACAGGGAACAGGGAGATAAAAGGTAGATGTCACGCACCATCACTTATACGATAACCGGGCTGCGATGAGGACACTATAATGGCATTTAATGCTTCTCCCGTGCGAATAGTGACGGCACTGTGCCTTGCCCTGTTTGTCCTGGGCGTACACGCCGCCCCCTCCGGATTGCCCAACCCGACACGCACTCCTGGTGCAGTTGACGCTCACGTGACCCAGAACAATATACATAAAACGATCTGTATGCACGGTTATACCCGCACAGTCAGACCACCAGAAGCATACACCGAGCGGCTCAAACGTCGGCAGATGCACGCATACGCTTACGCGGACCAACACATCTGGCATTATGAAGAAGATCATCTCGTCCCGCTTGAGGTGGGTGGCGCACCACGCAATCCACACAACCTCTGGCCCGAACCACGTTACGGTCGCTGGGGGGCAAAACAAAAAGACAGATTTGAAAACAAGCTGCACCAGGAGGTATGCCGTGGGCAGATATCGCTACACGAGGCACAGCGCATTTTTGAGATGAACTGGATCCAGGGTGACAAGAAATATGTACGGCCCTGAAAGCACCGCAGTACAACACCGTGTACTCTGAGGACAAATGTGCGCACAGTCACGATCACTTCAGGCCCGCCTGGTGGTTGCCCGGTGCCCATCTCCAGACCCTGTGGCCCAACCTGCTTCGCCGGGTTGCACGCCCAGCGCTGCAACGCGAGCGCATTGAACTGGCGGACGGAGATTTTCTCGATCTGGATTGGGCGAATGAAGACGCCGACGATAATACAACACCCCTCATTTTGATCTTGCACGGTCTGGAAGGTTCTGCAGATTCACGCTATGTCCGTGGCCTGATGCACAGCCTGCGCTCGCAGGGATTACGCGGAGTGGTAATGCACTTTCGTGGATGCAGTGGTGTACCCAACCGCCTTGCTCGCAGCTATCACTCCGGGGAAACTGGCGACCTGGACATCGTCATCCAACATCTGCGTGCCCACCATCCCGATGCCCCGCTGGCTGCGGTGGGTTATTCACTCGGGGGTAATGTGCTGCTCAAATACCTGGGCGAGCGGAATCACACCACCACTTTATGCTGTGCCGTAGCGATTTCTGTGCCTATGTTGCTGGAACGGGCGGCCTGGCGCATGGCACGCGGTGCTTCACGTCTCTATCAATGGCATCTACTTACGCAGCTGCGCCATTCTTTGCACGAAAAATTCACTCGCCGAACGCTCGTGCCTCCTGTGCCGCTCAAGGATCTGCGAAAACTGCGGACTTTCTATCAGTTTGACGACGCCATCACCGCGCCGCTACACGACTTTTGCAGTGCCGATGACTATTATGCCCGCGCCAGCAGCCGGCCTTATTTGAAAAATATCACCATTCCCACACTCATCATTCACGCACAAGACGATCCCTTCATGACGCTAGATGTACTCCCCTCCCGGGAGGAACTCCCCACCAGCGTGACCCTGGAGGTGTCCCGCCACGGCGGCCATGTAGGCTTCATCAGCGGCCCTCCCTGGGCGCCTCGATATTGGCTCGAACAACGCATCCCTGCCTACCTGTGTCAGAAACTTCGACACCATGACGATGGCGCAGCACCGCCGCTCACGCGGCGTCCATAGTCGAAGGCAGTGATTCGCGTATATGCCTCTGGGTCTTCTATGCGGTGCGCAACAACAAAAAAGGGACCCGAAGGTCCCTTTTTAAAAACAACGCTACGATCTTCTCAATCTGCGTTGACTGCCTTCATGCTCAAACGGATACGACCCTGCTTGTCAATCTCCAGAACCTTGACCTTGATGACATCACCCTCAGAGAGTTTATCGCTCACATTTGCCACACGCTCTTCGGAGATCTGGGAGATATGTACCAGGCCATCCTTACCGGGGAGAATAGTGACAAAAGCACCAAAGTCCATCAACTTGGCAACCCGGCCTTCATATATCTTACCGACTTCGACATCGGCGGTGATTTCTTCAATGCGTCGCTTCGCTTCCAGGCCAGCCGCCTGATCTACAGAGGCAATCTTGACGCTACCGTCATCGCTGATATCGACACTGGCACCGGTCTGTTCGGTAATAGAACGAATTGTCGCACCGCCCTTGCCGATAATATCGCGGATCTTGTCCGGGTGAACCTTCATGGTGATATAACGCGGCGCGTAAGTAGACATCTCGGTACGCGGGGCATCGAGCACCGCGTTCATCTTGCCAAGGATATGCAAACGCCCGACCTTGGCCTGTTCCAGCGCCTGGGCCATAATCTCGCGGGTAATACCGTCAATCTTAATATCCATCTGCAGGGCAGTCACGCCATCTTGGCTGCCAGCGACCTTGAAATCCATGTCACCGAGATGATCCTCATCGCCCATGATGTCGGACAGGATAGCGAATTCGCTGCCCTCCTTCACCAGACCCATGGCAATACCCGCCACCGGTGCCTTGACCGGGACACCCGCATCCATCAACGCCAGACTGGTACCGCATACCGAGGCCATGGAACTAGAACCATTGGACTCGGTGATCTCCGAGACCACGCGAATGCTGTAGGGAAAGGACTCCGGATCGGGCATCATCGCAATGACACCACGCTTGGCCAGACGCCCGTGGCCGATCTCGCGGCGCTTGGGACTACCGACCATACCGGTTTCACCCACGCAGTAGGGCGGAAAATTGTAGTGCAACATGAATGGCTCGCGGCGCTCGCCCTCGATAGCATCGATCACCTGAGCATCACGGGCAGTACCCAGCGTAGCCACAACCAACGCCTGGGTCTCACCGCGAGTGAACAGTGCCGAGCCATGGGTACGCGGCAACACACCAGTGCGAACCGTAATCGGACGCACCGTCTTCTGATCACGACCATCGATGCGAGGTTCACCCTTGATAATACGCTCACGCACAATGCGTTTTTCCAGCGCCTCGATAGCGTTGTGCACCTTTTCCGGTGGATAGGTACCCTCGATGGTGAATTTTTCCATCAATTCACGCCGGATGGCATCCAGCCGCGTATAGCGGGTCAGTTTCTGGGTAATAGTATAGGCTTCGCTCAATGCCGCTTCACCCGCACCGGAAACGGTCACATCCAGGGCCTCGTCTTTCGGCGGCGCCTGCCAGGCCCAGGCCTGCACAGCCGCCTCGGCGACCAACGCACGGATGGCACCAATCACAACCTGCATTTGCTCATGACCGTACATGACGGCTCCCAGCATGACCTCTTCGGACAACTCCTTGGCCTCGGACTCCACCATGAGAACAGCATTTTCCGTACCTGCGACGACCAGATCAAGCTGTGAGGTACTGAGTTCGGAGCGTGCCGGGTTAAGCAGATAGGCACCGTCACGATAGCCAACCCGGGCGGCACCAATCGGACCATTGAAGGGCGCACCGGACAAGGCCAGTGCCGCAGAGGCACCGATCATAGCGGGGATATCGGGGTCGATCTCGGGATTGAGTGAAACGACGGTGGCGACAATCTGGACTTCGTTGATGAAACCATCGGGGAACAGTGGGCGAATCGGACGGTCGATGAGGCGACAGGTAAGGGTTTCTTTTTCTGTAGGTCGGCCTTCACGCTTGAAGAAACCGCCAGGAATCTTCCCCGCAGAATAAGTGCGTTCCTGGTAATTGACCGTCAGTGGGAAGAAGTCGCGCCCCTCCTTGGCCTCCTTCATGGCGACGGCAGTGACCAGCACCACGGTCTCGTCCATATTGACCAGCACGGCGCCAGAGGCTTGTCGTGCAATTTCACCGGTTTCCAGCTTGACGCTGTGATTACCAAACTTGAATTCTTTGACTAGCGGAGTCATTCGATTTCCCAAATTTGCTGCGGTTGGTGTTTGCTGCGATTACTTGCGCAGACCCAGGCGGGAGATTAGTTCTCGATAGCGTCCCATATCTTTCTTTTTCAAGTAATCCAACAACTTGCGACGTTTATTGACCATGCGCAACAAACCCTGACGGGAATGATGATCATGATTGTTTGCCTTGAAGTGACCCGACAGGTCTTCAATGCGTGCCGTCAGCAAAGCAACCTGAACTTCCGGAGAACCGGTGTCGACATTTGCCTGCTGATAATCCTTAACAATTTGAGCCTTCTGCTCGGTGCTCAGTGTCATGAAAAACTCCTACCTCATCACAAATTTAGGCTGTGAAACGCAAGGTGCGTATTGTAGCTTCGCGCCCGTTTACGGACAAGCTAAATCTCCTCTCACGGGATCGCGGGACCTTGCCCGATCAGCCGCTTGGGTGCCACCCGCCCATCGTCCAGGATATGTCCCACACCAATAAACTGCGCATCGTTCTCGAACAGTCGTACCCAGCCACTGGTGGGGGCTTGGGGCACCAGAACCGGTTGACCCTGGCGTAGATAAAAGGCGGTATTCTGGCTCAGGCTTACCGCTGGTAAACCCGCTAGTGCCATTTCCATGGGCAGCAACAGCGTGTCGATTCCCCCCATCCCTGCCTCTGCCCGCTGCTGCAGGTCCGCCAGACTGATGGCCTTTTTCAGCTGGAACGGACCGGCCTCACTGCGGCGCAACTGTAATAAATGTGCCCCGCAACCCAGTATCGCACCAATGTCCTCGGCCAGAGTGCGAATATAGGTCCCCTTGGAACAATGGATCTCGATTTCGAGCTCGTCACCCTCCAGGCGGATCAAATCGAGTGCATAGATATGCACTGTTCGCGGCTTGCGTTCAACCTCAATCCCTTGATGGGCCAGTTTGTACAGCGGCTGTCCCTGGTATTTAATCGCTGAGTGCATTGGGGGGATCTGTTCGATGTTGCCGGTAAAACTGCGCAACACCTCACCCACGCGGATCGCATTAACATCCACCACAGGCCGGGTCTCGAACACATCACCTTCGGCATCCGCCGTGGTCGTGCGTACACCCAACTTACACACCCCACGGTAGCGTTTGTCGGCATCCAACAAGAACGCCGACATCTTGGTCGCCTCACCCATGCAAATCGGTAACAAGCCACTTGCCAGCGGGTCAAGACTTCCGGTATGGCCGGCCTTGTTCGCCTGATAGAGACGTTTTACCGTCTGCAAGGCCGCATTGGAGGTCATTCCCACTGGTTTATCCAGCAGCAGGATGCCGTTGAGGGCACGCCCCCGGCTTCTTCGACGTCTCATGCTATACCTCAGAGGTGCTAATGCCTGTTGCGATCCTTGTCCACCGCCTCATCAATAAGGTGCGAAAGATGGTTACCGCGTTGAGTGGTATCATCGTAAATGAATCTGAGTGCCGGCACGCTACGCAACATCAAGCGCTTGCCCAGCATATGGCGCAAATATCCAGCCACATCATTGAGAATATGCACACTCACATTCGGTTCCGCACCCAGTACCGTGATAAACACCTTGGCCAGACTGTAGTCACGCGTCACATCGACACCGGCAACAGTCACCATTCCCAACTTGGGATCGCGGACCTCGCGGGGAATCAGCTGGGCCAAATCACGCTGGATCTGCTCGCCAACACGGCGTGTACGACTGAATTCCTTGGCCATGAGTTTAGTATAGAACGGAAGGTATAAAATGGGGGAGAGGCGCGCTGCAATATACGCCCTCTCCACTACGAATAGTTTGCCGTTACAGCGTACGCTCGACCTGTACGCGCTCGTACACCTCGATCTGGTCGCTAGGCTTGACATCATTGTAATTCTTGACGCCAATACCGCACTCTGTGCCCTGTTTGACTTCGCCAACGTCATCCTTGAAACGGCGCAATGATTCCAGCTCGCCTTCATAGACCACGACATTATCGCGCAGGACACGAATGGGGTTGTGGCGTTTGACCACACCGTCGATAACCATACAGCCAGCTACAGCACCCATTTTCGGTGAGCGGAACACATCACGCACCTCGGCGAGTCCGATGATCACATCCTTGAACTCAGGAGCCAACATACCGGTCATGGCCTGCTTGATCTCGTCGATGAGGTCATAAATAACGTTATAATAACGCAGGTCCAGATCGTTCTCCTCGACAACGCGCTTAGCTACCGTATCGGCGCGCACATTGAAGCCGAGGATAATGGCATTCGACGCGACCGCCAGATTAGTATCCGACTCGGTAATACCACCGACACCACTGGCGATAATCTTGACCTTCACCTCGTCGGTCGACAATGCGGTCAACGCATCGGAAATCGCTTCGACCGAGCCTTGTACATCAGCTTTGAGTACAATATTGAGATTGTTGGTCTCACCCTCTTCCATCTGTGCAAACATGTTCTCAAGTTTCGTCGCCTGCTGACGGGCAAGCTTGATGTCGCGGAATTTGCCTTGACGGAACATACCGATTTCCCGCGCCTTGCGCTCGTCGGGTACCACGACAACCTCGTCACCGGCATTGGGAGCGCCGGAAAGACCCAGGATTTCAACCGGTGTTGACGGACCGGCGAACTCCAACTGCTGGGCATGCTCATCCAGCATGGCACGCACGCGGCCATATTCCTGGCCAGCAAGCAGAATATCACCCTTGGACAGTCGTCCGCTTTGGATCAAAACAGTGGCTACCGGTCCCCGACCCTTGTCCAGACGCGATTCGATGACCACACCACGCGCAGGGCCCTCATCCAACGCTTTGAGTTCGAGCAATTCCGCCTGCAGTGACAATGCTTCGAGCAACTCATCAATGCCTTGACCGGTCTTGGCGGAGACATGTACAAATATGGTATCGCCACCCCAGGCCTCGGAGATGACATCGAGCTGACTCAGCTCCTGTTTGACGCGATCCGGATCAGCGTCTGGCTTGTCGATCTTATTGACGGCCACAATAAGCGGAACCCCACCAGCCTTGGCATGCTGAACGGCCTCTTTGGTCTGTGGCATCACACCGTCATCAGCGGCCACAACGAGCACCACAATATCGGTCGCTTGGGCACCACGGGCACGCATGGCGGTAAAGGCTGCATGGCCCGGTGTGTCCAGGAAGGTGATCGAGCCTCGTGCAGTTTCGACGTTATACGCACCGATATGCTGGGTAATACCGCCAGCCTCGCCTGCGGCAACCTTCGTACGACGAACATAGTCAAGTAAAGACGTCTTGCCGTGGTCAACATGGCCCATGATGGTGATCACCGGCGCACGGGGCTTGCGCTCACCTTCGGACGCCGCTGCATCTATATTCAGCTGTTCTTCAAGTGCATTCTCCTTCAGCAGCTTGGGCGTGTGCCCCATCTCCTCGACGATAATCGAAGCGGTCTCCTGATCAAGCACCTGATTAATCGTCGCCATGGTACCCATGGACATAATAGTCTTGATCACCTCGGCCGCCTTGACGCTCATCTTCTGCGCCAGTTCGGCCACGGTAATAGTCTCGGGAATCATGACCTCGCGGACAATCGGTGCGGTAGGGCGTGTAAAGCCATGCGCGCCACCACTGGTACCACCCGTCCCACGCCGGGATCGTATCGGCTTTTTCTTGCGACGACCGGACTTATCGGCGGAGACATGCAACTCCTGGCGACCATAACGCGTACCGCGATCTCCCGACTCACCATGATCATGTTTACCGCGTTTGCCCTTCTTGGACTTGGCATCTGCCGCTTTCACCGGCTGTTCGGGTGCCCCCGTCGAAGCCGTTTTTCCAGCAGGTTCCCGAACGACCTGACGCCGGGACACTTTCTCGACAGTCTGGCGTTTGAGCTCTTCCTCGGCAGCCTGGCGCTGTGCCGCTTCCTCGGCAGCCTGGCGCTGTGCCACTTCCTCGGCAGCCTGGCGCTGCACTGCTTCCTCGGCGGCGCGCTGCTCTGCCTCAACCTGCTCACGCTCCTTGGTCTCAACTTCCTCACGCTGCACGCGTTCTTCCTCGACACGCTTGGTCTGCTCTTCGAGTACGACACTGCGCTTGACGTAGGTGCGTTTCTTGCGCACTTCCACCGTAACGGTCTTGCTGGCGCCACTACGGGTGCTGCCCATGCGCAATTCACTGGTGCTCTTGCGCTTGAGGGTGATTTTTTTCGGCTCGCCCGTTTCCGATTGAGCCGACCCATGCTTACCACGCAAGTAGCCCAGCAATTCGGTCTTATCCTTATCACCAATGATGGTGTCGACGTCGCTAAACGTGATTCCGGCTTCTTTCAATTGCTCCAACAAGCGGGCAACAGGGATGCCTACCACATCAGCAAACTGTTTGACGGTGACCTCTGCCATATACTTAAACTCCTGGCGTTAACCCTTTTGCTCGTCAGCGAACCACGGCGCACGTGCGGTCATAATGAGTTTGGCAGCACGTTCTTCGTCCATACCCTCAATTTCCAGCAGGTCATCCACCGCCTGTTCGGCCAAGTCTTCCATCGAAACCACGTCGCGACCGGCCAGTGTATAGGCCAGTTCTTCATCCATACCTTCCATCTCAAGCAAGTCCTGTGCAGGAGGCTTTCCGGAAAGATGCTCCTCACTGGTGATCGCACGCGTCAGCAGAATATCCTTGGCACGTTCGCGCAGTTCATTGACCATATTTTCGTCGAATTCTTCAATCTCTAGCATTTCCTGAACCGGCACATAGGCCACCTCTTCGATGCTGGTAAACCCCTCCTGCGCCAATATGACGGCAATCTCTTCATCGACATCCAACTGCTGCATGAACTGACGTTGCAGGGTTTCGGCCTCGGCCTCACTCTTCTCCTCGGCCGCTGACTCGGTCATCACATTGAGTCCCCAACCAGAAAGCTCGGAGGCGAGGCGGACATTCTGTCCACCACGGCCTATCGCCTGTGACAACTGCTCCTCGTCCACAGCGACATCCATACTGTGAGTATCCTCATCCATGACAATGGACACCACGTCGGCTGGTGACATGGCATTGATGACGAATTGTGCGGGATTTTCATCCCAGAGGATGATATCCACACGTTCACCCGCCAGCTCATTGGAGACTGCCTGCACACGGGACCCGCGCATACCCACACAGGCACCTACCGGGTCGATGCGACTGTCGTTGGACTTGACGGCAATCTTGGCCCGTGAGCCTGGATCACGGGCAGCCGCCTTGATCTCGATAAGACCGTCTCCAACTTCCGGCACCTCAAGCTTGAATAACTCAACAAGCAGTTCGGGTGCGGTACGGCTGATAAAAAGCTGCGGTCCACGTGGTTCTGCACGCACCTCCTTGAGGAAACCACGCAGGCGATCACCATTGCGCACCGCCTCTCGGGGAATCATGTCCTCACGAGCGATCAACGCCTCGGCATTCTCACCCAAATCGAGTATGGCACTGCCCCGCTCAACGCGTTTCACAGCGCCCATGACCAGCTCGCCGATACGGCCCATGTAGGCATCCACAATTTGTGCTCGCTCCGCCTCACGCACCTTTTGCACGATGACCTGTTTGGCAGTTTGTGCCGCAATGCGTCCGAACACAATCGAATCAATAGGCTCTTCAACAAAATCACCGACCTGTATCTCGGCATCGTCAAGCCGCGCGGCACTGATCGTCGTCTCCTGCTCGGGATGATCGAGTGCATCATCTTCGACAATTATCCAACGACGAAAGGTATCGTAATTGCCGGTTTCGCGATCAATGCTCACCCGCACATCAACATCGTTGCTGTAACGCTTCTTTGTGGCAGTGGCCAGTGCGACCTCTATTGCCTCAAAAATGATATCTTTCTCGACGCCCTTTTCATTGGACACCGCATCGACAACAAGCAGAATCTCTTTATTCATTGCCCTGCCTCAAGTAACGCTCACAGCTCCTGCGAAGACTTGCTCCAAGCGGATGATATATACGCATCACCTTCGATGACGCTTGGCACAATATCTGCACTTACAAGTCCGGTATCAGATTCGCCTTGTCAATCTCACCAAGACTGAACTCCAGCAACGCATCGGTTTCCTGATCTTTGATCCAAAGTTTTTCATCTTCAATCCGTTCGATGGATCCGCTGAATTTTCGTCTCCCATCATGAGCGGCAATTAACCGTAGCCGAATCCTGTGGCCAATAAAGCGCGCATAATGCTCAGCCTTAAAAAGTGGCCGATCAAGCCCGGGCGACGACACCTCCAGAGTATATTCACTCCGGATGATATCCTCGACATCAAGGATACCACTCACCTGATGGCTGACCCGTTCACAATCATCCAGCGTTATGCCCGGTTCGCTATCCACATATATCCGTAACAAGAGGCGTCGCCCCTGCGGGATATGCTCAATACCGACCAAATCATACCCCAGCGCGGTTACGGCGTGGCCAATTAGCTTTTCCAAATCCACTTCTATACGCATTCCCGAAACCCGGAAACAAAAAGTGGGCACAAGGCCCACTCCACAAAAACTCCAAATAAAAACCGGCGGTATTATAACGCCTTACTGCCAAAAACGCCATACCCGAAGAAACCACCCCCCACCAGAAGCTATCCCCCTCTGATGGAGTAAAAAGACGTATTCACCTGGTTAAGGTGGTAGCGGGGGTAGGATTTGAACCTACGACCTTCGGGTTATGAGCCCGACGAGCTACCGGACTGCTCCACCCCGCAACTGATTCGGCAAGTATACCTTTGCCATCATCTCCACCGCAAGCCTGAATCGGCAAACAATTTACGCGGCAATCCGCCATGTTCATGTCTGCTCTCCTCAAGGTCAAAAATCATCGCTCACCCCCTGGACTGAGGCCGCTAAAGGCCGGGAAACCACCGGGCTGAAGGGGGGCCGTGGAGGGGGGAACACATTTCCCCGATTTTTGACCCATGGCGGACACCGGCAATGGAAAATAGTGAGAATGTGGGTAACCGCACAAACGCATCATCCCCGCTCCGCCAACCTTCAGGGTGAGCTGAAATTGCAATCAGAATACGAGGTGTGATGCCGATGAAGGCAAAAGGCACAAAACCTATATGCTCAAAAACAAGAATAAAATGAATGACCTATTAACTACTATACACGGGGATAGCGCTTACACGTTGAACCTGCAATAGCACATCACTCTGCACCACCCCGGCACAACGCCACGCTCATGAGCAAAATAATGTACAACACAATACTGCGCCTGCCAGCATCAGCGTTGACGGAGGCGATGTTTAAGATCCGTGTGATAAATAAAGCCAGGCAGAGCAAAAACAAGGAAAAGACAAAAGGTTACGGTGTAAAACTGCCAAGTCTGGTGATGGATAACGCCATTGAACTTCTTTTCCAGTCCCATTGCAGCAAGACCTACAACAAAATACAGAACGAACCACTCAAGTAGGCGCATCCAAATCTTTTTTATTCCACCCGAAGGCGTGAAAAAAAAGAAAAACCGATCTCCCAACCATGGCAAATTGGCGAAAATAAGAGCTGCGAATATTAAACCCCAGATAGCAAGACTCTGCACAAACTGTCTCCTTAGATTGTTACACCGAAGATGCTCGAAGCTGTGGTGCATCCCAATACATAGACATATCCCTGATTCAGTAGTTCAGCGCTGAAAAACATAAGGCCATCAAGGCAGCAGGATATATACCCAGCCCAAGCACGAGAAGGCCATTAACGCTCATCATCACACGAACATCGGTACTGACGGCTATCTGATTGTTGTCGACAGGAGAGTCAAAATACATCAGTTTTATGATCCGCAGATAATAGTAGGCACCAATCAGCGAGAAAATTACCGCCACCGCAGCTAGCCAGACCTTACCAACAGCAATCACTTCCAGAAGCACAGACAGCTTGGCCCAGAAACCGAGAAACGGAGGTACACCCGCCATGGAAAACATCAGAATCAGCATCATGAAGGCAAACCACGGACTGCGCTCATTCAGCCCCTTAAAATCATCAATCGAATCGGCCTCGAAGCCTTTGCGACTGAGGACGATGACCATCCCGAACCCACCCAGGCTCATCAGTACATAAACCACCGTATAGAACATGGCGGCCGAATAGCCCGATGAGGTGTCTGCAATCACACCGAGAAGGATAAAACCGACATGTGAAATTGTGGAATAAGCAAGCATGCGCTTGATATTGCCCTGCGCGATAGCCACGACATTGCCAATACCCATAGACGCAATGGAGAGAATAATGAGAATTGCAACCCAATGGGCATGTAGACTCCCCAGTCCATCTACCAACAAGCGCATGAGCATGGCGAACGCCGCCAACTTGGGGGCAGTACCGATATAAAGGGTGACCGCCGTTGGCGCCCCTTGATAAACATCGGGGATCCACATATGAAAAGGTACTGCACCCAGCTTGAACCCTATACCAACAATGATGAAAACCATGCCGAAAATAAGTACAAGATTATTCATCGACGCATGAGCCAATCGATCGTGCAACACTGTCAGATCAAGTGTCCCGGTGACACCATAGATCATAGACATCCCATACAAGAGCATGCCCGATGCCAAGGAACCAAGAATGAAGTATTTCATGGCTGCTTCGGATGCAACCAGTGAACCACGATGCATCGCAACGAGGGCATACAGACAAAGTGACAACAGCTCCAGCCCAAGATAAATGGTAATAAAATTATGGCCGGAGACCAGAATCATCATCCCCAGTACGCCAAACAATCCGAGGACATAGAATTCACCTTTGAATATGTCCCGTTCGCGCAGATAATCCTTTGAGTAGACGAAAACGACAGCCGTCGCTATTAATATGAACACCTTCAACAACGATGACATCGGATCGCTAATGTAGGTCCCATCGAACGTCACCACCGTAGCGGAACTATACATCACGATCGTTATAACGGCCGTGACGAGCAGTGCAATCTGAGACAGCAGATAAGTCGCTCCGCGACTGCGATCTTTGAGGAAAAGATCAACAATCAGAATGAGGCAACTCATAGCCAGAAGAAATATTTCCGGAATGGCTGGTATAAAATTTGGCATTACAAAATTCATCGTGCATTGTCTCTCAGTTACAACTTCGATTGCATGACATGATGAAGCAAATTGTTCACGCTGACATGCATAACATCAAGCAAGGGTGCAGGCCAGAGTCCCAGCGCCAGCACCAACACCGCCAGAACTAAAAGGAACATGAATTCGCGCGAATTTATATCTGACAGCTTTGCCACCGCAGGATTAACCACGTTGCCAAATATCACTCTCTTGATCATCCACAAGGTATAGGCCGCCCCGAGTATCAGGGTTGTCGCTGCCAGAAAGGCGTACCAGAAATTAGCCTGAAAGGCGCTCAGGATAACCATAAACTCACCGACGAACCCGGAGGTACCCGGCAAACCGACATTAGCCATTGCAAACAAAACCATAAAAGCGGCGAATTTCGGCATTACATTTACAATACCGCCATAATCGCTGATGTTTCTACTATGCAGACGGTCATACATCACGCCCACACACAGGAACATGGCGCCAGAAATGAACCCGTGTGACACCATTTGCACCAACGCCCCCTCCATCCCCATGGCCGAACCACCTATGCCGCCGGTGTTACGGTAGATGGCGAAGATCATAAAGAACCCCAAAGTCACAAATCCCATATGCGAAATCGATGAATAGGCGATCAGCTTCTTCATATCCTTTTGCGCCAAAGCGACAAAAGAGATATAGACAATGGCGATAAGTGACAGCGCGATCATCAGCGGCCCCAGTTCACGACTGGCATCGGGCGTAATCGGCAAACTGAATCGTAAAAAACCGTACGCCCCCTGTTTGAGCATGATAGCTGCAAGGATGACCGAACCGCCCGTTGGGGCCTCTACATGTGCGTCAGGCAACCAGGTATGAACCGGCCACATGGGAATTTTCACGGCGAACGCCAAAAGGAAAGCAATAAAAATAAGAATCTGTGGAGTCAAACCGAGCTTCAGGCTCTGAAAATCGAGAATGTCAAAACTGCCACTCTTGAGATGAAGATAGATCAGAGCGACAAGCATGAGGACCGAGCCAAGAAACGTATAAAGAAAAAACTTGATTGTGGCGTAGACACGGCGTGGTCCGCCCCAAACCCCAATCAGAATAAACATCGGGATCAACATGGCTTCCCAGAAGACATAGAATAGCGCGCCATCAAGCGCAGCAAAAACGCCATTCATCAGGCCTTCCATAATAAGAAAGGCTGCCATGTACTGCGCTGTCTTGTACTCTATCACCTCCCAGCCAGCGACGACGACCACAACGGTCATCAGTGTCGTCAATAATATAAACGGCATCGATATACCATCCACACCAAGATGATAATTTATGCCGAAAGTACTGATCCATGGTTTCAGTTCGACAAACTGCATCGCGGCTGTCGTTGTAGAAAAATCGAAATATAGCGGCAAAGAAACTACAAACGCCGCTAATGCGACCAATAGCGCCAATACTCGCGCCTCGACTGCATTCTTCTCGCCCCCGGTGGCAAGCACAAGGATGCCACCGAATATTGGGATCCAGATGACCAGGCTTAAAAGCGGAAAATCAGCAAACATGTAATCCTACTCTTCTTGTTATCAAGCCCAATGGAGACCATTGAGCACGAAAATTCCAATCAAAAACAGCAGCCCAATTATCATTGCAAATGCGTAATGATACAGATAGCCGGACTGTACACGACGGATCACATCGCTGATCCAGACGACGCTGCGCGCAGAGCCATTAACAACAAGGCCATCAATGACGCGTACATCACCAAACTTCCACAGCATACGACCTATGCCTCGACTGCCTCTTGCGAAAAAAAACGCATTAAAATCATCAAACCCATATTTCCGGTCCATGATGAAATACAACCATGACAACCTTTCCTTGATAACACCGGGGATATCAGGCCGTTTTAAATATAGGAACCACGCGACAAACACGCCTGATGCTGCCAGCCAGAAAGGCAAAGTTTGAACCGAATGCAGCATCATAGCTGCAGGGCCGTGGAAGTGTCGTGCGAGCTCCCCCAACACATCGTGCTGATGCAAAACGACGATCGCCTGACCGAAGAAATTACCGAATGCCATGGGCCCCACATAGATGTAGCCAATAATCGCCGACGGGATAGCTAACATAATCAGAGGTATAGTTACCACCGCCGGAGATTCGCGCAACTGGGATCGGGTGTGTTCACCCATACGTTCTTTCCCGTGGAAAACAAGAAAATACATACGAAAAGTATACAATGCGGTCACGAATACGCTGGCCGTAGCCGCAAAATAGGCGTACCCAGCTCCCGGAAGAGTTGATAAACCTATCGCCTCGATAATCGTGTCTTTGGAAAAAAATCCGGCAAAACCGGGTGCACCAATCAATGCCAATGAACCGACAAGAAAAGTCAGCCAGGTAATAGGCATATATTTTCGCAAGCCGCCCATATTACGCATATCCTGATCGTGGTGCATGGCAATGATCACCGACCCTGCACAAAGGAACAACAGGGCCTTGAAAAAGGCATGTGTCATCAGGTGGAAAATGCCTGCCGCATAGGCAGAAGCCCCCAGGGCTGCCATCATATAACCCAACTGCGACAAGGTTGAATATGCAATAACGCGTTTAATATCACTCTGGATGACACCGAGAAAACCCATAAACAGCGCAGTCGTACCTCCGATCACCATCACCACACTCAGTGCCGTATTGGAAAACTCAAACAACGGCGACATACGCGCTACCATGTAAACACCCGCTGTCACCATGGTTGCCGCATGAATCAGCGCTGATATCGGTGTCGGACCTTCCATGGAGTCAGGTAACCATACATGCAACGGCACTTGGGCGGATTTACCTACCGCACCAATGAACAGCAGAATGCAAATGACAGTAATTACCGACCAGCTAAGACCGGGCAGAATTTCGATCGTCAGGTCTTTGTGTTCACTGACGGTACTGAATACGGTAGAGTAATCCAAGGTATTAAAATACATAAGAATAGCGGCGATGCCGAGCAGAAAACCGAAATCGCCGACACGGTTGACAAGAAATGCCTTGAGACTGGCATAAATCGCTGACTCTCGGGTATACCAGAACCCAATGAGGAGATAAGAGAGAAGGCCAACGGCTTCCCAGCCAAAGAACAATTGCATGAAATTGTTCGCCATCACCAACATCAGCATGGAAAAGGTGAACAACGAAATGTAGCTGAAGAACCGCTGATAACCGGGATCGTCACGCATATAGCCGATCGTATAGATGTGGACCATTAACGAAACGAAGGTCACAACGACCATCATCAACGCACTAAGTTTGTCAATAAGGAACCCAACCTCAAAGGTAACCCCACCGCTCACCATCCAAGTATAAACAGAGCCGTTGAAGGCCGCTGCGCCATCAATCGCCTGATGTTTAAAAACCACGATCGAAAGCAGACAGGATACTGCCACACCGACGGTGGTCACCCAATGTGAAAGCGAGCGACCGATTGCTTTGCCAAAGAGACCCGCAATCAATGAACCGGCGAGGGGCGCCAGCACAATAGCGAGATAGACGTTTTGCATATTCTCAAACACAATTCTATCCCTTCAGAGAGTCTAGATCATCGACATTGATGGTTCGTTTGTTACGGAACAAAACCACGAGGATGGCCAGACCGATAGCCGCCTCGGCTGCGGCCACTGTCAAAATAAAGAATACAAAAATCTGTCCAGCCATATTCCCCAGATAATAAGAGAACGCTATAAAATTCATGTTCACCGCAAGCAACATGAGCTCAATGGCCATAAGCAAGATGATGACATTTTTTCGATTAAGAAATATGCCAGCGACACTCAGGCAGAATAAAATTGCGCCTAATATCAGGTAGTCAGATAGTGCAATCATAATTTACCTCAGAAGCAACAGGTCTGGCCGCGGAATCACTTGCGTTCCTCTGTGGGCATTTTGACGATACGAAGACGATCATCACGTTTCACCGATAATTGCTGCTCTATCTTCTGATACTTTGTTTTCGGGCGACGCCTTAACGTCAGGGTGATTGCAGCAATAATAGCCACAAGCAGTATTACCGCAGCAATTTCGAACGGATAGACATACACGGTATACAACAGGCCACCAAGCTCCTTGGTATTGTTGTAATCGGCTGCATGCCGAAGCGGTGCAGCAATGTGACTCAAACCAAAGGTCTCCGGACCGACTATATATACCATCATCGCGACCATGATCAGTGCGACCAGCGCACCACCGGGCAGATAACGGATAAACCCCTCTTTCAGTCTGGCAAGATTGACATCCAGCATCATGATGACGAACAAGAACAACACCATTACTGCACCGACATACACCAGCACAAGTACAATCGCGAGGAACTCGGCCTCAAGCAACAACCACAACGCGGCACTGGCAAAAAATGTCAAAACGAGAAACAGCGCGGCACGAACCGGGTTGCGCACCGTAATAACCATGGTCGCTCCGAAAACCATGATAATCGACAGAATGTAGAATATTATCTTCTCAATGCCCATATAAATTTTCCGTCACCCTTACCGTTACCGATACCGCGCATCCTGGATACGAGCGGCGGCAATTTCATGTTCATACTTGTCACCCACGGCAAGTAACTTGTCTTTTGTCATGTACAGATCACCGCGTTTCTCACCGTGATATTCAAAAATATGGGTCTCTACAATGGAATCGACAGGACATGACTCCTCGCAATAACCACAAAAGATACACTTGGTCAGATCAATATCATAACGCGTAGTACGCCGTGTGCCATCACTACGTTGCTCTAATTCAATAGTGATGGCCAAGGTAGGACAAACCGCCTCACAGAGCTTGCAGGCAATACAGCGTTCTTCGCCGTTAGGGTAGCGCCGCAGGGCATGAAGCCCACGAAAGCGTGGAGACAACGGTGTCTTCTCTTCCGGGTACTGGACTGTAATCTTCCGATCAAAAAGATATCGGCCGGTCAGATTCAGACCTTTCATCAGCTCCAGTAAAAAGAGACTTTTGAAGAAATGTCCGATTTTCATGCCAATTTACTCCAGATCTTTAGTTTATGCCGCACTGAACCACGGGCCGACATGGCCGACAATGAGCAGGCCAAGTACCAGAAGCCAGGCAATGGTAATAGGAAGGAATACTTTCCATCCCAAACGCATAATCTGATCATAGCGATAGCGTGGAAATGTCGCACGGAACCACAAGAACAAAAACAGGAAACAAGCTGTTTTCGCCAAGAACCACACGATGCTGCCTTTAGTCAGGAAACCTAGTGCAGTATTATCAAGTCCCATCCCCTGAAAGGGTGATAACCAACCACCGAGAAACATCAAGGCAGCCAGGGCTGAAACCAAAATCATATTGGCATATTCGGCTAGAAAAAATACAGCAAAAGCCATGCCGGAGTACTCAACATGAAATCCGGCAACAATTTCAGATTCACCTTCAGCAACATCGAAGGGAGCACGATTGGTCTCCGCAACCGCGGCGACAAAATAGATGACAAACAAAGGTAATAAGGGCAACCAGAACCAGTGAATAATGCCACCTTTTTGCGCCAGCACAATCTCACCGAAATTCATACTCCCCGCAGCCATCAACACCCCAACCAATGCAAAACCCATGGCTATTTCGTAAGAAATAATTTGTGCCGCTGAACGCATTGCCCCAAGGAAGGCATATTTTGAATTCGATGCCCAGCCAGCAATTATGACGCCATATACACCCATCGAAGTAATTGCCAGCACATAGAGCAATGCAGCATTAACATTCGCCAGAACCATATGATGGTCAAACGGAATCACTGCCCAGGCGGCGAGCGCAGGGGTAATAGAGAGCACGGGTGCAAGCAAAAATAAAAATTTATTCGCGCCACTGGGAATAATGATTTCCTTGAACATCAATTTAACTGTATCGGCGATAGGCTGTAACCAGCCACGCGGCCCAACCCGGTTCGGTCCGATACGGACCTGCATGTAACCGATTATCTTGCGCTCGGCAAAGGTGAGATAGGCGACCGAGAGTAACAGCGGGAGTACGATAGCGATGATTTTGAGCAGGATCAGCACAATTATCTGCACGTCACCGGGCAAAAAACCCCATAGGGATTGAATCCACTCAATCATGTACGAACTCTCTCATAGACGGGATTGCTGTTAACCACGGGCGATCTCCACTGTGCCAAAACAGGCACCCAATGTGCGGGTAACATCCAGTGCCGCCGGGACAATGACACAATCATCAGCAACAGTATCATCGACAACAAGGGGGAGTACGACGCGATTACCCTCTTGAACAAGAGTGATCTCATCATGTGAGCTCACTCCGCACTGGCGTGCTGTAGCAGAATTCATCACTGCCATGGCAATCTGAGCATCTATCGTGTCCTGTAATGGAGACGAGCGCCGTACGCTGGCATCCGTCGCATAAAGGGGAACGAAGCCAATACGAGTAATCACATCTGTCACTTCCGGCGTTTCAAGATCGGTCCAGGTCACCGCGGGAATAGATTTTACCCCTTCACATTGCCGCTTGAGCTCATCGCGCACGTCTTCTGAAGACAGATAGTCAAACCCGTTTAAACCAAACAAATTTCCCAGGACTCGCAACACTTTCCAACCCGGACGCACGTCCCCGGGCGGTTCAACTGCACTCTGAAAGCTCTGCCACTGGCCCTCCACATTGACAAAAGTACCCGAGGTCTCAGTGAACAATGTAAGCGGTAGCAATACATCAGCATACGCGCGCATGCTGTCCGTTACATAGGCACTTATTACTGCAACGAAATCTGCCTGTTCCACCGCATTCAGGGCCAATGCCGGATTAAGCGTATCGTACTCGGGCTCGATACCCAACAGCAGGTACCCCTTGAGCCGCTCGCGCAACATGGCTTCGGCATGTTTTCCGTGCTTGGCCGCCGGGTGTCCAGCCGCCTCACGATGTGGCAAGGCGCCCGCAAGACAGGCACCAGCCGCATTGCCGCCGTCGCTCAGTGTACCAAATCGCGCACCAGCAATATTAGCTACCAGTACCGCCAATGCGTGCAGACTCGCATACCGGGGATACATGCAGGCCTGGCTGCCCAGCAGTACACAGGAGTTGGCCGAATCGCGCAGATATTCTGCGATGGCCAGATGGACATCATCACTTTCGACATCCGCCAATAGAGCTTCCAGCTCCGCAGGTGCACTGCGCCCGGTAATGTGTAACAGCGACTTGGCAATGCCTGCAAGCGCATGCACCATACCTGCCGGAGACTCGATCAACATCTCGGCAACTGGGAAAGTAAATTCATAGTCAACAGGATTGATGAACATCAACCTGGCATTGCGTATAGAAGCCTTACGTAGGCGGTTCGCCAAAATAGGTTGTTCCTTGCGCAGGTTCGAACCAATCAACAAGGCGGCATCAATATTTTCCAGCTCGGCAATGGGCTGTCCCAGGTACGGGTATGCGGGCATGGTGTCTTGCATACTAAAATCGGTTTGGCGCATGCGGTGGTCGATGTTATTTGAGCCGATACCGCGCAACAGTCGTTGCAGTAGATACAGCTCCTCGGTTGTGGCACAAGGTGAAGCAAGCCCGCCGAATTCATCCGCGCCATGCGCCTCTATCACTTCGCGTGTACCGGTAACAAGGCGTTGCAATGCGGTTTCCCAGTCGGTTTCGTGCCAAACATTGTTTTCCTTGACCATGGGTTGCAACAATCGATCCGTACTGCGATGTGCCTCATAACTGAAACGATCGCGGTCGGATATCCACGTCTCGTTAATAGACTCATTTTCGTGCGGCAATACCCGCATAACCTGTTCACGGCGGGTCTCAACGATCAAGTTGGAACCAACGCAATCATGGGGCGCTACACTGTAGTTCTGGGTCAGTTCCCACGAGCGCGCCGAATACCGATAAGGGCGCGAAGTCAGCGCTCCAACCGGACACAGATCAATTATATTACCTGACAACTCGGAGGCGACCGCCTTTTCGATATAAGTACCTATTTTCATGTGCTCGCCACGACCCGTTGCACCGAGTTCCATGATGCCACCAATTTCTTGACCAAAGCGGATGCAACGCGTGCAATGGATGCATCGGGTCATCTCAGTGGTAATGAGCGGACCGATGTCCTTGTCTTTCACTACGCGCTTGCTTTCACTGTAGCGTGAAACATCCTGACCGTAGCCCATGGCCATTTCCTGCAAATCACACTCACCGCCTTCATCGCAAATAGGACAATCCAGCGGATGATTGATGAGCAGAAACTCCATCACGCCCTTCTGGGCAGTGATGGCTTTGGGCGATTTGGTAAACACCCGCATGCCTTCGGTCACCGGAGTGGCACAAGCAGGCTGTGGTTTGGCCGCTTTTCCCACCTCTACCAGACACATCCGGCAGTTAGCGGCAATAGAAAGCTTTTTGTGGTAACAGAAACGGGGAATAACGATCCCGGCCTCATCAGCGGCCTCAATCACCATTGCGCCGTCGCGGGCCTCTATCTTCTTGCCATTGATCTCGATGTTGACCATCGTGCGTCTCGTTTACTTTCTGTTCGTCTCGTCCACAAGGCGGTCATCTAATGCAGGGCCGCCACGTCGCTGTATCGTTATGCTGTCCCGGACCCGACCAGGCATTTCTTATGCTCAATGTGGTACTGAAATTCATCATGGAAGTGCTTGATAAAACTGGTTACAGGCATCGCTGCAGCATCACCCAGCGCACAGATTGTGCGACCCTCGATCTTGGAGGCCATATCGGTGAGCAAATCGAGGTCTTCCAATTTACCCTCACCGTGCTCAATACGATGAATGACCCGCGCCAACCACCCCGTGCCCTCACGGCAAGGGGTACACTGACCACAGGACTCTTCATAATAAAAATGTGAAATGCGCTCCAGCACACGCACCATGCATGTCGTTTCATCCATGATGATGACCGACCCCGCACCCAGCATCGAGCCTGCCTTGGAGAGACTATCATAGTCCATCGCAACATCCATTATAGCCTCCCCCGGCAACACCGGGACCGAGGAGCCACCTGGAATAACCGCCTTGAGCTTGTTCCCAGCGCGCACGCCACCCGCCATCTCCAACAGTTCGGCAAACGGCGTACCCAGCGGAACTTCGTAATTCCCCGGTTTGTTGACATGGCCGGAGACACAAAATATTTTTGTGCCGCCATTATTGGGTTTGCCCAGTTCGAGGAACCACTTGCCTCCATTTTTCAAAATCATGGGAACAGAGGTGAGCGTCTCAGTATTGTTGACATTTGTAGGACGCCCGTAGAGGCCGAAACTGGCAGGGAACGGCGGTTTAAAACGAGGCAGCCCTTTCTTGCCTTCGAGTGATTCCAGCAAGGCCGTTTCTTCTCCACAAATGTAGGCACCCGCACCAAGGTGGCTGTGGAGGTCAAAATCAACACCCGAGCCGAGCACATTCTTACCAAGCAATCCAGTTTCATAGGCTTCTTTGAGGGCCGATTCAAAACGCTCATACGGCTCCCAAAACTCGCCGCGGATATAGTTAAAACCCACGCTCGCACCGATGGTATAGCCAGCAATAGCAATGCCTTCGATCAGCTGGTGCGGGTTGAAGCGCAGAATATCGCGATCCTTGCAGGTACCCGGTTCACCCTCATCAGAATTGCAAATAATATACTTCTGCCCAGGAGCGTTGCGTGGCATGAAACTCCACTTGAGCCCTGTTGGAAACCCGGCTCCACCTCGACCACGCAGCGCAGAAATTTTCAGTTCCGCGATAATCTCATCGGCAGGTGTTTTCTCATTGAGAATTTTCTTCCACACCGCATACCCCCCAGCTTCCTGATAGGTTTTCAGGGTCCAGGGTTTGTCCATATGCAATGTTCGGAAACAAACTTCGTTTGCCATGATTCTCAATCCCGTGTGGTAAACGTGCGTACCGACACGCCGCATCGCCACCGGCCCACCAAGGGCCAGAACAACATCTCAGTCAAGCTTGTCCAACAGTTCATCAATTTTCTCCGGCGTCAGATGCTCACAATAATCCGTCCCGACTTGCAACATCGGCGCCCCGACACAGGCCCCCAGACACTCCACTTCCATGAGTGTAAAACGCCCATCGGCCGTGGTTTCACCCAGAGATATCCCCAGACGTTGTTCCAGATGAGACACAATCCCGTCCGAGCCACGAAGCTGACAGGATATATTGGTGCAAACACAAATCTTGTGGCGACCCACCGGAGCCAGTTCATACATTGAATAAAATGTCGCTACCTCATAGACAGCAATACGTTCCATCCCCAGGTACTCGGCAACGGCATTCATGAGGTCATTTGTCAGCCAGCCACCATTTTGGTCCTGCATAACCTTGAGGGCATGCATAACGGCAGATTGTTTGCGATCTTCGGGATATTTCGCGATCCAGCGGTCAATTTCAGCGCGTGCTTCACTGTCAATCAAATCAAGCATGCTGGCATATCGCTTTCGTGGTGTCACCGATCAATCTCCCCAAACACAATATCCAGCGAACCGATAATGGCCACGACGTCGGCGAGCATGTGCCCTCTGGACATTTCATCCATTGCCGATAGATGTGCAAAACCAGGGGCGCGGATCTTGAGCCGGTAAGGTTTGTTCGCGCCATCAGATATCACATAGACACCAAACTCCCCCTTGGGATGTTCAATGGCCGCGTAGGCCTCACCCTCTGGAATGCTATAGCCCTCTGAAAACAGCTTGAAATGGTGAATCAGGGACTCCATGCCGGCCTTCATCTCTTCGCGTTTTGGCGGCACAATTTTGTGATTGTCTAACATGACCGGACCGGGATTCTGACGTAACCACTCCAGGCATTGCTGGATAATGCGATTGGACTGGCGCATTTCCTCGATACGCACCAGATAACGATCATAGCAATCGCCATTGCTACCCACCGGAATATCAAATTCGAGTCGGTCATAGACTTCGTAGGGCTGTTTCTTGCGCAAGTCCCATTCGACACCTGAACCGCGTAACATGGGTCCGGTAAAACCCAATTGCAGTGCACGCTCGGGTGACACCACGCCGATATCGACTGTGCGCTGTTTCCAGATGCGGTTATCCGTCAGCAGTATCTCGTACTCATCAATATAATTGGGGAAACGATGACAAAAATCTTCGATAAAATCCAGCAGTGAACCGGAGCGATTTTCGTTGAGCCGGGCGATATCTGCCTCGCTCTTCCATTTCGATGGCTGATACTGCGGCATTTGATCGGGAAGGTCACGATACACACCCCCCGGACGATAATAGGCGGCATGCATGCGTGCACCGGAGACGGCCTCATACATGTCCATCAGGTCTTCACGTTCGCGAAAACAATAGAGGAATACGGTCATGGCGCCCAGATCGAGCGCACTGGTCCCCAACCACATGAGGTGGTTGAGGACCCGAGTGATCTCATCAAACATGGTGCGGATGTATTGCGCACGCAAAGGTGGGGTAACACCCAGTAAACGCTCCATGGCCAGCACATATCCGTGCTCATTGGCCATCATGGAGACGTAATCGAGCCGGTCCATGTAGGGAATGCTCTGGGCGAAGGGTTTGCTCTCCGCAAGTTTTTCCGTGCCACGATGCAGCAGACCAATATGCGGATCAGCACGCTGCACCACCTCACCATCCATCTCCAGTACCAGTCTAAGCACCCCGTGCGCGGCAGGATGTTGTGGGCCAAAGTTCATGGTGAAATTGCGAATCTCAGGCATCGCTTCAGTCTCCCTTGCTGGCAACGCCGAGATAACGGTTATCCTGGCGGATGATCCGCGGGACGGTGATCCGTGGCGTAATGCTCACCGGTTCGTAGACTACTCGACGTTTTTCCGGATCGTAGCGCATCTCGACATTGCCAATGAGCGGAAAATCCTTGCGGAAGGGATGACCGACAAATCCGTAGTCCGTCAAAATACGGCGCAAATCGGGATGGCCCTCGAACACGATTCCATATAAATCGAAGGCCTCGCGCTCATACCAGTTAGCACTGTTCCACACACTGATGATCGAGCTCACCAGGAGTGAATCCTCATTGAGAAAGACACGCAATCGTATACGCTGATCATTGCTTAGCGACAGGAGATGATAAACCACTGCAAAACGTGACCCGCTCCACGGGTCCGGCCCATACTCCAGGTAATCGACACCACAAAGGTCGATCAGTTGTACGAACGCATACGAGGCTTCATCGCGCAATGCCGTGCTGACCTCGATGAGATGCTCACGAGGCAGGTCAACAGTCAGCTCGCTATGTGCGACACGGCACCCGGATATCAGATTAGCGAAACGCGTTTGCACGCGCGCAGCCAGCTTCTGATAGAAATCAGACATATCCAGATCGTCTCTGTCGGTTAACGCGCGATTGTGCTCGTGCGCTTGATCTTGTTCTGCAACTGCAGAATCCCGTAAATAAGCGCTTCAGCCGTAGGAGGGCAACCAGGGACGTAGATGTCCACCGGTACGATGCGGTCACATCCTCGTACCACGGCGTAGGAATAATGGTAATAACCGCCCCCGTTGGCACACGAGCCCATGGAGATGACCCAGCGCGGCTCTGCCATCTGGTCATAAACTTTGCGCAGGGCAGGCGCCATCTTGTTAACCAACGTTCCGGCGACAATCATTACATCGGACTGGCGGGGGCTTGGGCGGAATACGATACCAAAACGATCAAGATCATAGCGCGAAGCACCCGCCTGCATCATTTCAACTGCACAACAGGCCAATCCAAAAGTCATGGGCCAGAGCGAACCGGTACGCGCCCAGTTAATAAGTTTATCAGCGGTGGTAGTGACTACGCCTTCCTTAAAGACACCTTCTATTCCCACTCCAGTGCCCCTTTCTTCCACTCGTAAATAAAGCCGACTACCAGAATACCCAGGAATACCGACATAGCGACAAAACCGAACATGCCAATTTTATGCAGCACGATGGCCCAAGGGAACAGGAACGCAATCTCCAGATCAAAAATGATGAACAGGATGGCGACAAGGTAATAGCGAACATCGAATTTCATACGAGAATCTTCGAATGCCTCGAAGCCGCATTCATACGGTGACAGTTTTTCACTATCTGGCCGTGCGGGTGACAACATAAACCCCATCGCCATCATTATCGCACCGAGTACAAGCCCGACAATGATAAATATTAGAATTGGCAGGTAATTCTCAAGCATTTGACGCAGTCCTCATTACCCGTGCCCCACCCGTATGCGCATAATGCCTTGGCAAGACGCACACACAAGGGAAAACAGCAAGAGGTCAGTCTAGGCCAGCCTCTCGTAGTGTGTCAAGTTTCGGTAAGATATAGAAATGATTAAAAATGAATGTGTTATGAGTTTTATTGAGGTATAAAAAAATCACTTACGCCATTATCGTAAGACGATTTTTTCACAGGAATCTGCTTCCTGGATGGTCCATAAATGGTGCCGACGGCCAGACGCTCCGGTTCTCCATAATAACATAGTTAGTCGCCTGCAAGAACACCACCATCCGGCGGCTACCGTAGAAGGGGTGGTGGGTGTATTTCTTGTCGGGCGGGCAACAGAGCCGTAGATCGGTCTCGTCCGCTTCCTCGGGGCGGCGGCGGGCGTACACTCTCGCCCGTGATACCCCGGCCAGTACGCACTAGCGCGCACCCAGGAAATCACCCCCCTCCAGGTCTACCCATGATCACCGCGTCATGGCAGGTAAATCTCAGACTTTTTTCAGTCAAGCCAGATCCATCTTGAGCTTGCCGATCTCGCTGTACAGGCACTCCGGCTCCCGGTGCTCAACCACTCGAGCCACGATTGCCCTCAAACAGGCGCTTGATCTGCTCCTGGATCGCCTTCTTCCACTGCTCGACCTGCACCGGGTGAACCCCGTACTCCTGGCCAATCTCGTTGATCGTCTTCACCCCCTTCAGGCCTTCCAGACCCACCTTTACCTTGAACTCTGGGCCATGAACCTTGCACTTCCTGCGCTCATATCGCGTATCCTCAGTACCGGATGGCAGCTTAAACTATCGTCCGAAATTCGGGGTCCACTTTATTAATCAAAGCCCGCACACGATGCACATTCTCATCCCCAATCTGCACAAAGATCGA
>VAOZ01129102.1_pt1 | contig 28159 bp, 26 predicted proteins | sample 3394041 | NCBI WGS metagenome assembly VAOZ01 (sample SAMN08290431, study PRJNA428436) | hydrothermal vent metagenome | isolation source: Deep-sea hydrothermal vent chimney | place: Indian Ocean: Southwest Indian Ridge
AGTCCTTGTTGGTGGTAATGATCAATGAACGGTATTCGTACATAGCGTTGATGAGCTGGAACAGGTTGTACATTCCCTGCTTGTTCATCGGCAGATAGCCCGGTTCGTCGATAATCATCCAGTCAAACTTGAGCATCTGCTTGATCCTCTTCTTCAGCTCTGCCGGGGAGGCCTTCGTAGTTTGACAATTCCGGGATTCTCATTGTGACTCCAAAGCGTGAGCCGCCAAGCAACACGCTAAAACCCTGTGGGGTGGCCGAATATTTACTGTGTGTACGAGCACTTGCAGGATCTAGGTGTTATACGAACGTAGCACACAGCCCAACTTCATTCCATCCGGCGTCAGCACCTCAATGGCGTTGGAATCGTGTAAATTATCAGGTTTGCGGCGCAAACATAGTGTATGATCCAGTTGTACCGTCCGCCCGGACATTCCCGCGCCATGCGCGGAAACAGCTCCCGCCATCCAATACATCTCCGGCGTAGCCAGCCACGCAGTTCCGAAGCTATTATCGTTTCAGACGATACCAATGCGCCATACGCGATTTCCAGAAGGCGCGGTATTCCGTATCGGTTACTTCCCCGTCATGGTTTGTATCCATGGCTGCATAACGTGTGACGGCGCGTTCCCGCACCATGGTCATGTATTCCTCAAACGATACACCGCCGGATGTATCCGTATCCAGGGTCATAAAACGAGCCACCACTTTATCGGTGGGCGACAGGGGACCGGAAGGTTCCCGGATAGCAGGCGCTTCGTTACGCGCCGGATGATCCGCGCCTTTTTCCCCCGTCATGGCGAGAGGCGCATTCGCAGGTGGTTTGTTGACACCTGTTCCACGTTCAAAAACGGGATTTGCTGCGGGCTCCCGAGCCCATCCTGACGTAACATACAAGCCCATGATCGCCAACATCATTCCAATACTTGCTAACTTCATCAACGCTCTCCTTAACCTGCTATCTTGCACGGGAACAGACTTTTGCCAACCGCTTTTTTTATCGGCAGCATAGGGCCAACCACGCTGATCGGCAATGGGAGGTGAATCTGCAACAATATCTCGACCTGATGCGCCATGTGCGTGATCATGGTACGCAAAAAGGTGACCGTACCGGCACCGGCACAAAATCCATATTTGGTTATCAGATGCGCTTCAACCTGTCCGCGGGTTTCCCGTTGGTTACGACCAAGAGAATACATTTGAATTCTATTATCCACGAATTATTGTGGTTTTTGAAAGGTGACACAAACATCCGTTATCTCACGGAACATGGCGTTTCGATCTGGAATGCATGGGCGACGGAGAATGGTGATCTTGGTCCGATTTATGGGTATCAGTGGCGCAACTGGCCACTGCCTGACAGCACCTCCATGGACCAGATTTCCACTCTGATTGAGCAAATAAGATCTAGCCCCGATTCCCGCAGGTTGATTGTATCGGCGTGGAATACCGCTGATCTTCCCGATGAATCTATTTCTCCGCAAGATAATGTAAAACGGGGGAAAATGGCACTGGCTCCTTGCCACGCATTGTTCCAGTTTTATGTCGCCGACGACCAACTTTCCTGCCAACTCTACCAGAGAAGTGCGGATATCTTCCTCGGCGTGCCGTTCAATATCGCTTCCTATGCATTGCTGACGATGATGGTGGCACAGGTCTGCGATTTGCAACCGGGTGACTTCGTTCATACTCTTGGTGATGCGCACCTGTATTCTAACCACACGGAACAGGTTGAAACACAGCTGGTGCGCGAACCGTATGCCTTACCTGAAATCAGGCTGAATCCGGACATAAAGAATATCTTCGGTTTCGCCCGTGATGATTTTGAACTCACGGATTACAGATACCATCCCGGCATTCGCGCACCTATTGCGATTTGACTCATCTGAACATTGTACGGTGCAGGTTTCATCCGTGATCATGCGATGCCGAGGGATTCAAGGCCGATTTTCCGGGTATGGACTGGGTATCTTCATCAGCACAATCAACCAAGCGGCAGCATACCGTAGCGATGGTACAATAGGTGTTTTTAATGGAGTAGCGTGCATGAATGTAAAATATAGGCTCGTCCTGGTAACTCTGCTTTTCCCGCTACCACTGGCGGCGTTGGCGAACGGGATGCAAAAACGTACCTACAGAGTTGCTGTCGATGCCGAATATGCCCCTACGAGTTCCGCGATGTGGACGGCAAGGTCAAGGGGATGTTACCCGACATGTTGCGGGCTATCGGAAAATCCACCGGCATGAATTTCGAGTTCATCCCATGGCATGGCAGGATGCCGTCAAGAGCCTGGACAATGGCAAGGGTTGTTTCCGTGAACTCCGGCGGGTGAATAAGGATGTCAAAGTCATTCTATCCAGCGGATACAACGAACAGGAAGCCACCAGCCATTTCTCCGGGAAGGGGCTGGCGGGATTTCTCCAGAAACCCTGCCGTCCCGAAGTGCTGATGGAGGTGGTTCGCGCTATCGTTATGGAAAAGCAATGATGAATGCGGAATATACAACGTGATGATTTCCCTAATCTGGGCACAGGATGAAAACGGACTTATCGGAAGCGGAGGTCAGTTGCCCTGGCGATTGCCCGCGGATATGGCGTGGTTCAGGAAAAACACCATGGGCAAGGCCATACTCATGGGACGCAAGACATTTGATTCCATGAACCATCCATTACCGGGAAGAATGAACATTGTGATAACATCACGGGAGATGAATATCGACGGATGTGCCGTTGCGCATTCGTTGGGTGAAGCGATGATTTCCGCGGGCGAAACGGAAGAGTTGATGGTGATGGGTGGAGCGCAGATATACAAACTGGCCTTACCTCGGGCCAACCGGCTTTATATCACCGAAATCCACGCCATGCTTAAAGGGAATACATACTTTCCTGCATTCGATGAATCCGAATGGCTGGACACCTATCGCGAAAATCACGAACCCGATGCAAAGAATGCCTATCCCTACAGTTTTCGTATTCTGGAACGGGTCGCTAACCCGTATGATTCATGAGCCGTCGTGATGATCGCGCAGAGCCTTTGTTCGTAACGGATTCTGCATGAAGTAAACACCGTTCCCTGCTAGCCTGCGCGACATGCAGATTTTTCGTACATGGACAGATATCGCTGGAACCTTTCGTCTCCATGACGGGGCCGTGACCATCGGCAATTTTGATGGTGTGCATATGGGTCATGAACAGGTACTGGCGGAAACGCGCGGGCATGCCCTGGACATCAAAGGCCCGGCAATCGCCGTCACATTCGAACCACATCCGCGCGCGCTTCTCTTCCCCGCTGAACCACCGCGCCGACTGTGCCATCTGCACGAGCGGCTGGAAGGGTTGAAGCGTGCTGGTATGGATGCCATGTTACTGTTGCATTTCGATTTGGAACTGGCGGCGTGGACTGCCGAACATTTCATACGCCAGTTGTATGATGCCCTGCATTTTAAGCATATCCATGCGGGTTATGATTTTGCTTTCGGATGCAACCGCCAGGGGGATGCCGAGGTACTGCGCAGACTCGGTGAAGATCTCAGCTTTACCGTAAGCATTGCCGCAGCGTTTGAGATGCATGGTGCTGTTGTTTCCTCCAGCCGCATCCGGTCTGCCATTGAAGCTGCGGATTTCAAGCTTGCGGAAGCATTGCTTGGCCATCCCTATGCCATGTCCGGACATGTCGGCAAGGGTGATACTCGTGGACGTGAACTGGGATTCCCCACCGCAAACCTTGACACGCGTGACTTGGTACATCCGCCGATAGGTATCTATGCCGTACATGCCGAAAGTGGAGAAAATCGGTGGGACGGCGCTGCCTATCTTGGCTATCGCCCAACATTCAGCGGCAGAACCCTGATACTGGAAACGCATATCTTCGATGCCAGTCCGAATTTGTACAAACACCGCCTGCGGGTCACGTTTGTTGATCGCATCAGAGAGGATCGAGTCTTTGCCAACCCGGAGGATCTGACTCGCCAGATCGCCGGGGACTGTAAGGCGGCGAAAACTGTTCTGGACATAGATAGACGCTAATTAACGCAAGAGTCATACCCTGGATGGTGAACTCAAATATGAGGTGAAACTAACCTGCATTATTTATAAATACTGCCGCACCCCTGGCTTGTTCCCACCGAATCCCTCGTCGGTCGTCCGTATATGGCTACGGTCTCCCTCCCTGGAATCCATTGCGAACAAAGATCCGGCCTGTCTGCGTGCGTTCACGCACAGGCAGGCGCGATCATCACGGCGATTCATGAATAATGCAGGTTAAATTCTGGATGCACGATGAGCGTTCAACGTACAATGTTTACATCATCCGCGTCTACAAAATGGAGTGTTAATGTTGAACGAAGAGTTTGATTATCATCCCACCGTGTTCTTGCCGAAAACGGATTTTCCGATGCGTGGCAATTTACCGAACCGGGAACCGAAACGCTTGAAACAATGGGATGAAGCAAACATCTACGGACAACTGCGCGCACAGCGCAAGGATGCGCCAACATTCATTTTACACGATGGGCCGCCCTATGCCAACGGCAACATCCATATCGGTCATGCCGTCAACAAGGTGCTCAAGGACATTGTCGTGAGATCGCGGTCCATGATGGGTTTCAATGCACCCTATGTGCCAGGCTGGGATTGCCACGGCCTGCCGATCGAGTTGAAGGTGGAAGAGCAATTCAAGAAAAAGAAACGAAAGAAGGAAGATATTACAGATTCGGAATTCCGTGCCGCCTGCCGTGAATATGCCAGGAGACAAATCGATGTGCAACGCGAGGAATTCAAGCGCCTCGGCGTTATCGGCGACTGGGATCATCCGTATATCACGATGGATTTCAAATTTGAAGCCAATACAGTACGTGAAATCGGCACATTCATGGCCAATGGCGGCTTATACAAAGGCGCCAAGCCGGTGCACTGGTGCGTATCGTGCGCCACGGCGCTGGCCGAAGCGGAAGTGGAATATGATGATCACACCTCGCATGCCATCTATGTGAAATTTACCGCTGGCGAGGATTTGACCGACATTGCACCCGAACTGACCGGCAACATCTCCATCGTCATCTGGACCACCACGCCGTGGACCATCCCGGCCAATCTGGCTGTTTCCGTCGGCCCGAATATCAAGTATACCGCTGTCTCTATCACCGCTACCGGTGACAATGCCAACTTGAAAGTCGGCGAGATACTGATTCTGGCCGAGGAGATGAAGGACACTGTACTCGCCGCCATCGGGGCAAAGGGTACAATCGCGACATGCTTCAACGGCACACAACTGGACAAACGCATTTTCCGACATCCCTATCTGGATCAGGATGCACCGATCCTGGTTGGCGACCATGTCACCCTGGAAGCAGGTACGGGTGCTGTGCATACTGCTCCCGGCCATGGTCAGGAGGACTATGAAATCGGCATGAAATATGGCATCAAGGCATTCAATCCGGTCAGCGATACGGGTGTCTTCGATGTCGGCACGCCCGTGGTCGAGGGACGCCATGTGTACCAGGCCAATGCCATCATGGTTGCACATCTGCAAAGCTGTGGCGCATTGCTGGAAACATCCGAAATCAGACATTCCTATCCGCATTGCTGGCGCTGCCACAAGCCGCTGATTTTCCGCGCCACACCACAATGGTTTATTTCGATGGATACGAACAATTTGCGTGAAAAGGCACTGGAGGAGATCAAAAAAACAGCATGGACGCCTGACTGGGGCGAGAATCGTATTCGTTCCATGGTCGAGCAGCGGCCGGACTGGTGTGTGTCACGTCAGCGCAACTGGGGTGTGCCGATCACGGTCATTCGCTGCGCCTGCGGCTCGCATAGGGTGACCACGCCCGAGGTGGTGGAAACAATTGCCAAAGAAGTGAAAGCCCATGGCGCGGATGTCTGGTTTGCACACGATGTCTCCGAATTCCTGCCGGAAGGAACAACCTGCCCCGATTGCGGAGGCACTGCTTTCGAGAAGGAAACCGATATTCTCGATGTCTGGTTTGAGTCCGGCAGCACCCACGCCTGCGTGCTGGAGCAGCGCGACGACCTTGCCAGCCCCGCCGATCTCTATCTCGAAGGCTCCGACCAGCATCGCGGCTGGTTCCAGTCCTCGCTACTGGAGAGTGTCGGTACGCGTGGCGTTGCACCCTTCAAGGGCGTGCTGACGCATGGTTTCGTGGTCGATAAAAACGGAAACAAGATGTCCAAATCACGTGGCAATGTAATCGCGCCACAGAAAATTATTCAGCAGATGGGTGCGGACATCCTGCGCCTCTGGATTGCGTCTTCCGACTATTCGGCGGATATCCGCATTTCCGATGAGATCATGCGGCATCTGGCTGAATCCTATCGGCGTATCCGCAATACCATTCGTTTCCTTCTGGGCAACCTGAATGGTTTTGATGCCGGTATGCGTGTTCCTCTGAGAGACCGTAAGAAACTGGATCAATGGGCCATGCACGGCATGGCACGGGTGGCAAAAAATGTTCGGCAATCCTACGAAACTTACCAGTTTCACAAAATCCATCAGGAAATTCATCATTTTTGCTCGGTAGATTTGGGTGGATTCTATCTTGATGCCATCAAGGACAGGCTCTATTGCGATGCCCCCGATTCAAAACGGCGCGCTTCGGCCCTGTCCACATTGTATGACATCGCGCATGCGCTGGTGCGTTTAATGGCCCCGATCCTGCCGTTTACCGCTGAAGAAGCGTGGGAGCATCTTCCGGGATCGGATGAAAAGTCTGTTCATCTGCAGACCTTCCAGCCTGTCGAGAATGTAAGTATTGACGAGGCGGCATGGGGGGCCTTCTTCGACGTACGCGAACAGGTCAATACGGCGCTGGATCAGGCCAGGAAAGACAAGGTGATCGGATCTTCAATTGCTGCACATGTACTGGTTCCTAATTTGGATGACAACTTTGCAAGATCTGTGCATGAGACGTATGAGCAATTATTTATTGTCGCAAAAGTAACCACGGCTGATCGTGACGCACGGGCTAGCCAACCCGACACCTTCGACGTTGGCTGGTCTCATGGAGAAGTAACATACGCTCGCCCGGCAGAGGGCGTCAAATGCCCGCGCTGCTGGAACGTCGGTACACCCGCGCATCCGGAACACAGGATTCACCATGAACTCTGTTCACGCTGTTTCGGGGTGATCGCGCACTGATGTTGCAACAACTGCCTTGCTGGCGCGCGCCATGCACCGGGAAACAGCTGAATGGTTGTGATCATGAGCGGCGATCGGCTTTCCCACTTCGGCCAATTTCCGAGCTTGAATTTCGCTCTATGGAACCACCATGCAGCTCATTCAATCCCGAAAATGGTCTCAAAGTGGGATTGCCGCTCATCCACCCGGAGTTTTGCAAGAGGCTCTTCATTCTGTGTTTAACGCGTCCATAACCCGGATGCGCTACCCGCACCTGGTTCTGCAATCTCCCAATTGGCTGGGTGATGTCATTATGGCGCAGCCGGCCATGCGCGCGTTTGTTACTGCGCTTAAGCCAACGCATATCTCACTGTGGGGCCAGCCATGGTTGGTTGATCTGATTCCGTTTCTCAATTTACCGGAAGCACGATATTCGCCCCCCATGCCAGAACAGGTGGATATGGCGATCATATTTCCCAACAGTTTCCATGCCGCATGGATGGCCTGGCGCGCAGGTAGTGATCGCCGTATCGGTTTTCGCGGCCAGTGGCGGCGCTTTCTGCTCACGGATGCGCCAACGCCGCGCATCAATCTCCTGACACAACATCACCGCGATTACTACCTTGACCTCGCGGAGCAGACAGGCATTGTCGTCAGAGGCCGTGAAGTCCGCCTGTCCTGTCCGGAAACAGCCATCAGGGAGGGTGAGAAAGCCCTCCAGAAACACGGGTTGAACCCGGCATTAACTGTCGCATTTGCACCAGGAGCCCAGTTCGGATGGGCAAAACGTTATCCGCCTGCATCGTGGGCGAGTGTCGCACGGTGGCTCTCTGAACAGGGGTATCATATTCTGGTCATCGGCACGTCCGCGGAACGTGCCGTTGGAACACAGGTGACAAGCCGCTGCTCAGGCCCGGTCTGGAACGCATCAGGTGAAACCACGCTCGGACAGGCGTTGCAACTGTTGGCGTCCAGCCGTTGCCTGTTATGCAATGACTCAGGGCTGATGCATGTGGCTGCCGGCCTGCAAAAACCCGTGGTCGCTATCTTTGGCGCAAGCGACCCGGCACGTACTGCCCCTTCGGGCGCCCATGTGCGCCTGCTGTATCATCCGGCGGACTGCAGCCCGTGTTTGCAGCGTGAGTGTTCGGTGCCGGGACAACCCTGCATGAGCAATGTATTGCCTGAGGATGTGTGTGATGCCTGTCTTAGCTTCTTACCCGTAAATTCATAATGCAAGGCGCATGAAGATACTCATCGTCAAACTGTCCGCTTTTGGCGATATCATCCACGCGCTTCCCGCGCTGGACGATATATTGAAGCATCCTGAAGTAAGCGAAGTCCATTGGCTGGTTGATTCACGTTACACATTTGTAACCGAAGTGTTTCCGCCACACGTGAGGATTCACCAGCTTGAGTTGAAGGATTCGCATCAATGGCTGCATACCTGGAGAACCATTCAACACCTTAAGAACGAACGATTTGATGCCGTGTTCGATCTCCAGGGACTGATCAAGTCCGGTGTGCTTGCGCGCCTTATCAGTCATCATGTGTTCGGCATTGATCCAGCATATGTACGTGAGAAGCCAAACCGGTATTTCGTGCACCCGGTTCGCTTTCATCCGGATGAGAAGCATGTGGTGCAACAATATCGCCGTGTTGCCGTAGCACCCTTTTCCCGAGACTGGCGCCAAACTCCGGACGATGCGATGCCATACCGGGAACCGCATATTTCACTGACGCCGGCCATGGAGGATGCCGGTCAGATGACACTTGGCCGATGGCATCTGAAATCGGTCCGATATGTCTGGTTGCACCTGGGGGGCGGTTGGGCCACCAAACAACTGCCGTTGTCCACGTGGGAGAAGGTAGCCAGCGGCCTGGTTGCAACGGGATTAAAACCCGTTCTCGGTTGGGGTAATCAGGCCGAGAAAAAAAAAGCGGAAGAGATCGGGAACAGGGTGAAGTCATCATTTATCCCCGAACACAGGCTCGAAATGAAGCAACTTTGTGGTGTCTTGGCCGGGGCGAAGGCCGCAATTGGCGCCGATACGGGGGTGATCCACCTGGCAGCCGCATTGGGCGCACCAACGGTCAGTTTCTGGGGGCCTTCCGCTTCATGGCGCTCAGGCCCATTGAGCGGCACAAGCCAACACGTGGAATCCAGTCCACCCTGCGGTCCATGTTTTGCACGCAACTGCAAGCAATTTATCTGCATGGATATGATCAGGGAAGACGACATACTGGCGGCTATCAATGATATTTCCCCGGACTAATATCGCTTGTCTGATTCCGCTGGCCCTGCTGTGGCTGCTTCCTGTCTCCGCCTGGGCCCGGAATACAACCGGGCCTTGCATGCCGTTCGCAGGTGAACGAATGCTGTTTTCCATCGATTGGGAATTCATCAATGCCGGCATTGCGGATATGCGGGTCGAAAATACGGTCGACGGATACCGCATCACCACGCGTTCAGAGAGCAACCGTTTTGTCGATATATTCCATAAGGTGCGGGACGCCATCGTATCCGAGGGAACATGCCGAAACGAGAGCATGCAAAGCACATTGTTCGATGTCGTTCAGAACGAAGGTCGCTACCATTCAAGGAAACAGGTCCATTTCCTGTGGCGGAAAGGTGTCGTAACCCATACGCAGAATGGTAAAACAGATTCCTACGACGTTCCTGCGGGCTATTTAAATGCCATGGATGCTTTTTTTGCCGTACGAGCAATGAAACTGTCACCCGGCACCATTGTGCACGTGCCACTGTTTGATTCACGCAAACAATATATGCTGGAGGTTGATGTACTAAAGACAGATCGACTGATGGCACCATGGGGGAAATCGGTGGAATGTCTGGTCATTGAACCCAGGCTGAAAACCAGGGGTATCTTTTCCGGCAAGGGAAAGGTGAAGGTATGGCTGACCAATGATGCGCGGCATATCCCGCTGAAGGTGGTCATCAGAATCAAGTTTGGTCATATTGTGGCACGGCTGCGACGATATGAGTCAGGAAAAGTCGAATGACCGGCCTGTTTCTCCAGTCATGCCCCTTGGGATGCAAGGCAGATATCACCCCTACCTTGATTGCACTGCCTGAAGGAAATCTGCGCTGTTGTTCACAATGCGGACAACTCATCAGTGCTTGTACGCCTGAACGCTATGCACAAAGTATGAAGGAATTTAATACACCTGAAGGTACGAGGACATCCGGAAAAGCTCTTGAACGACAGCAGCAACGCATTGGCCGTGTTCTCATGCAGGGTATTCATCATCTGCCATCATCACATGATACCGTTTCCATGCTGGATGTCGGCTGTTCAAGTGGATCCGTACTGAGGGTAGGAGGCGCCCTCGGCCTGAAGGTTCACGGCGTTGAACCGGCGCCCGATGCAGGTGCAACGGCAAGAAATCTTGGGTTTGAGGTATTCACGGGATTTCTGCATGATGCCGGGTTCCCGAACCATCTATTTGATATCGTCACATTGTTTGAAGTCATTGAACATTTGCGCGAGCCTCTGGTGTTGGCTCGTGAAATCAATCGTATCCTCAAACGGGGTGGGGTATGGCTAATCGGAACCGGGAATGTCGATTCATGGACGGCTCATCTCATGGGCGCCCGTTGGGAGTATTTTGATATTAACAGGCACGGCGGCCATGTCAGTTTTTTCAATCCTCAAAGTATTGCTCTACTGGCACAAAGAAGCGGTTTTGAAATGGTCAAAAGCATCACTAAGCGCGTGAGCATGGTCAATCGTGAAGATGCATCGCCATGGGTGTACAATATATCCAGAATCGCGAGAGAGCTGTGCGAGGTTCCGGCCCGACTGTTTCATAAAGGGCATGATATGATAGCAATTCTTCGGAAAAGCTGTGATATCTGACAGTATCGCCGTCGTCATTTCGACCTATAATGCTCCGGAAATGCTGCAGCTTGTCCTGAATGGCTACCAACAGCAGACGGATCGGCGCTTCAAGCTATATATTGCAGACGATGGTTCGGCATCTGAAACGAAGGATGTGATTGACGCGTTCAGGACGGCGTCACTGATACCCGTTGAGCATGTCTGGCATGCAGACAAAAGCTTCCGTAAATCACGCATCCACAACAAGGTCATCGCTCGATTGCGGGAGGATTACGCCTTTTTTACCGATGGAGACTGCATTCCCATGCCCGGCCTTATTGCAGTTCATCGGCGGATCGCCAGAGAGGATTGTTTTGTCAGCGGCAGCCGTATCCTCCTGTCGCGAGAGTGCAGTCGCCGATTGAAAATGCGGAAGGCTATCAATACGCACATCAGCCTGTTCCAATATCTGAGGTGGCGAAGCCGCGGCGATATCAATCGCCTGCTTCCGTTGTTGCTGCCGCCCCATGCTTCCGCACCACATCAGAGACTGGCTGGTATTCGTGGTTGTCACTTGGCCTGCTGGCGGGCGAACCTGCAAACGGTGAACGGTTTCGACGAATCCTTTGAGGGATGGGGCAGGGAAGATTCGGATTTGGTTGCCCGATTGTTACACGCCGGTATCCGGCGAGTCGATCTGCGCGGCGTTCCGGTGCTACATTTATGGCACCATGAAGTATCCCGCCATCGCTTGCGCGATAATGATGACATGCTGCGTGAATGCATGGCCCGCAAAAGAGTCCGTGCGCGCAAGGGCCTTGAAGAGTTGAGGTTCATATGAACAAGATATCGGTCTATGTTCCTGTTCTCAATGAAGAGGATAAAATTCAGAATGCCTTGCAAAGCGTACAATGGGCGGATGAGATTGTTGTAGTCGATACAGGATGTACCGACCATACCATTGATATTACCCGTCAATATGACTGTCGCATTGAGCGCTTGAATTTCGAGGGCTTTGGCCATCTGCGCAATGCATCGGTTTCACTTTGTAAATACGACTGGATTCTCAGTATTGATGCCGATGAGCGGGTTACGCCTGAGCTGCAACAGGAGATCATGGATACGGTCAACGCTGACGATGCAATGGATGCCTACTTTATTCCTCGTCGCAACTGGTTCATGGGTCGCTGGATTAAACAATGCGGCTGGTATCCTGATTATTGCCAGCCAAAACTGTTTCGCAAGGGTGCGCTCACGTACCGTGAAGACACAGTGCATGAAGGCTTTGATATTCACGGCAAGGTCGGCCACATGAAGAATGACGTACTGCATTATTCCTTCCGCGATCTATCGCAGGTAATCGTCAAAATGAATCACTATTCCACGCTTGGCATGCAGAAGCTGGAACAGCAGGGAAAGCATGTGTCCATGGCATCCGCGCTGCTGCACGGACTGGGTGCCTTTTTACGCATCTATTTTCTGAAACGTGGCTTTCTTGATGGCTGGGCGGGATTTGTGATTGCACTAAGTAATTTTGAGGGTACGTTTTATCGCTATGCCAAGTTCGCCATTCGGCAACGTAACGAATGATGTACAATTACGAACGGAGGCACTGTCCGTATGCATGGCTACGGTCTCCTTCCTCTGCATCCGTTGCGAACAAAGGCCCGGCCTGTCTGGATGGCATGCGGCACGCACAGGCAGGCGCAATCATCACGGCGATTTATGAATAGTTCAGGTTAAAATAGCCGTCTGCCCTTTTTTGAGTCGCATCCATGGCGGACTGAATACGAATCAGACTCTCGCTTTCATCTGCATCCGCGTTAATAAACAAGGGCTCCCCAAATACAAATACACCTTGGGTGCAGGGTTTCGGAATATAGAAATGATCCCATGATCCGGTGATGCGCCAGTGATGTTTGGTGGCCCACATCACCGGGTAAATTTTAACGCCCGTCTTCTTGGCCAATAGAACGATCCCCGGTTTTACGATTTCGCGCGGCCCTTTCGGCCCATCCGGAGTTATGCCAAAGTCACATTTTTCATCCCTGGAGCGGCGTATCATTTGTACCAGCGCCCTGCCCCCTCTACGGGTTGAAGAACCGCGGATAACCCTGAAACCCTGTAAGTGAAGCGTATCCGCGATGAGACCACCATCTTTATGTTCGGATATCAAGGTATAGCCCTTGCAGCCCCTCAGGCCGATACCCATCATCAACAAGCGGGCATGCCAAAAAGCGAAAATATGCTGCTCACTTGAATCGGGCCGATAGCGGTTGCCTGAAAATTTCCAACGTATCGTAGCGGACAACCCTGCAATGGCTATTCTGATCAAGTGTGGTATCAGCCATGAGGTCAAGCGCCGTTTCATGTTTTGATCCGGTATCCACCAGAAGAGAATGAATAGCATACATAGCCTCTTGCAAAACTCTGGGTGGATGAGCGGCACTCCCGTTTTGAGACCATTTTCGGGATTGAATGAGCTGCATGGTGGTTCCATGGATCGAAATTCAAGCTCGGAAATGGGCCGAAGTGGGGAAGCCGATCACCGCTCGTGAGTTTTGCAAGAGGCTCTACATATTGTGCGGGATGTTCGTATCCACGCAGCACGCTTTCAATCATATGCGCCCCCCTGCAGGTCATGTCCCTATACTGCTGTAGATTCACTTGAGGTGGATAGCCCCCCCTTCCGCCAGGTTTTGGTGTTAAGAGATCTAAAATCGAGAGGGGAAGCGAATGGCCGCGTATGAGATTAGCCTGAATAGTGATCAGGTGAAAGGACTTTTAACGAGCGACGATGCATTGAAGGGTTCGGTGTCAATGGCCACCAGAATCAGGCCATTTTCGGCCATTAAGACCATACCACTTTGGGGGCAATTTCACTGCCCCAAATATGATGAAATATACCGTGCACTCCATGCCTCCGATCAGAATATCGCGCAACTCGCCGCCATCCACCTGGCACTGCATGTCCGGCAGCATACCCACGACCGGCTTATAGTGCCGTATCCGCTCAGCCACTTCCCACGAAGCCTTCAACTCACCGATATAACGCCGCATGCCGCGATCCGAAACGCCCAGGGCGGGAACCTTCTCCTTCAGTGTACGCAGTACAGTACCTTGACTGCCGACATCTTAATACCTGGATCCTGCAAGTGCTTGCACATGCATAGCACAATCACTTGCAGGATCCAGGTATTACGTTGGCGTTATCCCTCCATCGCGACCTCACGCCATGCTAGAACCAAACGAAAGCCTTCGTTACTGACAGTCGTGGATAGCTCGCGTTTAATCTCGGACAATCCTATATATTCATCAGCATCTTCCAGTGCGGATGTGATTTCATCGAATGTATCACCCGTCAGGGCGGGAACATCCACGTCGTAACCAGCCTTGACCAGAGCAATAAAATGTTTCATCACCGTGACCTCGCTGATGCCTTGTTTTGTCGCAATACCCGAAGGAGATTCCCCCGTTTTGTACAGATTCCAGGTAAATATCTGGCTGTCATTTGCGGATTGCCTGTTCCTCTGGAACCGTGCGGATTTTTCCCCTGATACATCGCCTGATTGTGTTGCGACCGTAGTGGCCGAATGCTGCTGCAGTAACTGCAGGAACGATTCTCCATAGTGTCCAAGTTTATGCTGTCCCATACCGCTAATCGTGGAAAGATCATCCATTGTTTGTGGTCGTTTCTTACTCATTTCAGCCAGCGAGGCATCATTGAACAATACGTGTGGTGCTACACCTTCATTCTGAGCCATCTTGCCCCTTAGTTTGCTTAACTCAGCAAACACGGGATCACCATGATGGATGAGGGAGCGTTTGAAAAAACGGCGTACACCCGGCTCATATTTAGCCAGCATCAACGTTCTCTTCCTGTTAAGGGCTTTGGCAGAATTGATAATTTTCAGAGCTGAATGTTGGCTTATATCTTGTGTCAGAAATCCATGATGAACCAATTGACGCAACATGGTGATCCATTCATCCGCGCCCATACCCTTGCCTTTCCCGTACGTTTTAAGCTTGTTGTGTTTTCTCTCCCTGATTCGGACTGTGTTGGAACCACGCAGGATATCCACCACATACCCCTTGCTGTATTTTTCTTTCAAATCGGCGACACAGTTGATCGCGAGCTTTGCTTCGTTGATGGCATTGAAGGTTTCAGGCGGGTTCAGACATATATCGCAATTACCACAGGGCACTTCAAGGAGTTCACCAAAATAGCCCAGCAATACGCGGCGACGGCAGGTCAGTGCTTCAGCAAAGCCGATCATACTGTTCAGTTTATGAATTTCGATACGCCGCTGGTTCTTATTTTCGACATTATCAATCAGGCGGCGAACGAGATTGACATCGCCTGAACTATACAATAACAAGGCCTCGGACTCCATGCCATCGCGTCCGGCACGGCCTGTTTCCTGATAATAGCTCTCAATACTTTTTGGAACGTCATGGTGAATCACAAAACGTACATTCGGTTTGTCTACGCCCATGCCAAAAGCAATCGTGGCAACAATCACGCGAATGCGGTCATGCAGAAAATCCTCCTGAACCTTGTCCCGGCGTCGTCCCGGCATACCTGCATGATAGGCAGCCGCGCGCAAACCATGGCGTTGCAGATGTACGGCCACCTCTTCCACACGCTTGCGCGACAGACAATAAATGATACCGGATTCTCCTTGCCATTCGTTCAGGAACTGAAGCAGTTGCGCCATGGGTTTGCATTTTTCCACAACCAGATAACGAATATTCGGACGATCAAAACTGGAAACAAACTGTTTCGCGTGTGTAATGTTCAAACACGTCAGAATGTCCTTGCGTGTGTGTTCGTCGGCCGTGGCCGTCAACCCCAGGATGGGCACTTTCGGAAAATATTCCCGCAAGTTTCCCAATTTTTCATATTCCGGTCGGAAATCATGTCCCCACTGAGAGACGCAGTGCGCTTCATCAATCGCAAAAAGTGCCAGTTCAATCGATTTGAGTGTTTTGATGAAGGCTTGGGAAAGCAGACGTTCCGGCGCCACATACAACATATCCAGATCGCCGTTGGCAAGCCGGGCCAGAACCTGTTTGGCCTCAACGACTTTCAAGGATGAATTATAATAGGCTGCCTTTACGCCACAACGAGTTAACGCATCCACCTGATCCTTCATCAGGGAAATCAGCGGTGATACCACGACCCCCGTACCCTCGCGTACAATAGAAGGAATCTGGTAGCATAATGATTTCCCTCCGCCGGTGGGCATCAGTACAAAGGCATCTTCCCCGCCAAGCATGGTGGCTATAACATCCTCCTGCACAGGCCTGAAGGTTTCGTACCCGAACACATTTTTGAGAATTACTCGCGCTTCCTGCATCATTTTTTTCCTGCTCATCTTCCCATCCTACATATTTATTTGCGTGAAATCAATTTCATATGCTTGGCTATACAACATAGCTTGATGCAGCATGCACTGTTATGGGCGGACTAACCGGAAAACGTATCCTCATAACCCGGGCATCCGGACAGATGGAAAGCATTACAAAGCGTGTTCTCCGGCGTGGAGGAATCCCGGTCACTTTTCCGTGCATGGCCGTCGTCTGCCTTGCCGATCCTGTCCGGCGGGCCATCAACCTGCTTGAGGGTGACGGTGCGCAGGCATTGTTTACCAGTGTCAACGGAGTGCATTGTGTTGCCGCGGTATTGGGTGATGCCTTTATATCAGCCTTCCAGTCTGTTGCCGTGATTGCTGTTGGCCGCTATACGGCGGATGCGCTTGAAGCATTGGGCGTGCCAGTGGCATGGGTATCTCCGGTTGCCTCACAGGAAGGATTGATGAATGCGTACCGGCAACGCGGCCGGCCAGGGCGCCTGGTGTTCTTCCGCGCCGAACAGGGGCGCGATATCTTGTCGGAAACGCTGAAAGAGGCGGGCGTGGACGTGCATCTTGTTTCGGCTTACCGCACGATTTGTCCGGCGGATGATGCAAGCAACGTGATTCAATCCTTGGAAAACAGGGAAATTGATGCCGTCCTTCTCGGAAGCGCCAGGACAGCACAACATTATGTGCGGCGTATCGCCGATAGCCATCTCGCCAATCGTCCCGTTATTGCCGTTATAAGTCGGCAAGTCGCCAATGGAACCCGCGCCATTGATCTGGACGTGCAGGTTGTGGCAAAAGAGGCTAGTTTTGCTTCCATGCTGGATGGACTGGAGGCATGGTTTCGTGAATCATGCTAGCCTGCATTATTCATGAGTCGCCGTGATGATTGCGCCTGCCTGCGCGTGAACGCACGCAGACAGGCGGGGCTCTTTGTTCACACATATGTTGTGAGGGAGGCGTAGCCATGCTTACGGACACCTGAGCAGGGATGTGTTGCGTGCCAGGAAACAAGTGAAGGCGCGGCGGTATCTCCATTTCGAAATCAACCATGGAGCATTGCATGCATAAACATAAACAGGATATGGTCATTCGCCCCCGCCGCATGCGCCAGAGTATGGTTCTCCGCAACATGGTGCGGGAAACGACACTCTCGATAAATGACTTCATTTATCCGATGTTCGTGGATGAAACCATCACAGAGCCCGTTCCCGTTGCCAGCATGCCGGGCGTGTCCCGTATTCCACTCTCCGCCGTTGGCAAAACAGTTGAAGAAGTAGCATTTCTCGGGATTCCGGGTATCATTCTGTTCGGTATTCCAGGGAGGAAGGATGCCACGGGCTCCTCCGGCTGGGATGGACACGGTATCGTGCAGGAAGCGATTCGCGCCGCCAGGGACGCATCACCGGCAACCTGCGTGATCACCGATACCTGTTTCTGCGCGTATACCGATCATGGTCATTGTGGCGTACTGGATGGTGCAACGGTGGATAATGACGCCACACTGGTCAATCTTGCGAAGGAGGCGGTTTCCTACGCTGATGCCGGCGTGGACATGATTGCACCCTCCGGTATGATGGACGGTATGGTGGGTGCGATCCGTTCAGGGCTGGATAAGGCCGGACATCAGTATGTGCCGATCATGTCTTATGCGGTGAAGTACGCATCCGGCTATTTCGGCCCGTTCCGTGAAGCTGCGGATTCCGCGCCCGGCTTTGGCGACCGTTCCACCTATCAGATGGATCCGGCCAATATGCAGGAGGCATTGCGCGAAGCCCTGCTGGATGTGAAAGAAGGCGCGGACATTCTCATGGTCAAGCCCGCGTTGGCGTACATGGACATCATACGCATGGTGAAAAATGCGATACAGTTGCCGCTGGCCGTTTATAATGTGTCCGGTGAATATGCCATGATTAAGGCAGCGGCGGAAAAAGGCTGGATTGACGAGCAGCGCGTGGTACTGGAAACCATGATCGGTTTCAAGCGCGCCGGCGCTGACATGATTCTTTCTTACCATGCCCTGGATGTGGCCCGGTGGCTCGCGCATGGCTGAACCCGCGAACGGTAAGGCAAATGGCGAGGAACAGGGGCGGGATTTGGTAGATCACCCCACATCAGGCGTGAAGACGCCTGATCAAGGCCAATCACGGGAAGCCGGGAGCATGCCGGTGGAAGCAACATCCCCCCCATCCTCATCTCATGGCATACGCTGGCTGATATTATTGCTGATGATAGTCGTGCTGTCGCTGGGATGGTTTCTGTTGCCGGAGAATACGCGCCAACGGTGGACGGATACGCTGATGAACCGTATACCACTGCACAAAATCGGAGAGGTGGTGCCGGCATCTCCAGTACGATCAAACGTTCCCGCATCCGCAGTTCCCAAAGCGGGCTCCGTGATGCCAAAAACGCTTCCGTTTCAGCCTGCAGCGCCTGAAGCCGTTCCGTCTGTTGCATCCGTGCGGGCGTTTACACCCGCTGCCATGCCTCATCCTCCTCCCGCATCCGATCAGCGTATGACACCCGGTCCCGTTACGTCGGAAGAGGCCAAGGTACTGATGGCAGCCATGGGAAAACTACAGAGCAAGATGCAGGTACTGGAAGGTGATCAGACAGCGCTGCATCACGAACTATATGTCAGGCAGCAACTGGAATTACGCACCCGGCTACGATGGATCACCAGTACCGGCACCCTGCTGCCGCAAATGGCTGATTTCTGGCAGGACATCGAATTACTACCCCTGCTGAGCGAAAGTGAACGCAATACAGCACAGACCATGCGGAAGCTGGCGGCAAACGATGCGGATAAACTGAATGCATGGCGCACGCAGTTGAAACGGCTGGCGGCAACCCTTCCCGTGCCGGAACATCAGGACATTATCCCCAAACCGGAACAGCCCGTATTCTCCTGGTTTACCGGCAAGTTCCATCTGCGTCCCGCGCCCACGCCGGAACAGCGTAAATTGTCGAAACTGCACGCAAGATTGCTGGATACCGCGCATGTATTGACCGTTGAAATATGGCCGAAACCCAACGTGTGGCGGCATCTGCTTGCCGACCTGCGCGAACAGTTTAGTGACGACGCTGATCTTGCACTGCCGGAGCGGCTGGATGGCATTCAGAAGGACATCGCAACCATGCGTGCGCAAGCCGCAAGCTGGCTGGAGCAACGCTAGTGCCACATCCCGTAAATGCGTGGACCATCAGCGAGGCAGGGTACTGATGCGCATTGTCATCATGCTCACCCTGGCGCTGGCACTGGCCGGTGTGCTGGCCCTGTTCCCGCATGTAGCCGATCAACCACTCAGAATCGAAGCGTTCGGTTGGCTGTTTGAAAGCCGGCAAGGGCCATTCATCCTGTTACTGTTACTACTACTTGGGTTGTTCTGGATGCTGCGGCGTCTTCTTGCGGCTCTTGTTGCTGGTCCTGGTCAGGTCTGGCAGGTACTTCGTTCAGGCGGGCGCAAACGTCGCGAGGCGCGTCTTCGAGATGGCCTGACGGAGCTTATTGATATGCGTGGCGATCTTGGCGCCAAGGTTTTTCGCAAGACGCGTGGTGTCGTACCGGCCTGGATCTGCGACCTTCTGCGAGCGCTTACCACGCAGGCGGCAAACCATACTGCGCCTTCCCCGGATAGCGATGCCTTGCTCACGGCGCTAAGGGCACGTATGGTTACCGATCCCTCAGCCAGTCCAACGCCGGATATGGTCACGCGAAAAGCGCATCTTGATGCATGGCTGCACGTTCATCCGGGCGCTCCCTTGGCCTTGAAGCGCAAAATGGACATGGCTGAAGAAGAGAAAGACTGGCCGACACTGATTCGTCTGCTGGAAGATATGTGGAAGAAGGGCGGACGTTCAGCAGCCAGTATCCGTCCCCGGCTGGCTTCCGCCTACATGGCTCTGGCTGAAGCACAGCCGGATCATGCGCTGGAATATCTACGCAAAGCCCACCGCCTGGTGCCGGAGAATGGAGCTGTTGTGTTGTCCCTCGGGAAGACACTGATCGAACAGGACGATGCGAAAACCTGCTGTAAGCTTTGGTCGACGCATCTTGAAACATACAATGACGAAACCCTCGCGATTGCACTGCATGAACACTTGCGCACGGATGCACTCAAAGCCTACCGCAAGCTGGAAAAGACCAACACGACGAAAATGCCTCCGGCTCGGGCATGGTTAAGGGCGACCCTTGCGCATGATGCGGATATGGGTGCCCTGGCGAGGGATCATTTGCAAGCGCTCATCAAATCTCATCCCAGCGCTCTGGCATGGAAAACCTTTGGTGACTGGCATGCGGAAAAAGCTGATTGGGTACAGGCGGCGCACTGCTACCAGAAGGCGCTTGAACGAGATGATCATGCTACGGAAGTTGACAACCCGGAAGGGTGAATTAACCCGAACGATTCACAAAATGCTGCCGCACCCTTGCTTGTTTCCCTGGAGCCTCTTGCAAAACTCATGAGCGGCGATTTGCTTCCTCACTCTGGCCCATTTTCGAGTTGGAATTTCGTCCCATGGCACCACCATGCAGCTCATTCCATCTCAAAAATGGACTCAACGTGGGTTTTCCGTTCATCCACCCATGGTTTTGCAAGAGGCTCAATAGTTCATGTTAAACATGGGGAAAAGCAGTTTCCCCGGATCACTGGCGGCTGCCGACGAGTGCCACCCTTTTTTGGCCCGGCAGGGGATTGTTCTTGGTTGAATGCTTTGGAATGTCGTTTCAGTTAAGATCCCGTGCATGACGAAGACTGAACCGAACATTACGCTACAAGCACATTTTAATGCCCGGAAACCTGTATTGCTCATCATTATGGACGGCTGGGGCATGGGTACGGGCGGGGCGGAAGATGCCGTTGCACAGGCTGACACGCCAGTGCAGGATCGTTTGTGGAAGGCATGTCCCCATACGAAACTGTTGACGCATGGATTTTACGTCGGTTTATCATCCGCCATGGATCTGGGCGGTTCTGAAGTAGGGCACTTGACGATGGGGGCTGGTAACATCCTCAATCAGGGGGCGACCCGTATCAATCAAGCGATTGCGGACGGGCGTTTTTATCAATCGCCTGCGTTACGGAACATCATCCAACACTGCCTTCGGCATCGGAGTACGTTGCATCTGCTCGGATTGCTGTCCGACGGCAACGTACATGCGCACATTGAGCATTTTCTGGCTGTGATTCGATACGCGGATCGTCAGAGTATTACACGCCTGCGCCTGCACGTCCTGTTCGACGGACGTGATGTCGGCATCCAGACAGCGCAGGACTATGTGATGCGCATGGAAGATGCGTTGGACGCCATAAACCAAAATCCGGATCGGGACTACCGGATAGCCTCGGCTGGCGGACGTGAGGCGATTACCATGGATCGGGATCACGACTGGGGCAAGGTTAAATCGGGTTGGCGGGCGCATGTGCATGGACAGGCTGAATATCAATTCCAGTCTGTATCGAGCGGTATTGAACATTTCCGTGCTCAAACACAGGGCCTGGTGGATCAGGACATGCCAGGATTCGTGATTGTGGATGTGAAAGGTACACCTTGCGGCACCATACAGGATGGCGATGCTGTCATCATGATGAATTTCCGTAGCGATCGGGCCATTGAAATCACGGAAGCTTTCTGTCTGGATGATTTTGATGGATTTGACCGTGGCCAGCGCCCCGACGTCCTGTTTGCGGGCATGACGGTGTATGACGAGGATCGTGATTTGCCCGTATTGCGCATCATGGGGCCAACCAGGGTGGATAACCCGTTTGGCAAACGTATTCTCGATCTGGGGATCAGGCAGTTCCGGCTGACGGAAACCCAGAAATTCCCGCATGTGACCTTCTTCTTCAATGGGGGACGGCGCGAACCGCTGGACTCGACCATGGAAGATTATATTCTCATTCCCTCGGACAAGGGTATTTCGTTTGCCGATGCGCCTGCCATGAAGGCAAAAGAAATTGCGGATAAGGCCGTGGGGCTGATTGGCAGCGGTGAATATGGCTTTGGTCTGATCAATTTTGCCAATGCGGATATGGTGGGCCATTGTGGCCGGATTGGCCCGGCCATCACCGCAGTTGAAGTGGTGGATACGGCCATTGGCCGGATCGTTGCTGCGCTTGAGACATCCGGTGGCTGTGCCCTGATTACCGCTGATCATGGCAATGCCGATGAAATGTTCGTGCATACCCGTCACGGGGATGAAATTTGCACGCGGCACTCCATTAATCCCGTTCCCTGCATTCTCTTTGATCCCCGATATGACGGGTCTTATCATCTGAGACAACATCAAACCGGTCAGACGCAAGCCGGAGATGATATCCATACGACCCCCGGGCTGTCACATCTGGCGGCAACGTTGTTTGTGATGCTCGGCCTGAATCCTCCCGCAGACCTGAATTCATCATTGATTGAGGCCAATCATGGAAGGACGGGATGAATGAAGAGACCAGGCACATCCCTGAGCACATAAAGTTTGGATTGCAGCATCCAGGCATTGATTGTCCATGTGATGAAGACGCGCGGTTAAGTATACCCTGATGCTGATTAGCCTGAACTATTCATAAATACTGCCATGCCCTTGCTTGTTTCTTTGTCCGCACCGAATCCCTCGTCGGTTGTCCGTATGCACGGCTACGGTCTCCTTCCTCGGCAATCCGTTGCGAACAAAGGCCCTGTGCAATCATCATGGCGATTCATGAATAGTTCAGGTTGGATAACGGATCGGCAATGAACGATCATTCGATTTATGTAATCAGGGACGGGGTGCCCGCGACCAAACGTAAAATCAGGATGTGTTCTGCGTCTCAACATTAAAGATGCTGGCGGATTCGACACGTTTGTCGGTGTTAATCACACTAATGGACGGCCCAAACGTTCATCGCCGATTGACTGGCCACCCCAACATCCCGTACAGACGCGGCCTGCATCAGGACATATATAAAGAATGAATATCACGCTGAGCACTGGCAAGCACTTCTTGGGAGGTCACATCAACATCGCTGTTTCATTTATGGTAAAAACTCTAATGCTTGGACTTGTCCTTCACTGGACCATGGCTGTGGCGGAAGAGAACACCTCCGCCTCGCCAGGTGATTTCCTGAAGCGCCTGGGGAACAGCCACACCCTTTCCGGTGCGCTGTTTGAGCCAAACAACCGTTGGGATACAGGTTACCATGCCTGGCAAACATGGAAGGGAACCCATCATCTGCCGATCAGCATCGGTGCGTACAACTGGCTGCACGTCAATAACGATGGCCCGACACCTTCCGGCTACGGTATTCCGGGGCTGCGCGGAACATATTTCTGGTATGTGGACGCTGATCCGCACGTCTCTCTCGACGGCGGTGTGATCCAGTCCGTCGGCGTTCATGCGGAATTCCGTTTCCGCGATACCGCGGACAAGTTTCGCCCCTTTTTCGACCACACCTATTGGTTCTACGAAGCTTACGGCTATGCGGACACACGGATTGGACGCATCAAGGCGGGGCGAATATGGAAGCGATTTGGGCTCGACTGGGACGACACGTGGTGGGGTGATGTGCAATACTTTGATGGATTCAAGCTGGCCCCCGATGACGGGTTCAGTTGGGAAAACACATGGCATCCCGCCGCAACATTCAAGCTGGACAGCTTCGTCCAGTATTTTGTCGCCCCGTCCAACATAAGCGGTTCACTGGTTGGCGCGAATCCGCAAAGCGTCACCGGTTCCAGCGAACGCAACGTGGGCGTCATCCGCATCGTACCGACCTGGCAATTGACCGATGATGCGTCACTCGCACTGGGCATTTCCACTCTGGCCGGTGAGATAAAAAATACGGCTGCACGCGGCAACAATACGAACCAGTTGGCCTGGGCCGCAGACATCACCTACAAGTGGAACGGATTCAAGGTGTTTGGCGAGGTTGATCAATCCTTCGGCGTACTGAATCGAAAGCGCTACGTTTCCGGCGGCCCGAGCAATCGCATTACGGATCTGCTGGCGGGTATGGCATACCGATATGGCCCGGTGACGTATCGCTTCGCCTGGTCGGCGGGCTTCGATGCCAATCCATCGGGTCATCAATACCTTTGGGTGCCGGGCGTAACCATAGCCATGACCAAAAACATCAATCTCTACGCCGAGTACGTACGCTGGGATGTCACGGACCGAACCGGCAAACGCACGACGTTCGAGGACGGATTTCAACTGGTTCTGAACTGGCATATATGATAAACCAATTACAAAACTTGTTGAAAAGCAGGAGCTTGCCATGACGATGTCGTTATCGATCATTCTGGGAATCTTTTCCGTTGGTTGCCTGATGTTGGCGCCGCCGGCCATGACGAATCATTCCTTCTTCAAGGGGATATCCGGTCAAGGCCGGTTGCCGGGCTTGTGGACCTTGACGTTTTCGCAGGTCACCACCTGGATCTTTGCCCGATCGTTGATGAATGCAGCCATTCTTGGGTTCTATTATGGTATTTGGGGGACGATTGCCTATGCGGCCTATTATTTGTCGTTCCTGACGGGCGCACACATTGTGGATCATATCCGTTTCCGGCATGGCCATTCCAGCATTCAGTCGTTTTTAGCGGATCGGTTCGGCCAGGTGGGTGCGCAAAGCTATAATCTGGTTGTCGGCATCCGCTTGACCAGCGAGGTATTCGCCAATCTGCTGGTCATCGGCATCCTGTTCGGCGCCGTGGGAACGAACGCCTATATGTGGTCGATTATTCTTTTTGCCATGGCGGTGCTGGCCTATTCGGCGCTGGGAGGCATGCACGCATCCTTACGCACCGATTTTTTCCAGATGCTGATGTTTCTACTGGTGTTGGCGGTGTTGCTGGCATTAACCGTATTTAATGCCCGGTTCAGTCCGGGCGACCTGATGTTCAAATCCTTCGATATTTCAGCTCCCGGTCCGGTGTTGATCCTGGTCGCTTTGCTGCAAATCTGGAGTTATCCCATGCATGATCCGGTGATGATGGATCGCGGATTCATTGCGGATCGGGAAACGACCTGGAAAAGTTTTCATTATGCCGCCTGGATCAGCATTGTTTGTATCCTGTCGTTTGGACTGCTGGGCGTGTTTGCCGGGGCTCATGCGATACACGGAGAGACCATGACCGTGGCCTTGACCCGGCTGCTGGGAGAGATTCCCATGCTGTTGTTTGATGTGGCCTTGGTTATTTCGGCCATGTCCACTCTGGATTCCACCCTGTCCAGTTCGGCAAAACTGGTAGCCGTGGATTCTCAATTGCTCCAGCCAAGCCTGCAAACCGGGAGACTGGTGATGACCGGGTTCATGTTGTCGGGCTTGTTGATGGTCTTTTACGGCAGCAAGGACTTGTTTTCCGCCGTGGCGGTCTCGGGTACGGCATCCATGTATTTGGCGCCGGTAATCTTTTTCAGCGTATGGGGCAATCGCAAAAACATTCCGCTCTGGAGTTATGTATTCAGTCTGGCGCTGGCCCTGACGGGGGCGGTATTGTACTTCACCGAATCCTCCGGGTACACAACATGGTTCAATACAATCTTTGGTATTGAACACAAATACAGCAAATTACTCATAATTTCCGTTGTTGTGCTGCTTGGCGGCAATCTGGCGTTCTGGATTGGTTCCGGATTTACAAAACGAGACATGGGCGTCGAATGTTCAAATGGGCAAGGTGGTAAGTAGTAGGTGCTTTTGATGGCTCATTAAGCCTGGTACCTAGATCTGCTCTTTACTCATGGATAGGGGCTCAATCCTGACCCGACGGACGGGAACACATTGAACGCACTGATGAAACTGAACGTCTGCTTACAACGCTCAAACAGCATGGATGGAGAGTGGGACCAGTCTCCGACGGCTTTACTTTTTACCGACAACATCAGCGATCGTCTGAATCTGTTTCTCATCCGGGCTCCTTGAAAACCCTGGGTGGATGAGTGGCAATCCCACGTTGAGTCCATTTTCGGGATGGAATGAGCTTCATGATGGTTCCATGGGGCGAAATTCCAGGCGAATCAAAGGGTTACGGCATGCGCCGCATGTCAATGTCGGATCTTGGGAAAAGGCTCAGGCTTGACAAGAACCGGCCTGCGAGCGAGCCTGCCGCGTATGCGCAAGATATGTTCCATGGTGCTGATGGGTGCGTTGCTGATGGTGAGTAGCGTTCCATTGTTGCCAGCGGGCGGAAGCGCCCAAGCGGCAACCTATCGCTTCCTTTGCCATATGAACAATCATCTGGCGATGGTATCCATGGATCATGCGCGGCATGTGATGACGCCGGCCATGCGCCATCTCCGCATTGAGTGTTGCGGGCATCATGATGCGGGCGGTCTGCCACATCTGCTGGCGCCGCATACGGTTTCGCTGGCTGGCTTTGATGGCGGTCTTGCCATCATGGATGTGGCAGACGTGAACCTGCCCGTGCTGAAACCGTGGCTGCTGCCACTCCCTACGCCTCCTCCAAGACACACCTGATTTTCTCATAGGCCTACGCTCCGGTCATAACGCCGGAGCCACCAGCGCATACTTGAATGGTATGCAGAGAAAATTAACAATGGAGGTTCTTTATGAACACATGTTCCGCCGTATCACAACGGCTATTTTTACTTCTTTTAACATGCATATTGGTGATAGCGGGTATTTCAACCGCCAACGCGCACGGCTTTGCCGGCAAGCGCTTCTTTCCCACTACGATAATCGTAGACGATCCATTCATGAATGATGAATTGTCCTTCGTGTATACTCACATCAAGGACTCGGCACTGGGCGCCGATCCGGCCAAGGTGAGCCAGTTGATAACCGACTATAGCAAAACCATCACGAAGCATTTTGGCTTCTCCGTTGGCGGCGCCTTGATTGATAACAACCCACAGTCAGGCAATACGCAGGTGGGCTTTGATAATATAGATATTGGCGTGAAAGACCAGTTTTTCACCAGTGACACACATGAGGCTATTTTGGCCATCGGTTCCGGTTTCAGTCTGGCCAATACGGGTCAAGCCAAGGTCGGCGCGGAATCGTTCACCACGTTTTCTCCCACGTTTTTCTTCGGCAAGGGATTCGGTGACTTGCCTGATTCGATGAGCATGCTGAAACCATTGGCTATCACGGGCACGTTTGCGGGCAACATCCCGTCACGCGCCTCCACGGTAACGGCGGACGGTATCACACTCAATCCCGCATCGTTAAGCTGGGGATTCACACTGCAATACAGCCTTCCTTATCTCCAGTCCTTCGTGAAAGACATCGGCCTTCCCTCGCCGTTCAGTCACATGATTCCAATCGTGGAATTTGCTTTCGACAGCGGGCTGAACCGAGGCAGCAGGCTGACCACCGGCACGGTCAATCCGGGCATTTTGTGGATGGGCAAATACACGGAGCTGGGCATTGAGGCGCAAATCCCGATCAACAACCATTCGGGCAATAATATTGGCGTTTCCGTGCTCATACATTTCTTCATTGACGATTTATTCCCCGATACGCTGGGTAAACCGATGGTCGATCTCTGATGAAACGGTTTCCTGTATTGGCCGTGATATTTATCGTCATCCTCGCCGCGCCTGCAGGCGCGGCGAGGGCGCATGCTTTCCCCGAACATCAAGTGCCCGGCGCGGGCGCGGTGCTGGATCGTTCTCCCAAATCCGTGAGCATCAGCTTCGACCGGGCGGTGGAGCCCGCCTTTTCATCCTTGCACGTGGAGGATGCTGCGGGCAAGCGCGTGGATATGAACGATTCTCACGCCATCAGCGGCAGGAGCGACACGCTGGAGATCACGCTCAAGCCGTTGACCAGCGGTCGATACCGTGTTTTCTGGGTGGCAGTGGCCCGCGACGGGCATCGCACG
>VAOZ01016297.1_pt1 | contig 28104 bp, 22 predicted proteins | sample 3394041 | NCBI WGS metagenome assembly VAOZ01 (sample SAMN08290431, study PRJNA428436) | hydrothermal vent metagenome | isolation source: Deep-sea hydrothermal vent chimney | place: Indian Ocean: Southwest Indian Ridge
AAAAAAGATGGAACCAGGAGATTCATTGAGGCATCGTTATCTCTTATGAGGGATTCCGCAGGTGAGCCTGTCGGATTCCACGGCCTCGTCAGAGATATTACCGAGCGAAGAAAAACAGAGGATGCCTTAAAAGAAAGTGAAGCAAAATTAAGTACAATAATTGAACATTCTCCCAACGGAATATATGTTATTGATGATAATGAGAAAGTTATTTTAATTAATGAAGCGCTGGTTAAGATTATCGGATACCCGAAAAATGAGATTTTGTATCAGCCCATCACAAAATTTATTAATAAAGAGAACATGCAACTGGTCATCGAACGTTATAAAAAAAGACTATCCGGTAAAGATGTTCCATCGCATTACGAATTTAATATCATCAGAAAAAACGGCGAAAAACGTATTGTTGAGATTAGCGCATCTTCTGTTAAAGAGAAAACCGGAAAAAGTATAATCATTGCACATATGGAGGATGTTACTGAAAAAAGAAAAGTTGAAAAAGCCCAACAGTTTTTATACAATATTTCAAAAATATCATTAACGGAAATTTCGCTTAAAAATCATCTTGGGCAGATACACAGGGAGCTTAAACAACTGATAAAAGCTGATAATTTTTATGTTGTCTTATACGATCCAGTCAATGGCAGATACAGCTTTCCCTATCATGTGGATAAGTATGATAATTTTGAAGGATTTGAAAATATTCTACTTGATGGAACTATTACCGATTATGTGCGCAGGATACGGAAAGGACAAATAATAAAGGAAGGATCAGAACCTGAGATAAGCAAAAACGAGAAGATAGAAATTGTGGGTGAACCAGCTCAGGTTTGGATGGGCGCTCCGCTAATGAACGCCTCTAATGCAGTGATGGGTGTAATTGCCGTGCAGGATTACGATAACAAAGAAACGTACACAAAGCACGATTTAGAGCTTCTCGAAATTGTGGCAAATAGCATCGGAGTTTTTATCGAACGGGTAAAAAACATAGAGAATCTTAAAAAAGCCAAAGAAAAAGCCGAAGAGAGCGACCGGCTGAAATCAGCTTTTCTTGCCAATATGAGTCACGAAATAAGAACACCCATGAATGGAATATTAGGGTTTACCGAACTTCTCGGAGATTCGGATTTCTCCATTAAAGAAAAAACAAGGTTTATAGAAAATATTAGAAAAAGCGGAGATCGTTTGCTGAATACGGTGAACAATATCATTGACATTTCCAAAATTGAAACCGGCCTGGTAGAGATAGTTCTTCAAGAGGTCAATGTGAATGAACAAATTGAAAATTTTTGTCAATTCTTTAAACTTGAAGCAAAGTCAAAAGGGCTGGAACTCACTTATAGTACTGCCCTCCCTACGAAGCAAGCTGTCATCAAAACAGATGAGAACAAATTCGGCTCTATACTGTCCAATTTAATTAAAAATGCCATAAAGTTTACGGATGAGGGCCTCATACAAGTCGGGTACGAAATAGTAAGGGGCTATTATACAGATTTTATGATGTTTTTTGTGAAAGATACCGGCATTGGTATCCCGGCATCCCGGCAGAAAGCCATTTTTAACCGTTTTGAGCAAGCCGACATCTCAGACATCCGTGCTTTCGAGGGGTCGGGTCTGGGTTTGGCCATTTCAAAATCCTATGTCGAAATGCTCGGGGGTAAAATTTGGGGTGAATCAATAGAAGGCAAAGGGTCAAAATTTTATTTTACGCTTCCCTATCATAAAACTGAAAGAAAAATTACGCTCCCCAAAAAGGAGTTGAGCGAAAAAAAATATGAAATCAATAACGACCACAAAAAGATATTGATAGTGGAAGATGAAAAGTCTGCCAATGACTATTTGTCCGCCGTGCTCAAGAAGATATCGAATGAAATTTTATATGCTGACAACGGGAGCGAAGCCGTTGAGCTGTGTCTTAACCATCCCGATATTGACCTTATCCTAATGGACATAAAAATGCCCGTGATGGATGGCTATGAAGCCACCCGGAAAATCCGTGAATTCAATAAGAAGGTAATTATCATCGCACAAACAGCCAATGCTTTATCAGGCGATAAAAAGAAAGCATTTGAGGCAGGCTGTAATGATTATATCACAAAACCGACTAAGAAGGAGACACTTTTAATTATGATCAATCACCATCTGAAGAAAAAAAGAGAGCCTTAGCGAAGTTGGCATACATTGATTTTCATTTTTACCTCTGACTGACCTTTTTGGACTATACCTGTTAATAATTCGCAGAGAAACTTTACCTTGCAACGCGGAGATAAAATATTTTTCTATTTTTGAAAAGAATTTAAGCTATGCATAATGGATATGATTGACAAAAAGCAATTTTTAGAAAACTTTCAATATTTTGATAACGAAGTTATCCTGGAAATCATTAATATTTTTATTGACGAATACCCGGAGCGCATGGAGACACTGAGAAAGAACATTGACGAGAAAGATTTTGACCAGATTAAATTCAATGCCCATAGTCTGAAAGGTGTGGTAGCCAATTTTGTGGCTCCGGAAGTGCAGGAACTGGCAAGGCAGGTAGAAATAAAGGGGGCGAGCAAGGATATCACCGGTATGGAGGCTCTGTACAAACAACTTCAAGAAAAGACAGGTATTGTAGTTGAAGACCTGAAAGAGCTCAGAAAAAACTTTGTGTAAGTACGCACGGGCTTTTCTCTGTTGCCAATTAAGTATGACGATGTATCATTAACTTTTACACAGTTTTCTGTGCAATTTTAATTTCTATTCATTTGTTTCAAACAAGATTCTAAATGTTTTAGGAACAGGTAATTTCTTTTGTGTCCGATAATCGAAAAAGACCATGTATGTTTTGGCACGGGCTATCTCTTTTCCGGTATTGGCATGGGTGAGCCGAAAGAAAAAATCGCATCCTGTCAAAGAAAAATCCCCCACAGAAACCTCCACTTTCACCATGTCACCGTAAAAAGCCTGTGCTTTAAAAACCACGGCAGCATCATACTGAATAAGGCCATTGCCATAAACATCCATTTCGGTAAAACCGTAATTCACCAAAAAGCGCATGCGCGCTTCGTGGATAAACCCCATAATCTCCACATTACCAAGATGTCTGGCAGCATTCAAATCGGTAATTCTCACCGGAATTTCGGTATGGAAAGGAAAGTTCTCCGGAAGGGTAAAATGTATTCTCACCATTACTTTTTATCTGTTTATAATTTTGTATTTCGTTACTTACCAGATATTTATATTTCACGCAAAGACCGCAAAAAGGAATTTACGCTAAAATCGCAAAGCCGTTTAATCATCCCCTTCCCGCTTGAAGCGGGACAAGTCGTGTGCTTAAAACCAATCATGGACGTTTCGTTTTATTACAACAGCACGAACCTGAAAAAAGGCTAAAAACTGCTGCATAGTGGCTTTTATACTTCAAGTTGATTACGTTAAAGATTATATGTATTTCAACTCACGCAATGCGTCTTCCACAAGTTGATAACTACGGGCAATATCATAATCAAGGCCAACGGAAAACCGTATCAGACCGGATGAAAGCCCCATCTCTTTTTGCAGTTCTTCCGGAACTTCCGAAGAAGTACTTTTTCCCGAATTTGAGAACAGAGTTTTGAAATACCCCAGGCTGACAGCATGATAGCCTACCCCCTTTTGTTGCATCAACTCCATAAACGGTGCTGCCCGATCAGCGGTTTCCAGGTCAATAGCAATTATGCCACCGTAACCAAAATTTTTATTCATTAGCTTGTTCATAAGGTCGTGTTGCGGATGGTCAGGCAAGCCCGGATAGATGTGTTTCAAGCCTATTTCCATAAATTTCTTTGCCATATACATAGCATTATCGCTATGTTTCTGCATACGAATATGCAGTGTAGCCATATTTTTTAAAATACCGGAAGAGCGTATCGGGTCCAGTACCGGCCCCAGCAGCATGGCCGTTCCATCATTTACGTTGCTAATAGAATTGATAAACTCCTCCGAAGCACAGATAGCTCCCGCCAGAGTATCATTTTTGCCGTTAATAAATTTTGTCATACTATGTACCACAATATCAGCTCCCATTTGCACAGGCGATAATATCATTGGTGCAAAGGTGTTGTCCACAACCAGTTTAACACCATGCTTACGACTGATTTTTGCCAGCTCAGGGATATCCGAAATCTGCAACATGGGGTTAGTCATGGATTCGGTATAAATGACTTTGGTATTGGGCTGGATAGCATTTTTGACACTTTCCAAATCTGTGATATTAACAAAAGTAACATCAATCTTAAATTTTTTCAGGTAGTTGGCAAGAAAAGCATAGGTGCCGCCATAGGTTGTTACACTGGCCACGATATGATCGCCCGTGTTGCAGAGTTGCAACAACGTTGTTGTGATAGCTGCCATTCCGGAGCCTGTTACCCAGGCCAGTTCGGAGCCTTCCATGGCAGCGAGGGCTTCGGCAAGATACCGGTTGGTAGGATTCCAGTGGCGCGAGTACAGGAAACAACCACCTCCCTCACTGTGGAAAGTTTTGATCATCTCCTCCTCTGTCATAAAGGTAAAGGTGGCAGAGTCGGTAATGGAAGGATTGACTCCTCCAAATTCACCAAATTGTTCCAGCTTTTGAATAGCTGTTGCCGGGTCAAAATGTTTTTTCATATTTTAATTTTTTGCAAATTTAAATATTAACAACTTATTTCGCAATATTTTAATGATTCGTATCTCATATTTAAAAATATCAGGGCTTCTCAACCCCATTCCGGAACTTTTTTTCAGGAAATGACACGGCACTATTATGTTTCGGAACGCTCGTTCATAAGTGATGGAAAAGTTGCAGCATACGGGTGGCATTTATCTTCCCGGAAGAAGAATGTCAGAAGGCGGTTTCCTGCCAACTGACAACGGATGGTCATTTCTGTGATTGACACAAGAGGGGTACCCCAGCCGCGACAATTGATTAGGGGACAAGTGTTCTCACTTTTCTCCAGAGGCCGAATAACCTATCCTGATTACTTCATACGTTTTTCGTCATGAGAAGTCAAAATACGAAGAGTAAAGGTGAGCACAGATTTTCGACTCGCAGCAGTAGCCTTAGGGATTGTAACAAAATAACCTGACAGTTTGGCTTCGCAATAGATCAATTTGTGAATTAACCAGACCATATTTACCGTTACAATTTTTTGTATTTTGGCACACTAAAAAAAAATTTATGAAATTTACGGCAAAACAAATTGCAGTAGCATTAAACGGCGTTGTAGAAGGGAATCCAAATGCTGAAATTTCCACCTTATCAAAGATTGAAGAAGCCAAATCCGACAGTCTGAGCTTTCTGGCCAATCCGGTTTATACAAAATTTATTTACACAACGGAAGCTGGAATTATCATTGTAAATGAGGATTTTAAGCCTGAGAAACCGATAAAGGCAACCCTTATCAGAGTTAAAAATGCTTACTCAGCTTTTACGGCTTTACTGGAAATGTACCAGCAGGCAAAGAATAATAAAGCCGGGATTTCGGAAAAAGCCGGTATTGCCGATTCGGCAAAGCTCGGGCAAAATGTATATATCGGCGATTTTGTGGTCATAGGAGAAAACACAGTGATTGGCGACAACACAAAGATTTATGCCAACTCCTGTCTCGGCGACAATTGCAAAACAGGCCAAAACACGACGCTTTATTATGGAGTTAAAGTTTACGATGAGTGCATTATCGGCAACAATTGCACGTTACACGCAGGAGTTACCATTGGGTCCGATGGTTTTGGATTTGCTCCGCAAGACGCCGGTGATTTCAAAAAGATTCCGCAAATTGGAAATGTCATTATTGAAGACAACGTTGAGATTGGTGCCAACACTACCATCGACCGGGCTACGATGGGATCTACCATTATCAGAAAAGGGGTTAAACTGGATAACCTTATTCAGATTGCCCACAATGTGGAAATTGGAGAAAACACTGTTATTGCTGCCCAATCGGGTATTGCCGGCTCCACCAGTATCGGAAAAAACTGCATGTTTGGCGGGCAGGTGGGTATTACAGGCCACATCACTATTGCCGATGGCGTAAAAATCTCAGCCCAGTCGGGAATCGGGAAAAACATCAAAAAGGCGGGAAGCGTCTGGGAAGGGTCACCCGCCTTTCATTTACCTGATTTTATGCGATCGTACGTAAACTTTAAGAACCTCGACAGCATTGTCAGACGCATCATCAGCCTTGAGCAACGCCTGAATAAGAAGCAATAAGACACAGTAACATCCTTATTGTCAGCTCATACTCTTTTGACATGTTCATCTTTACAAGAAAAAAGCCGTAGCAAATAAAAAAAATACTAATTTTGCAAAAATTATTAACAATAACATAACTTAAGTTTTAATGACTGAAAGGCAAACAACCTTGGAAATCCCTGTTTCCATTGAGGGGCAGGGTCTTCATACAGGAACAATGGGAACGATGGCTTTTTACCCTGCTCCCGCAAATCACGGAATTAAATTTAAAAGGATCGATATGGACGGCCGGCCCGTAATTGATGCACTCATTGAAAACGTTATCAGTACCGACCGCGGGACATGCATTGGCATCAACGGGGCCAAAGTATATACCATCGAACATGTGATGGCAGCTTTTAGAGGTATGAATGTGGATAACGCAATGGTTGAGATCAACATGGAAGAGATTCCCATAAAAGATGGATCGGCCAGATTTTTTGTCCAGGCAATTGAAAAGGCCGGCATAAGGATGCTGGATGCAGAACGGGAATACATCGAGATAAAAGAGAATATCAGCCTGGAAATTCCGGAGAAAAAGACCAGAATTGAAATCCGGCCTTCCAAGCGTTTCTCATTGAATGTAACCATTGATTTTGAATCCAGAGTACTGGGAGAACAAACAGCCGTCTTGGATGACATCAGGGAATTTCCTGTAAAGATTTCTCCATGCCGCACTTTCGTCTTTCTTCACGAACTGGAATTTTTGTTGAAAAACAATTTAATTAAGGGAGGTGATCTAAACAATGCCATTGTTTTCGTTAACCGCCAGTTACCGCAGGAAGAGATGAATTACCTGTCCGATCTCTTCAATAAACCAAGGGTAAAAGTTAACGGTAATGGAATTCTCAACAATTTATCACTTTATTTTGACAATGAACCGGCCCGGCACAAATTGCTTGATATGATTGGCGATTTATACTTGCTGGGAAAGCCTATCAAGGGACATATTACAGCTTACCGCCCTGGCCATCACGCTAATACCGAGTTTGCAAGAATTATATCAGAAAAGATTAGTGTTTTAGCCAATGATTAAAGAACCGCCCTTCGATATTTATGCAGAACCGGTATATGACATTAACCGGATAAAAAAGACACTCCCACACCGCGCGCCGTTTTTACTGGTGGATAAGATTTTGGAAATCTCGGAAAACCATATTATAGGCCTGAAAAACGTCACCATGAACGAACCTTTTTTTATGGGACACTTTCCTAATGAGCCTATTATGCCCGGCGTACTCCAAATAGAAGCCATGGCACAGACAGGAGGCCTTTTTGTCCTTCACAGCGTCTCCGAACCCGAAAAATATTCGACCTACTTTTTGAAAATTAATAACGTCCGTTTCCGTAGCAAAGTAATTCCCGGTGACACACTTATTTTTTCACTGGAGCTTGCAGCGCCGATAAAAAGAGGTATCTGTGATATGCGAGGAAAGGTTTTTGTCGGTAACAAGCTTGTTATGCAAGGCGATTTGATTGCGCAAATCGTTAAAAACAAATAAGAAATGAATCAACCTTTAGCCTACGTGCATCCTCAGGCAAAAATAGCTCCTAATGTGGTTATTGAACCTTTTGTGAATATTGAGAAAAATGTCGAAATCGGGGAAGGCACATGGATAGGCTCCAATGTTACCATTATGGAAGGCGCCCGTATCGGAAAAAACTGCAAAGTGTTTCCCGGGGCAGTCATTGCCGCTATCCCTCAGGATTTGAAATTTTCAGGTGAGGAGACTTTAGTCAAAATTGGTGATAATGTAGTCATAAGAGAATTTGTAACCATAAACCGGGGCACCAAAGCCAACTGGGAAACAGTGGTAGGAAACAACTGCCTGCTTATGGCTTATGTTCATATTGCACACGATTGTATTCTCGGCAACAGTGCTATACTGGCCAATGCCTGTAACCTCGCAGGCCACATAGAAATTGATGATTTTGCCATTATCGGTGGGATGTCTGCTATTCATCAATTTGTACACATTGGAAAATACAGCATGGTAGGGGGAGGCAGCATGGTAAGTAAAGATGTTCCTCCGTTTACCAAAGCAGGCAGAAACCCCATTTCTTTTGTTGGTGTAAACTCTATCGGCCTCAGACGCAGGGGATACTCCAATAAACAGATTAACTTTATCCACGATGTTTACCGAAATCTCTATCTGAAGGGTCGTAATATCTCTCAGGCTACAGACTATATCGAAGCCAACATGCCCATCAACAAGGACAGAGATGAAATACTTAGTTTCATCAGTAATTCACAGCGGGGTATCATGCGAGGATACCGTCTGATAAAAGACTAATTTTAAAACACAGAAACAGATATTATGGCAACAACATCAGATTTCAGAAACGGCTTGTGCATAGAATTTAACGGAGACCTATGGACTATTGTAGAATTTCAGCATGTTAAACCGGGAAAAGGCCCGGCTTTCGTCCGTACCAAATTGAAAAACTTAAAAACAGGACGCGTTTTGCCGAATACTTTTACCTCCGGTGTCAAGATCAACATTCAGCGTATTGAAAAAAGAAACTACCAATACCTTTACAGCGATGGCGAACAATTTCATTTTATGAATACAGAAGATTACGAACAAACGTTTCTGGATAAATCCATGATTCCTGCTCCCGACCTTTTAAAAGAAGGAGAACTGGTAACTATTGCTTTTCATACTGAAACAGACTCTCCCATTGCCTGCGAAATTCCTACTTATGTGGCTCTTGAAGTGGTTTATACCGAACCCGGAGAACGGGGAAATACAGCTACCAATACTTTTAAAGAAGCTAAGATGGAAACCGGCGCCCTTGTAAAGGTACCGCTTTTTATCAATATCGGTGACAAAATCAAAGTGGATACTCGCAGCTACGAATATTCCGAACGCGTTAAAGAATAGGTACTTATTAATGAAGTTGTTTAAAGTTAAATCGTGAAACTACGAGAACCAGCCTGCTCCAGGCTTTATTATGTCTTTAACTTTTCGTAAGAATGATACACATCTAAGGCAACGAGAATGGCCATAAAGCCCCATACCGGGACAGAGAGTTTGTCTGTATCCAGAAAATTATTCAAAAAACCATGTACAAAGTAGGTGATTAATCCCAAAGTTATCACCAGGCTTATCACCCTGACTTCTTTGTCCTCAGCACGATGATAAAGCATCAACCCAAGGTAAACCGCATAGCCGAAAAGAGCTAAAACGGAAAGGAAACCCAAAACACCCTCCTCCGATAGCGGGCCAAGATATTCGCTGTGTGCTGTCCCACGGTCACCGAGGTTGGTAGAAATCACGGTACGCTCGCTGGCAAGCTGAAAAGGAGCATAAACAAATTGATATGTTCCCGGCCCCCAACCTAACCAGGGACGCTGTTCAAACATACGAATTGCAGAAGCCCAACGGTTAATCCGTTCCAGATTGGAAGCATTCGAAGAAATGTTGGACATGGAATGCAGGTGTTGCTCCATTCCTGTGGATGAAATCTGCTGGTTTTTTTCCATGCGATTCACTATGGGTTGGTAAAATACAAAACCCATGGCCACAAGCACAGCAGCCCCTGCCATCACCCATCGGAAACGAATATGCAGCAACACAAGTAACAAAACAACCACCGCAATTCCAACGCTCAGCCAGGCAGCGCGGGTGTAAGAAAAAATAATAGCTACGATATACAAGGCAAGAAACGGTAAAGTCAACAATTTTTTGTAGAAAGAAAGCCCGGGATAGAAAAGGTAACCTGCCAAAACCGGCAGATACATAGCTAAAGCCGCACCATAAGCAGTATGGTCATTGTAAAAAGGCGACATAACCCAATGCCCCGATTCTTCACTGAAACCATGGGCAGCATGGCGGATAAGAGTATAAATAACAACTCCGCTGAGGGCCACCATGTATAGCCACAAAAACCGATGGATGTTTTTTTTGTTTCGAAACATGGGAACAGCCACAAAATAAAACGGAACTACAAACCAAATCCGCGACAAAAGATGCTTAAAAGAAACCAACGGTAAATGGCTGGTAAAGGAAGTTATCAGCATCCAAAGCAGGCTGAAATATATAAGATAGGAAAGCGGATGTAGTGCAACACGACGGTTGTAGTTTCGTTCCAAAAGCAGATTTCCAAAAAAAACAATTACCACACCAAACATCAACGGTTCCGTGGGCACCGATAGTGCAGCGCCAATGTGGGTATCCTGAAGATTTATGGCAAGAGGCGTGAAAAACGTAATAAAAAGAAGAACTTTATCAAGCGAAACAACATAATAATAAGCGACAATGAGTACCAACGGCAGAAGAAAAAACCACAAGGTCTCTTTTTTTGATACATAAAAGAGACTTGCGCTTAAAAATAAAGCGGTAAGCAGGTATAATATTATGATGTTCTTTGTCCTACCTGAAAGATGCATGGCCTGCAATTATTTATTCTTTCTTTCCAAAAAAGAAATCACAATCAGCGAAAGTGTAAACACAGACAAAACGGCTACGAATACAATAAGCCAACGTACCGGATAAGCTTTTTTGTCAGATATAAATGGATGGGTAACAACATTGGTATAAGTTACATTGGAAACAATATGCCGGTATTCTGTTTCGTAACTTAACTTCACCTGAACATAAACGCCGGCTTCGTGCTGAAGCATATTGACAAGCTGAACCAACTCTCCACCATACTTTCCCATATTTTGTACCAGCCTTTTCGCTTCTTTAGTGTTTACCGCATCAGAGCCGCCCTGAATATTATGCAGATAGGCCATCATAATCTGTTGTGACTGATAGGTATATTCAAAGATACCCTTTTGGGTTCCCAACACTCTCAAACGATATTTTAACGAGTCCATAACAGTCCGTTCACGACTTAACTGCCCGGCATAGGCAGCGGCCAACTCCCGAAACTTTTCCTTTTGCATGTGTCGTACTTTTTCATTGTAAAAATGTAACACAGCATCAACCATCAACTTGGCCGTATCCGGATTTTTGTCGAGAACTTCAACATCTACAGCTTCGTAGTTGGTTTTGTTGATTTTGACATTCTCGCTGTAGCGTCTCAGAAGAACGGTTCTGAAATATTTATTGTTTGTATCTATCTCATAATGTTTCAGCAGATCGAATTTATTAATCATGCTATCTGTAATATCCTGAGAATTAAACACCTGAATCATTTGCTCAGTCGTACTCTCTTTAGAATAGGGAGTTATATTATAGGGATAAACAACGGCATACGACTTATAAAGTGGCGTAATAAACCGGGGACCCGAAAAAACGGCTGCCAAACCGGCAGTAGCCACAACAATAATAAGGAGATGATATTTCCATTTCATTAAAAGTTTCAAACTTTCGAGGCTGTCAAATTTATATTCCATATTTCGCAATATTAAAAAATGGTTTATCAGATAATCATTTTATTTCTATTTCGCTGATTAGCAATACAATTTATTAAATTCAAAAATTCAAAAAAAATTAAATTTCCCGATTCCCTCCTTTAAAGTTATGCATTTCATTCAAAAATCAAAAGTATAAAAATAACCGGGGCAACGAAAAGAAAAAAGTAATTTCCCATGAAAAGAGGATAAAAATGTTCTTAAATATTTTCGTCTGCCTTACCCATGAGAATATCAATAAACTGCCTTACATCCAGTGTCTTTACCACAATACCAAGAAGTATTCCAAGAAATGTCAGCAATACAAATCGAACCTCCCACGAGCCAATATTGAGTTGTTGCAAAACAAAAGCCATTAGGAATGTGCCGGCAAACAACAAAAGCAACCGAAACCACATCCCGAATCTGTTTTTCAAATGTAAAACAGCAAAAGCAAAAATGATTTCCAGCAATGCCGTCACCAGCTGGGTTGTCAACGTTGCCACAGCAGAACCCACAGCGTGGTATTCAGGAATCAACACCCAGTTTAGACTAAAATTGAGCACCAATCCCAACAATGCTATGCGGTTCAATGTTCTCAGGCTATTATTAGCGGTTAGCAGTGTACCGAAAATATAATTTGATGATACTCCTACAAAACTCCACATCAAAAGTTTAAAGATAAGGGCAGATTGTCCAATGCGTAAATCAAACGCCATTTTTGTTTCGCCTGCATGTTGCGAATACATGAGTAACATAATGTCTTTGGCAAAAAAATGTGTTACGACAGCCACGATAAGCGCGCCACTCATAAGGATAGAGAACGACAGCCGAACCAAACTATCGACAGTCTTATTCTCTTTCAGCATTTTAGAGAACAGGGGAAGAAGCAGGATAGCAAACAGATAGGCCATATTTTGAGCAGCATCAAGTAATCGGTAGGCCTGGGCATATACGCCTGCCTGAAGGTCACCAAGCGGATGGGGCAATAAGCGTTCAATCATAACGCTATCCATGCGCGAATAAAAGCTCATAATTAGTACCAGCAAAGCAAAAGGCAGGCTTTTACGAAGAATCGTTTTGTAAAATGAAAAATCCCAGTGCAACCTCAGTTTTCCCGATTTCCGCAGTACAATCAACAGGGCAAAACCGGCTGTAATGAAATAAGCCAGCGACTGGGCATAAACAAACCACTCGATGGAAAATCGGTTACCAAGCACTCCCGTCCACAACAGAATACCCACAAAGAATATCATCAGTAATCGGTCCATAACAGAAATGACACTATCGGTTGAAAAAAGCAAAAGCCCCGATATATTCGAACGCAGGTATAAAATAAAAGAGAGCAGAAACTGATTGAAGCCCACCCATGCCAGCAGGTATAGCTGATGCCCATGGTATCCGATAAGCCAGGCAGCAATAAAGATGACAATGCCATATCCAAAACCAAGCAGTAATTTCATGGTGGCCATTCCGCCAAAATGCTCTTGAAGTTGTAGGTTGTTGCGGGCTATGTTGCGATTGTTGAAATTGGTGATCCCCAAATCAAGAAAGATGAAAAAGAGATAGGAAAAGTTGAAAATCGCAAAATAAAATCCATACTGCTGCGTACCCGTTACATTCTGAACCTGACGATCAATTTCCAGAATCCAGAAGGGCTTTACCAACAGGTTCAGGAGCAGTAAAAAAATCAGATTCTTCAGGAATTTCTTCTGCATTACACAAAAATAAACAATTGCTGAGAAATTTGTATCATCCGGTTGTCCTCCGACATCTATACAACAGCTTTCTAAAACATTTGGGACATAAAACTGCTCAAAACATGAGGAAGTAGTATTATAGTCAATATCATGCCGAAAACAGCACCCCAGAAATGTGCACTGTGTCCAATATTATCCTGACCTTTCTTTTGCATATACACCATATACGCAAGATACAGAACACCAAAAAGCCACGATGGAATAGAAAAAGGAATGGGAAAAAGATAAATACTTCCCACAGGATAAATCAGAATGCTGGAAAACACCACAGCCGAAACCGCTCCGGAAGCCCCCACGGCGCTGTAATATACATTATCCTTATATTTGTTGAAATCGAAAAGTACTGAGAATAAGAGACCTCCTATATAAAACAGCAGGTAATAAAACATCCCTTTGACCCCGTAATTCATTCTGAAAATTTTTTCAACAATATCCCCAAAAGAATAAAGCACCCACATATTGATGAGCAAGTGAAGCCAGCCGGCATGGATAAGTCCATAGGAGGCAAAACGCCAGCCCTCATTCCGATGTTTTATGTCATAAGGACTAAACTTCATACGCTCAAACAGAGCAGAATTGTTAAAGGCAAGAATGGTAACCAATGCTGTGATACCAATAATTATGAGGTTCATAATATTATGAGATTCGAGTGAGGCGCAAAAATAAGAAATTTACGCTTTCCTTTAATAGTGTCATCAATTCTTTAATGCTCTACCTCCCTTTTATCAAAACACAATTTTTTTTAAAATGTCAGGAGAATATTTTTGTAAGTTTGCAGAAAAAATAGATGATAAAAGAAATACCCGGATATTTTTGATACAAGACTAAGTTATTTAAACCATACTTGATGGAACACAAGCAATACGATTGGCCGGATAAAACGATTCTGATAGCTGACGATGACCTTTTGTCGCAAAAATATTTTGCCAAAGTACTGGAGTTTACCAAAGCAAAACTAATATTCGTAAAAAACGGTGAGGAAGCCATCGATTATTGTTGCGGCCATCCATCAGTTGACCTCGTCCTCATGGACATCAAAATGCCATTGAAAGACGGAATAACAGCTACAAAAGAGATTAAAAAAAACTGTCCTGAAATTCCGGTTATCATCCAAACGGCTTATGCTTTTGATTATGACAAAGCCAACGCCATGGCTTCGGGTTCTGATGGTTTCATCACCAAGCCAATCCATCGCGAACATTTGCTTCAATTGCTGGAAAAAATTTTGGGCAGATAGCTTCACGAATCATCTTCCTTCATAATTAAGGCAGGTAAGACCTAAAAAGCCCTGCAAACCAGTTCTCAAGACAAATAATATAATGAGAATTAGTAAAGCAGCTGTCAATTTTGTGTAATTTTGCGCCCAGATTCACTCGTACTGTTATCTTGGAAGCACGAAATAACATTCAGATAGATGCAAAACGCAATATCAAATATTATTCGTTTTATCAAACTTTCAACGGGAAATGATTTATCCATATTTGATAAAGAATTTTTTCGCCATGCATTGGAACAGAGAACGAGAGAGGCCGGTTTCCACACTCCCGGGGATTATTTAAATTTCATAAAAGCGCATTCAGAAGAGGCAAAAGCTCTTGTCGGTTCTTTTAATATCACTTACAGTGAGTTTTTCAGAGATCCTCTCGTTTTTTCATTACTGAGACAGTGGATTTTACCTTCCCTTTTCTCCACAAAAGATAATTCTGATAAAAATGAGGTTAGGATATGGTCGGCTGCTGCTGCATCAGGGCAGGAAGCATACTCGCTGGCCATACTCATTGACCATCTTAAGATGTTTTCTCACAGTAATATAGCTGTTCATATTTTTGCGTCCGATATTTGCCTGTCAGAGATAGAAAAAGCAAAAAAAGGATTATATCCGGTTGACCAATTGCAAAATATACCATTAAAATATCTGAATGAATATTTTTATCCCAATGGTAAAGGTTACAAATTAATTCCCCGCATCAGAGAATCGGTCGATTTTTTCACTTATGACCTGCTCGACACAAAAACTATTAGCCCCCCGGCCAGCATCTTTGGAACTTTTGACCTTATTTATTGTAGCAATTTTTTCATCTATTACAACAATGATATTAGAAACCAGATTGTTAAAAAGCTGATAAAAAACATAGCGAAAGGTGGATTACTCATTACCGGCAATGCTGAGCGTGAGATAGTAGAAAGGCACAAACTACACGCTATTTGCCCTCCGGCTGCTATTTATCAAAAAGAAACAACACCCGAGTACCTATGAAAAAAATAGATATATGAGATTCAATGATTTTAAAATTGCAAATCAGCTCCGCACAGCTACCTTTTTTATCTTTTTTGTGGTTTTATTGCTTGGTGGTATTTCCTGGTATCAGGTCAATACCCTGTGGAAACAGACACAAGATCTTTACGACCACCCCCTGAAAGTTCGACACGCACTAAGCGGGCTGGAGGCAGATATCATTACCATGGATAGAAATTTGAAAAAATATATTCTGGAAAAGACAACAGCAAAACAACAGACTATACTGCAAAACCTGAACGAAAACAGGGCAAATGTAACCCTGCGTTTTAAACTTCTCTATGCGCAATACACAGGGCCAAAAGCCGACATTCAAAAGGTGGAAAATGGATTTAATAAGTGGAATATCATTATGGATGATGTGATTGACCTGGTTCGCAGAGGGAAAAACAAGCAAGCTCAGGAGCTTACCTCCATCAATGGCGGCGAAAGCGTTAATACAAGCCAACTTTTAGACGGAATACATTCCATTGGCATTTTTACCAACGAGGAAGCTAACAAATTTTATCAAAATGCTCTAAATCAAAAAAATAAATTAGAACAACGACTGTTTCTCCTGATTGGAATTATTCTGGTATTTTTATTTGTTTTCTATTATCTGCTTTATCGCACCATCAATTCCCCCATAAAAAAACTTACCCTGACAACGAAAAAATTTTCGGAAGGTAATTATGAAGCAAGGCTAAACTATACATCAAAAAACGAACTTGGAGACCTTGCGAACGCTTTCAACCAGATGGCCTCCTCTATTCAAACACATATTGATTTGGAACATAAGACTTCCCGTTTTAACGCTTCGCTCTTCAAAAGAGAAAATTTAGCCAGTTTCTCAAGGATATTGATCAATGAGCTTACTGAATTGACACATTCGCAGATGGGGGCATTTTATCTGATGAACAAAGAAAAATCAGAATTTACCCTGTTTGAGTCTCATGGTCTTTCAACAAATGCCAAAACCCGCTTTTCGGTCAGGCTGAAAGAAGGAGAGTTCGGAAAAGCTATATTAGCCAAAAAAATTATTCATCTCTGTGAAATACCTGATGATACCTCTTTTACTTTCGTTACTGCCAGCGGAGACTTTAAACCGAAAGAGATTATCACTATTCCCATTGTTTCGGGCATAGAAACCGTAGCTGTTATTTCCCTCGCCAGCATTTACCCCTATAAGGAAGAAGCTATACAGCTGCTACAGAATATTTTCCCATCCCTCACTGCCCGCATCCATGGTGTTCTTCTTTTCCATCAGATTATGGAACAGTCCACACGGTTAGAAAAGCAAAATATGGAACTGGAAATTCAGGGAAAAGAGCTTTCGGCACAATCGGTGGAACTCAGCCGGCAAAATACCGAACTTAAAATGCAAAAAAACCAACTGGACGAAGCCAACAGGCTGAAATCAACCTTTCTTTCCAATATGAGTCACGAATTGCGCACTCCGCTTAATTCAGTAATTGCGCTTTCCAGCGTGTTAAAGAGAAAGCTGAGAGCAGCTATTCCGGCGGAAGAATATTCCTATATCGATGTTATTGAACGAAATGGCAGGCAACTACTGGAATTAATTAATGATGTCCTGGACTTGTCACGCATCGAATCGGGACGCGTTGAAATTGAGCAAACAGACATCAACATAAAAGAGTTGATAAAAGAGATGATAACCCTGATTGAGCCTCAGGCGAGGGAAAAAAAGATCACCTTAAAATCTTTGATAAATAATGAGCTGCCGCCCATGAAAAGTGATGGCAATAAAATCAGGCATATATTGCAAAACCTCATTGGCAATGCGGTAAAATTTACTGCAAAAGGTAAGGTTGAAGTAACCGCTTTTAAAAAAAACAAATATCTGCATATCCTTGTGAGTGATACCGGAATAGGAATTTTCCATGACAAGATAAACAACATTTTTGATGAATTTCGGCAGATCGACAGCAGCACCTCACGCAAATACGGGGGGACAGGTCTGGGACTATCCATAGCCAAAAAATATGCCCGCATGCTGGGAGGAAACATCGAAGTACAAAGCACTCCCGGAAAAGGTTCCGTTTTTTCTTTGATTCTTCCATTGGAATCCACAAGTACCAAAATAAAGGAGAAATATTCTGTAATTCAACAACCATCAATAGTCAAGATTACAAAACCTTTTACCAGAAACAAAACACAAGCCAAAGAAAAAACCATTCTGATAGTGGAAGATAGCGAACCGGCTATCATTCAGCTTAAAGATATTCTAATTGAAGCAGGCTTTCAGGTATTGGTATCCCACAATGGCCGCGAGGCACTGGAACAAATCGCCAAAACGCTGCCCGATGCCATGATTTTGGATCTGATGATGCCCGATATAGATGGTTTTCAAGTGTTGGAAGTTGTCCGTGCCAATGTGGAGACTGCCAGACTTCCCGTATTGGTGCTTACCGCAAAACATCTTGAAGGAAAAGACCTGAAGAATCTGAAACACAACCATATATATCAACTAATTCAAAAGGGAGATGTGAACAGAGAACAATTATTACAGTTAGTTTTTGAGATGGTATTTCCTGAAAAGAAAACCACAGAAGAAGAGGCTACCGGAAAGCATATCAAAAATCTGAAAAAAATAAAGACACAAACCGGGGGAAAACCACTGGTTTTGATAGTTGAAGACAATGTGGATAATTTGCTCACCATAAAAAGTCTGCTCGGTGAAGATTACCGGATAGAGGAAGCTTATGATGGCATGGATGGTATTGCCAAAGCCAAAATGCATTATCCCGACCTTATACTGATGGATATTGCCATGCCTATAATGAACGGTTTCAGGGCCTTCGATGCTATTCGAAAAGAAAAAAACCTGCAACATATCCCCATAGTAGCCGTAACCGCCAGTGCCATGACTGCCAACCGCGACGAGATACTGCATTACGGATTTGACGGGTATATTTCAAAGCCCATTGATATAAACCAGTTTGAAAAAATCATTAACAGCTTTTTCAAAGAAAAATAATTAGCCATGAAAATTTTAGCCATCGATGATATTCGGGATAATCTGACTGTGTTAAAGGCCGTTATTGAAGACGCCTTTCCGAAAGCTGCCGTTTATACAGCCCTCAACGGAAAAGATGGAATAGCACTGGCCTCAACCGTGAACCCGGATGTAATATTGCTGGATATTATCATGCCCGGAATGGATGGATTTGAAGTCTGTAGCCGAATAAAACATGACGAAATGCTCAAACATGTTCCGGTAGTCTTTTTAACAGCCCTGAAAACTTCTGTCGGAAGCCGGATAAAGGCTTTAGAAACCGGAGCCGATGGTTTTTTGTCCAAACCGGTGGACAGAGAAGAGCTGATTGCCGAGATAAGAGCCATGGTTAAGATTAAAGCTGCCGAAGAAAGAAAGAAAACCGAAAAAGAACAATTGGAATACCTCGTAGCTGAACGGACGACTGAGCTGGAAGAAGAAATAAAATTAAGGATAAACACCGAACAAAAGCTACGCGAAAGCGAAGAAAAGTACAGAACTGTTTTCAGAACAATTCCAAGCGCTGCTGCCATCATCAATATCGATGGTGCCTATGTGGATGTCAACGATTGGTTTACCAAAATTACAGGTTATACCAAAGAAGATGTTGCAGGCAAAACAGCCACTGAATTAGAAATTTGGAAAGTACCGGAAAACCGTGAAAAATTCGGGGCACAATTAAAAAACAAAAAGCATGTAGAAAGCTGGGAGGCCCTTTTTCGATGTAAAGACGGCAGCCTGAAAACAGGGCTGATGTCAGCCAACATAATTAGAATTCAGGGGAAACCATACATATTATCCATTACACACGACATCAGCGGCCGGAAAAAGATAGAAAATCAGTTAAAGGAAAGCCGCGAAAGATATAAATTGATTTCCGATTTGACTTCCGACTATGTTTTTGAAGATGAAATTTTAGAGAATGGAAATATCAGTAATGTATGGATGGCAGGTTCTTTTGAAGCCATCACAGGCTACCCGGCAGACGAATTTGAAAAAATAGGCGGCTGGCGTAAAATTCTTCATCCCGGGGATGTTCACATTGATAATAAAGCTCAAAAACAATTATTCAATCATAAAAAAATAACCATCGAAGTTCGGATTTTCCATAAAAGCGGAAAACTTTTCTGGATAAGAGTTTCTGCCATGCCTGTTTGGGATATGGAGAATAACCGGCTGACGAAAATTATCGGCACAGTTAAAAATATCACCGAAGAAAAGACGCATCAGTTGTTGCAGGAGATTTTATTCGGAGTAACAAAAAAAATTCTTACAGCGAAAAGTCTCCAGGTTTTGTTTGCTGCTGTTCAGCAGGAGATGAACAAGGTGATGGATGCCCGAAATTTTATGGTGGCACAATGGGAAGAGTCGACCCAATCCTGTATTGCAAAATTTGTAACGGATGAAAAACAATATTTTAAAAAATTTCCTGCCAAAGGGACACTTGCATTAAAGATAATAAAACAAAAAAAGCCGCTGTTCCTTTTAAAAAAGGACATACTGAAATTGATTAATAAAGGAGAGATTGCTCCGAAAGACATCATCCCGGAAGTATGGATGGGCACTCCTCTATTTCAAAAAGAGCAGGTGTATGGACTGATGATGGTTCAGCATTATCAAAATCCAGGAGTTTATGACAAACAGTCTTTTCAGATTCTTGAAGCTGTGGCCAACGAATTGAGTGTTTACCTTAGCCGGAAAGAAACCGAAGAAAAAAATGCAAGCTTGTCAAGGGCCATTCTGCAAAGCCCCATTGCTACACTCATCTCCGACCCGGAAGGCAAGGTACAATTTGTCAACCCCGCCTTTTGCGAAATCTCAGGCTATACCCAAAAAGAGCTTCTGGGACAGGATGCACGCCTGCTGAAGCCGAAAAAATATCCAATGAAAGTTATTACTGAGATTACAGAAACCCTTGAAAAAGGTAAAAACTGGTATGGAGAAATTTCCAGTAAGAAAAAAAATGGTAATCCCTTCTGGGTAAATACCATCGTCTCCCCTTTGTTTGATGACCAAGGGAATATTACCCACATAGTTACTTCTCTTGAGGACATTACGGAAAGGAAACGAAATCGGCAAATTCAGGAGATTCAGTATACTATTGCCTATAGTATAGTTACCTCTTCTTCGCTAAGCGAACTGTTTTTGATGGTCAAGAACGAGTTAAATAAGATTATCTACGCTAAAAACTTTTCTATTGCTTTATTTGATTCCAAAACCAATACCCTCACAGCACAACTTGGCAATGACGAAAAGGGGGTAGTAAACAATATTCCACCAGTAAGGTCATTGTCAGGCAGAGTTATCAAAGCAGGAAAACCGCTGCTTTTTACCCGAAAAGAAATTAAAAAAATGGCCGACGAAGGAGAGATTGATTTGGTGGGCAACAGGTCTGAAGCATGGTTAGGAGCGCCACTCACTATCAAAGACAAAGTATTGGGTGTAATTTTTGTACAAAGCTACGATAACCTCCGGGCATACGACGAAAAAGCCATGGAGATCATGGGTATCATTGCCAACCAGCTCAGCCTCTATATTGGACAAAAGCAGACGGAAGAATTCAATCAAAAACTGTCGAAAGCCGTGGAACAAAGTCCGGCAGTGATTGTTATAACTAATACAGACGGCAACATCGAATATGTAAATCCAAAATTCACAGCAATTACCGGCTACACTTTTGATGAGGTGCTGGGCAAAAACCCAAGAATTCTTAAATCGGGGGAACACAACGCTGTATTTTACGAGAAGCTGTGGAAAACAATTTCATCGGGAAAAGAGTGGAAAGGTGAATTTCATAATAAAAAGAAAAACGGCGAACTCTATTGGGAAAGTGCGCTAATATCTCCCATTTTCAATGACTCTGGTGAAATCACACATTTGATAGGAGTAAAAGAGGATATCACAGAAAAGAAAAAGATGGTGGCCGAGTTAATCAGTGCCAAAGATAAAGCCGAGGAAAGTGACCGTTTGAAAACAGCCTTTTTACAAAATATGTCTCACGAAATCCGTACGCCGCTGAACGGAATCCTTGGCTTTGCCGATTTACTGGCTGGCGACACAACCGACATAGTTGAAATGAAAACCTTTGCCAACTATATTAAATCCAGTGGTAACCGGTTGTTGGCTCTTATCAATAATATACTGAATCTTTCCAGAATAGAAGCAGGTAGTGTTCGTATCCAGGCAAAACCTTTTGTACTGAACAAACTTATCATAGAGGTCTGGCAAATATTCAGGATACAGTCAGAAAAGAAAAATATACAATTCCGGTATCATCTCCCGGTACCGGATGAAAATAGTATCATAACATCCGATGAAGATAAAATAAGCCAGATCGTTACCAATATTTTGAGCAATGCTTTCAAGTTTATCAGCACCGGAAGTATCGACTTTGGTTATAAAATTTCAGGCAGGGAGGTTATGTTTTGGGTGACCGATACCGGAAGAGGTATCGCCAAGGAACATCAGGAACGTATATTCGAACGGTTTTACCAGGCAGATATTTCCATGTCGCGGGACTTTGAAGGAGCAGGCCTGGGGTTGCCTATCAGCAAAGGCCTTGTGGAACTTCTCGGAGGTAAGATATGGCTCGAATCGGAGGTAGGAAAAGGGACTTCGTTCTATTTCTCGCTCCCCTATAACCCTTCCGGTAAGCCACCCGGTCAAACCAAAGATGAGTTCTCTGTTCTGAATAAAAAGGAGAGCCCTCTCATTTTAATAGTTGAAGACGACGAGGCTGGTTTTATCTATTTGAAAACAGTGCTTGAACTGAGTAGAATGAAATGGCTTCATGCTTCTAATGGATTACAGGCTATCGAAATGTGCCGTGATAATCCGGAAACAGGGCTGGTTTTAATGGACATCAAACTTCCGGGGATAAACGGGTTGGAAGCCACCCGGAAGATCAAAGCATTCCGCCCCGATTTACCGGTGATTGCACAAACAGCACACGCTTTCGCTTCCGATAAAATGGCAGCTTTTGAGGCCGGTTGTGATGATTTCATTACCAAACCCATTCCCAAAAATGAATTGTTTAAAATCATTGCCAAACATCTCAGATAGCTTGTGTAGCAGGTTCCTATTGTAGATGAAACTTTAGATGATGGGGATTAACACACTTCAATCACTTCATCGGCATGATCAAAGATTATCTTTATCATCTCCTGCCAACGCCTTGGAAAAGTGGCCTTTGATTCTTCCGTAGCTTCGGGACCGATGGCCGACATCATTATTTTTTTCGGTTCCACCACTTTTGCCGGCCGGTAATTGATTTCCACAGACTTCCCTGTATCCAGGCGGGTAAAACGAGCATCTGCCTCCAACGCTGCACCAAAGAACAGCAGATTGCGCCGTCCAAAACGTTTCTGCTGAATTCCCCCAAAGCCAAGCTGTTGATAAGCAGCACCTGTAATATTTGCCAAAACAGACCCGGTTACGCCGGCATTATCCGTCTCGGGTTCCCGCCGAAGTTCCACTTTGATATGTCCTCTTCGGGGTAATTCCGTCCCGTACAACGCAGCAAGTGCTTTTTGTGCCATAAGATAGGCTCCGGCTACAATTCCACAACTATGTCCGGCCATTTTTACCACCTCAGAGTAACTTATCTCAATAATTCCTTTTTCCGATGAGCCGAGAAATTCAGCCAGTTCATCTTGGAGAACAATGGGTTTAATAGCATCAAAAAATTCGGGGTATTTCATGGTTAGTCTGTGCATTATCCTGTTTTTTAATATAAATGTTCTGTCATCAATTTATTAAAGTCCCGAAGCCAGCACATCCACAATGTGGGCCACTTTAATGGGAAGCTTGTGTTTTTTTATGTAACCGTACTGATGCAAGAGGCATGAAGAATCGGTGGAGACAATGTATTCCGCACCCGTTTCCAACGCATTTTGCACCTTTTGTTCTGCCATCGCAGTGCTGATAGGCTCAAATTTCACAGAAAAAGTACCGCCAAAGCCACAGCAGGTATCGGTAGCTTTCATTTCAATCAGTTCCAGGCCTTTCACATTTTTCAGCAGTGTGCGGGGTTCGTCCGTCAGTCCGTATTCGCGTAAGGCAGCACACGAGTCATGGTAGGTAATTTTGTGTTCGAATACCGAGCCGAAATTCGTTTTGTGAAGAACATTTACCAGAAAATCAGTGATTTCAAAGATATTCTGTTTCAGTCGTTTATACTCCAAATGGTAAGCCGAATTGTGAAACAGTTCATGGTAATTATTTTGGACATAGCCCACACAACTCGCCGAAGGTCCGACAATAGGCCGGCCCGAAGCAAAGTCGTTCATAAACTTAATACCCAGTTTTTCAGCCTCATCCCAGAAGCCACTGTTAAAAGCCATTTGTCCGCAGCAGGTCTGGTTGGGATTGTAATGGACTTTCAACCCGGCTTTTTCCAGTACCTTCACCATGTTAAAACCGGTTTCCGGATAAACCTGATCAATAAAACAGGGAATAAAAAGGTCAACGTCCGTTATTATATTTTTCTTCATTCCAATCCTATAAAAATGTCAATCATTTATTCTTTTCAACTTAAATATGCCGGTCTTCTCCATCTCATCCCAATATCCGGGATAAGACTTCTTTACCACATCCGGATCTTTTACAGTAACCGTTCCAAACTTCAAAGCCAGCGGAGCAAGGCTCATAGCCATACGGTGGTCACCGTAACTGCTGAAAATCAATTTTCCCGTAGATGATTTTCCGGGATGAAGGATGTATTGTTTACCATCCTGCACAATTTCCGTTCCTACCTTTCCCAACTCCTGCTGCATACTTAAAATACGGTCAGATTCTTTGATACGCAAATGTTCAATACCGCTGAAATGTGCTTCAACACCCAATCCGGCACAAGCCACCATCACCGAAGGGACAATGTCCGGAGCATGAGTAAAATCAAAATCTATGACCTTTGCAACCTTTCCATTATGACTCAAAACAAGGCCATCTTCCGTAAAAGAAGAATGTACACCCAGTTTAGCAAATACAGTAGTCAGAAAACGGTCGCCCTGTATACTGTTTTCGGTCAGTCCGGGGAGATGCACGCTTGCCCCGTCATTGAAAGCTACCATTTCGTACCAAAAAGCAGCAGCGCTCCAGTCAGGTTCTACCCTGACCTTTTCAACCCCAAAGCTACCCTCCTCCACACAAACCTCTTTTTTAGACATTGAAACTTTTGCACCGAAATTTTGCATCAGTGTGGTTGTCATGTCGATATATGTGGAGGAAACAGGTTTTGTTTTTAGCCGGATAGTCAATCCTCCGGGCAAATGTGGGGCTATAAGCATCAGCGCAGAAACATACTGGGAGCTGGAGGAAGCATTCAGCTCTACCTCACCGCCATTCAGGCTTTTACCATGAATAAGTAACGGTGGGAAACCCTCCTTTTCAGTATATGTGATCTCAGCACCAAGAGTGTGCAACGCATCCACCAACGCCTCAATAGGACGCTGACGCATACGTTCGCCACCGGTGAGCAGCCATTTCCCTTCTTGCCGCGACAGATAAGCCAGCAGAAACCGGAAAACCGTGCCTGCGTTGTGTGTATCCAGTGAAAGTGGAATCTCCGAGCCGGCACAGGTATTAATAAAACTAAGATAAATCCGCATCATATAAGTATCTTCGGCCTCCGAAAGATTATCGAAATGTACCTTACTCCGCTCAAGCGCACGCATAATCAACAGTCGGTTACTAATACTTTTGGATGCCGGCAGACCGAAAGTACCGGTCAGTTCCTTATTATTATAACTAATTTTAAGCATATTGATAGCTCATTGGTTTCGTAAATAAAATAGAAGACTCTCATTCACCTTCTCCTTCGGCACAGGCACGTCCACAACTGCCGAACCCAATTTTGTCAACAACGTAAAATGAAGCTTACCGGCTTTGTTTTTTTTGTCCTGTTGCATCAACAGCATAATTTCCGGAATGTCCTCCACAGAAAAAATAAGTCGCGAAAAATTCCGGTCAATCATTTCATAAATCAATTTGGGTGAACTACATTCAAATTCAGACCATTGGGAGGAAATTCTTGTAGCACATATCATCCCGGCAGCCACTGCTTCGCCATGGGTAACAGGCGTATCGGTTTTTAGGAAAAATGTCTCCAGCGCATGTCCCACCGTATGTCCGAAATTCAACAACTTGCGCAAACCGGATTCGTGTTTATCCTCTTTCACAATGGAAATTTTATCACTAACACAACGAACAACCAGGTTTCCTAAATCAGGATACATGGTATCAAAACTCCGGTTATCCATCATCTCCCATAGCGAGACATCCATAGTCAATGCATATTTCAGCATTTCGGCAAATCCCGACCGCAACTGTTTCTTATCAAGCGTAGCCAGAAAAATCGGATCAATGACAACGGCTTTAGGATCGGCAAAAAGTCCCACCTGGTTTTTATATTCTTTAAAATCTATACCTGTTTTGGATCCGATGGCGGCATCCACTTGTCCGAGCAACGTGGTGGGGACATTCACAAAATCAATCCCTCGCTTAAAGGTTGCAGCAGCAAACCCGCCAATATCGGTAATCACACCACCACCAAGATTTACCAGCAACGCGTTGCGCTCTGCACGAAACTGTGTGAGCTGTTGCCAAATAGCCGAAGCCGACTGAATATTTTTATTCAGCTCTCCGCTTTTTATCCTCACAACATCTGATATGCTGACACCGGGAAGGATACTTCGAAACATGGGTAAACAAAGCTTCTCCGTATTCTCATCTACCAAAACGAAAATATTTGTATGATCTGAAAGATAAGTGACAGCCCGCTCAAGCGCTTCCTGCCCTACAACATGGGGTATTGACTTTAAGTCCAACAAAACGGGTTCTTTCTGCATGGTACAAAGATAAAATTTTTCGGTATGTATGAAAGAGATTATTCAGAGTTCAAAAACAGCAAAATCAACTAATAGCCTGACATCAATCCCATAAACCGTGTTATTCATCACATTAATCTATTATTCCGATTATCTAATCAGCACATTATCGCATTATAAAAAAGGCCATCCACCCATGTGAACAGCCTTTTATTAATGCTTAACAGTCGTCGGTCAGTTACCCACCACTTTGCTCACCAGTTCGGCAGCTTCCTGCAAGCGTATGGCAGAAAGAACTTTCAAACCAGACTTATCAATCAACTCCTTGCCCTCTACGGCATTGGTCCCTTGCAAACGGACAATAATCGGTACCTTGATTTCGCCAATAGAATTATAAGCATCCACAACACCCTGAGCCACACGGTCGCAACGGACTATACCCCCGAAAATATTCACCAGGATAGCTTCCACACCGGGGTCTTTCAAAATAATACGGAAAGCGGCTTCCACTCTTTTGGCATCAGCCGAGCCACCCACATCCAGGAAGTTAGCCGGATCACCGCCCGACATTTTAATTATATCCATAGTAGCCATGGCCAGCCCGGCACCATTCACCATACACCCCACGTTTCCATCTAATTTCACAAAATTCAGGTCGTAGCTGCCGGCCTCCACCTCTTCAGGATCTTCTTCCTGAACATCGCGCATATGGGCAATATCTTTGTGACGGAAAAGAGCGTTGTTGTCCACCACCACTTTGGCATCGGCAGCATACACTTTTCCATCAGCCGCTTTAATCACCGGGTTGATCTCGAAAAGGCTGGCATCAATACTTTCATAAGCACGATATAGAGAAGAAACAAATTTCACCATCTCTTTGAAGGCCACGCCACTAAGCCCCAGGTTAAAGGCAATACGACGTACCTGAAAGCCCTGTAAACCCACTTTAGGGTCAATGATTTCGGTATAAATCTGATCGGGAGTTTCGGCAGCCACCGCTTCAATGTTCATACCACCTCTCGGCGAGTACATCACCATGTTACGACCTAAATCACGGTTCAGCAGAATACTCATATAATACTCTTCCACATTTTCCGGGCCGGGATAATAGATATTTTGTTCAATGAGCACCTGTCTAACCAGTTTACCCTCTTTTTTAGTCTGTGGAGTAACCAAATGCATGCCAATAATCTGGTCAGCAAACTGTTTTACTTCGTCCAGGCTTTTGGCAATTTTCACACCGCCGCCTTTTCCACGGCCACCGGCGTGTACCTGGGCTTTCACTGCCCATTTGTTCGAGCCGGTTTGTTTTTTAATCTCTTTGGCGGCCTTCACGGCCTCATCGGGCGATGAAGCCACAATACCCACGGGGACAGACACTCCGTAACCTTTTAAAATAGATTTTCCCTGATATTCGTGTAAGTTCATACGATTTAACTTTTATACAGTCATTAATGACGACCCAAAAGTAGAGTATTTATTTTTTCGGAGCCGCAAAAGGGAAGATAAATATTTATTGGGTATCTATATTTAGAACCATTTTTAAATAGTGTCCCGCTTCAGGCGTCTTTCGCTTCAGGCGTCTTTCGCTTCAGGCGTCTTTCGCTTCAGGCGTCTTTCGCTTCAGGCGTCTTTCGCTTCAGGCGTC
>VAOZ01166276.1_pt1 | contig 27611 bp, 19 predicted proteins | sample 3394041 | NCBI WGS metagenome assembly VAOZ01 (sample SAMN08290431, study PRJNA428436) | hydrothermal vent metagenome | isolation source: Deep-sea hydrothermal vent chimney | place: Indian Ocean: Southwest Indian Ridge
AGTTTATAGTTTTACTTAGTGGTACGAATGAAAAGTGCTGAAGCGCCTCCGGCACATACGAGAAATATACCAGTCGCTATAAAAAAGACAGAAAATCCGCTCACAAAGAAAAATACGCTTGCTATAATCGGTGCAATCAATTCTGAAAAAGGCCACGTTGAGCGAAACGCTGCAATTTCTTCTGAATCTTGCGCAGACACACTTCTAAAGAAATGTGTTTCAGTCATCGCTTCTACCAATGCCGCGCCGATACGAGAGGAAACCAAAATGATGAGTATCGTGAGAATGGATGTGTTGGAGGTGATAAAGGATGTTGCCGCGAGTGCCGTACCCATAATGACAAAGCCGAGTAGCATAAGTTTTTTATCTCCATTGAAACGGTCGGCAATGATGCCGGCAGGGTACTCTATAAAAATAAAAGGAAGAAGCATAATTGAAAAAATCCATCCAAGCTGTCCCCATGGAATGCCAATTACGGTGTGTAAATATATCGGTATGTATAACGGAGACCACACATAAAATAAATCTAAAAATAAATGTGAAAATACGACTGAGGTAAGGTTGCGGTCGCGAAAGATTGCGCGCAGTGCTGATATGAAATGAAGCTCATGTGGTTTTTCACCTGTTGGCATTTTCCTGCCTGAAAAAAGTATGGCAATTGGTATCAGCACTGCCGCCGTCGCAATAAATACACGACTGTATTCATTGGTATCAAGCAAAAGCGCACCCATAAGTAATGGCGCACCAAACGCGGCGACATTATACGCGGTTAAAAATAGCGTGCGAATTTTACCGGTATTTCCTTTTTGTGCGACAGTCGCAACAAGAAGCAGGTCAAACGTATAATACAAAAATGGTTGCAGAGCAATAACCAGCGCGATGCCAAATGAGGCGATGACTACATTCGGCACTGTGGCAAGAGCAAAGAGTATGATTATTTGCAATAATGAAAAGAAAACAGCAAGTGTTTGCGCACCGATTCGCGCTGTGTAGCGTGGCAATATGGTGAAGCCAATCACCGAGATGAGAGCACCAGTGGCAACGACCAAACTTGCATACGCATTTCCCATAAATGAAGAAAGATATGGAATGGTGATATAGAGAATGAGTATTTCCGATATTGCGGCGAAAAAATTACCAACGGACAGTGTGATGCGAGGATGCATGATTGTTTTGTAGCATCATAGCATAACACAACACCCCCTAGGCGACATGTCGCCGAGGGGGTGTTGTGTTACAGTGTGCGTCGCTCTGTATTAAATACCGATAAGTACCGGTATCACCATCGGCGCTTTGTTTGTTCTAACAAATAAGAATCCGGCAATGGCGTCGGTAAGTTCGCTCTTCACATAATCCAAATCAATTGGGTTCATATTTCTCGTGGAATCTTCCACCGTTTTTCTAATTAGAAGACGTGCTTGGTTGAGCATTTCTTGCGATTCTCGCAAATACACGAACCCGCGTGAAATAATATCCGGTGATTTTTTCAGTCGTCCAGTTTTAAGTTGAATGGTTGCTATGATAACGAACATTCCATCTTTTGCGAGCATTTTGCGATCGCGCACCACAACCTCTTGCATATCGCCGATAGAAAATCCATCTACTACAAGTGCATCCGCTGGAACTTTTTCTTTATGTATTGATACTTTTTTATCAATTATATCTATTACCATACCGTTGTCTGGAATAATGATGGTTTCTTTCGCACGCCCGGATTGTTCAACAGCTTTTGCGTGGCAGTAAAGCATAGAGTAGTAGCCATACCCTGGCATAAAGAATTTTGCATTAACTTTTTTATTAATCCATACCAACTCACCGGAATTACCGTGGCCAGTTGAGTGTACATCAGAAGACCTGTAGTGAATAATTGTAACTTTGCGTCGATAAAGATTATCTTTTAATTTTTGTACGGTAAGTTCATTACCAGGAATGACCGAGGAAGAAAGCACGATGGTATCTCGCTCATTAAATTGAATATATTTGTGTCGTTTTGTTGCGATGCGCATCAGTGCTGCAAATTCTTCTCCTTGCGCGCCGGTGGCTAGTACAAGTATTTTATTTGGCGGATAATTTTCCATTTCCTGCGCCGGAATGATAGTATCTTTTTGTATGGTTACCAAACCGGTCTTTTGCGCGATCTCCAAGTTAACGCGTATTGATCTTCCTTCTGTAACTATTTTTTTACCGCACTGTTCTGCAATTTGAATAATATGCAACATACGCTCAAATTGAGATGCAAAGGTGCCAATAATTAAGCGCCCTTTTACGGTACGAATAATATCTCCCAGTGTTTTTGTTACTTGATTTTCAGGAATGGAAAAACCATCTTTTTCTGCATTGGTTGAATCAGCTATGAACAATATATTATTTTCTTTTTCAATCTTTCCCCATGTATCAAGCTCTCTTTCACTTGGTTCACCGTTTTCGTGTTCCAGTTTTAGGTCGCCGGTGATAACCACATTGCCTTGCGGAGTACGGATTGACACACCCATTGAATCCGGTATGGAGTGGGTAACGGGGAAAAACGCGATTTTCGTATTGCCAATTGTATGCTCGCTTCCAGGCTCTACGACAATAACCTCAGGTTTTGGTACGTTTGGAAATTCATCTTGTCGTTTGGCAATCATAGTTGCCGTGAGCGATCTGGTATAAATTGGCGGATTACCAAACCGAGGCAAAAGAAACGGAATGCCGCCGATGTGGTCAAGGTGTCCATGAGTAATAATAACGGCACGTATACGGTCTTTATTTTCTTCCAGGAATTTCGTATTTGGCAATGTGTAGTCAACGCCGGGAGCGCTGTCGTCTGAAGTAAATGCAAAACCAGCATCCATAACGAAGATATCTCCGTTTACATCAACAATAAGCATATTACGTCCGACTTCTTCAACTCCGCCAATTGGGATAATGCGTACTATATTTTTATCAGGCGTCTCAGGGAAATAATTAACTTTGTTTTTTGGGCGCGATGAAAGCATGGTCGGTCTGCGCAATGTTCTGCGAATTTTTCGCATAGTGGCGCCCGGTCTTGGTTTTGTGTGTCCTGTAGTAGCCATTCTTTGTTGGTGTGGTGCGCGATGGTTGTTTTCGCCATGCGGTTCGTCTTGTTGCTGACGGTTTGAATAAGGTGAATTCTGTCGTGGCTCTGGTGCCGGAGCGGGTGCTGGTGCTGAGGTCATAATATTTTCTATTTTCTAATTGTTAGTAATAAATATTTCACTATCTTTTATTTAAATAACGTAAAAGATTTTTTCGTATTAAGGCATTTTTTGCGATGCAAGAAACGGCCATACGAGGTTGGTGGAAGTATACCACGTGGCAACGGTAGCGAAACGATTTGACGGTGTGTTAATAATCGGCATAACAACACCATGTAACGTATTTTGTATTGTGTATATGAACTTCGGATTATAAATGAACGTGGCAGGATAGTCGGCACTGATGTCTTTTTCAATTGAGTTTAAGTCAGCGAGTCGTTTTTTTGCATCTCGCACGGTGCGAGCATTTTCCAAAAGCGCGTCAACTGTCTTATTCGCATATAGCGCGATGTTGAGTCCAGGGTCGGTACGTTGCGATGAGTGCCAAAACGCAAAAAGGTCTTGCCCGTGATTGATTGCAACGCCTGATAGCAGTGCTTGATAATCGCGCGGACGAATAACATTTTGGTTGAGATCACCCGGTTCGTACAATTCAATTGTTATGGATATGCCGAGTTTTTGCCAATCATTTCTGACTGCCGTGGCAACATTTCGCATGGAAGATACGTTTGATGTTTTGATAGTTAAAGAATTGAAAACAAGTTTTTTCGCTTTGTTTCTCCATTCTCTAGCATTGCCGTCATATGTCCAACCAGCATTTGTGAGCACTCGTGCCGCCAGTGCAATGGTATGAGTATTTGATGGTATCGGTGTTTGCGTTATTCCCATGCCTGGTGGTACAGGCCCCATAATTGGGAATCCATTTCCATTGAAAACATTTTGTATAAGTTGGTGGCGATTTATCGCAAGTGACAATGCTTTTCGTATAGCTAGGTTCGTAAGAACTGGGTCTTTGTTTTCATTGAAGAATACACCAAATACGCTTGATGATGGTGCTCCCAATACGTAGTTATTTTTGTTGTCGGTTGTTATGCCGTACGCATTGGTAATTTTACCTTGCAAAAGCGCTTGCGTTCGTTCCGTGTTGTTTGGATAGAACCGAATATCTATACCATTGAGATATGGTCTGCCAAACACATAATTCTTTGACGCCTTAAGATCGTATTCAACGATAAGTCCGCTGGTTGCATTTCGCACCACATTACTCACTATAAACGGACCAGCGCCGACAGGATAGGTCATAAGCTTTGAGAAAGGGAACTGTGCATCCGAAATATTCTTCCACAAATGTTCCGGTAAGATGCCCAGAGTCGTATTTTGTAAGAATGGCGCGTAAGCTTGCGGAAGTGTGAACCGTACAGTTCGCTTATTTATTACTGTTGCGATTATGCCATGCCAGTCTTGAAATAACGGGCTCTTAAGATTTCTATCCTGCGCTTTTTTAACAGTGAACACCACGTCAGCGGCAGTTACTTGCGTACCGTCTGAAAATCGCGCATTTTTACGAAGAATGAAAGTGTATATTTTCCCGTTCGGAGACAATGTGTATGACTGTGCGAGTACTGGAACAAATTTACCGTTACCGGAGAACTTCATCAAACCCGCATAGGTCAAAGCTGTTATGTCGCGATCGGCGTCCGTTGGGGAAAGTAGCGGATTGATATATCGCGGAGATCCTAGATCGCCCTCAATGATGGTTCCCCCGTATGTTGGTACTGATATGAACAGTTTATATTCAGTGGCACGTATAGCAAGTATGCTTGCTATAACCACTATGCCAGCAAGCACATACGCGATAAATGTATCACTTGGTGACAACGCGCGTATTGTACGCGAGAACTTGAGCAATGGCTTGCAAGAGCGACACCGTGTGACTATATGCCTTGTCCGCTGAAAAACACCCCTCATGCTCCTTGCAGAAAGAAGCCTGTCAGTGCAGCAAGTACCAACAAAATTGACAACACAATTGTCGCGCGGAATAGAAAAAGTTCCGCACCGCGGCGTTTATAGAATGTTGATGAGAAATTGTCTCCTCCGAATGCTCCACCCAAACTCGCACCGCGTTGCTGAAGCACAACGCCTATTATCACGAGGAGTGATAAGACAATTTCCGCATATGGCAATAATGTAGAGACTGCTTCCATCTGTAGATACAAGCATACCATAGTGTTGGTGTGGTGTGCAACCGTTGTGGGTTTTTGCGCAGGCCCCCACTGCGCGCCCGGAGGGCGCGCAGTGGGGGCAAAGTAGCAAAACAACAAAATCAATCTGAATAAAACTAATCGTCTGTGCAGATATATTTTTCTTGCATTCGTATGCCAGTTTCTTTATACTGTATCCATCCAATGTGGGCGAACCACATTGAGGGGTTTATTTTTAACAATTTTATTTAATAGCATTCATTAAGCACAAACAATAACGTATGGCAAAAAATGAAAAAATCTCTATACAACCACTTGGAGACAGAGTGGTCGTAAAGCCGGTTAGCAAAGATGAGATGACCAAATCAGTCTCGGGCATTATCATTCCTGAATCGGCGAGTAAAGAAAAACCTGAGCGTGGCACGGTGGTCGCCATCGGATCTGGTAAATATGAAGACGGTGCGAGACAGCCGGTTGAAGTATCTATCGGCGATAACGTGTTGTTTTCAAAGTATGGATATGATGAGGTAAAAGTTGACGGTGAAGAATATTACATACTCTCGGAGTCAAATATTTTGGCAATTATTCCTAACGCATAACATACAATAACTATGACTAAACAAATTCTTTTTAGTGAGGAGGCGCGTCGCAAATTGCATGATGGTATCGGTAAAGCGGCGCAAGCAGTTAAAGTTACTCTCGGTCCTCGCGGTAGAAATGTCGTTTTGAGCAGACCATATGGTGGTCCGCGTATTACCAATGATGGTGTTTCAATTGCAAAAGAGATTTCATTTAAAGACCCGTTTGAAAATATTGGTGCTGAAATCGTTAAGGAAGTAGCAAATAAAACCAGTGATGGGGTTGGAGACGGCACCACCACCACGGTCGTATTGCTTGAGGCGATGATTAACGAAGGGCTTGGGCAGTTGGTAAAAGGATCAAGCGCCATGGCAATTCGTAACGGTATGGAAGAGGCTCGTAAAGATTCTCTTGATCATTTGCAAAAAATGGTAAAACCAATTTCAGGAAAAAATGACATCCGACAGGTCGCCAGTATTTCATCGGAGTCTGAAAAGCTTGGTACCATTATCGCAGATACAATTGATAAGGTTGGAAAGAACGGTGTAGTAACGGTTGAAGAATCGCAAGGAACAGAGTTGTCTTATGACGTAGTGGAGGGATTGCAAATAGACAAGGGTTACATCTCTCCGTATATGGTTACAAATCCAGAACGTATGGAATCTGAATATAGAGATGTGTCAATTCTTATTACGGATAAGAAGATTAGCAGTGTGCAAGAAATTCTTCCTCTTCTTGAAAAAGTAGCGCAAGCAGGAAAGAAAGAACTCGTTATCATCGCGGAAGATGTTGAAGGTGATGCACTTGCTACATTTGTCGTAAACAGATTGCGTGGCACGTTCAGTGTGCTTGCGGTGAAAGCACCCGGTTATGGTGATCGTAAAAAAGAATTACTTGCGGATATTGCGGTGGTCGTTGGTGCGCAAGTAATTTCTTCTGATCTTGGTGAGACGTTTGAGAGCGCTACACTTGCTATGCTTGGAAAAGCAAGCAGAGTTGTCGCTACCAAAGACACCGCTGTTTTTGTTGGGGGAAAAGGAAAGAAGAGTGATATTGAAGCGCGCGTAAAACAAATGAGCACTTTGGCTGAGCAAACCGAATCAAAGTTTGACAAGGAAAAACTTGAGGAGCGTATTGCAAAGCTTACGGGAGGCGTTGCCGTTATTCGTGTAGGTGCTGCAACGGAAACGGAAATGAAATATCTGAAAGATAAAATTGATGACGCGGTTAAAGCGACTAAGGTATCACTTGAAGAAGGTATCGTTCCTGGGGGTGGAACGACGCTCGCAAATATTTCTCGAGCACTTTTGGCAACAACGCGTAAAAATCTAGGAAAAGACGAGAAGACTGGATATATGATTGTCGCGCGCGCGCTTGAACAGCCGTTGCGTCAGATAGCATTGAACGCAGGAAACGAAGATGTATCTCTTATTATGCGCAAAATGGAAGAAGCGAAGGGATTTGCCGGTTATGATGCACTGGCTGATGAAATAGTTCCAGATATGGCAAAGGCAGGAATCATTGACCCAGCGAAAGTAACGCGAAGCACTATTGAAAACGCAGTGTCGGCAGCAGCGATGTTGCTTACTACGGAAGCGGCGATTACCGATATCCCGGAGCCGAAATCTGCGGCACAGGATGCGGGTGGAATGGGTGGTGGTATGCCTGGAATGGGAGGTTTCTAGGTTCTGACATATAACAATCCTATTAGCACACAACACGCGACGCCTTCGGCGTCGCGTGTTGTGTGCTATACTATATCCTTAGTTTGTTTATAAGCATAATAATCAAAATATTTTATGTCAGTAACACTTATTGTCATCTTAAGTATTATCGCGATTATCATTATATGGATGATTGTGATGTACAACGGGCTTGTGTCAAAAGTAAATCGTGCCAAAGAAGCGTGGGCGGATATTGATGTTCAATTGAAGCGTCGCTACAATTTAATTCCAAACCTTGTGGAGTCGGTGAAGGGGTACGCGGCACACGAAAAGACAGTTTTTGAAGATGTCACGAAAGCGCGCGGGGCTGCTATGGGAGCATCTGGCACGCAAGGAAAAGCACAAGCAGAAAATATGCTTTCCAGTACACTAAAATCACTTTTTGCCGTTGCTGAAGCATATCCGGACCTTAAGGCAAACGAAAACTTTCTTCAGCTTCAGCGCGAGCTCACCGACACGGAAGATAAGATTCAAGCAGCGCGTCGTTTTTACAACGGCAACGTGCGCGATCTAAACACTGCTACACAGCAATTTCCAACGAATGTAATGGCGCATATGTTCAATATCTCCGAGCAAGAAATGTTTGAACTTGATGAGGGAGATGCCGCGCACAATCCAGTAGCCGTAAAGTTTTAGATTATTTTTTGTTTTTTCGGATTGCAAAGGTATGACACTTTATTCACAACAATCGGCAAACATATGGAGGACGTGGCTTCTTATGTCGGTGTTTTTGGTATGTGTCATCGCTGCGGGATATGGTGTTTCTTGGTACTATCAATCACCTGTCATATTGTATATTGCCGTGGTATTTGCACTTCTTGTAAACGTGTGGAGTTATTGGTATTCCGACAGGGTGGTACTTTCCATGTCAAAAGCGCATCCGGCAACGCGCGAAAAATATTTTGACTTCTACACTGTGACAGAAAATCTTGCCATTACCGCCGGGCTTCCAATGCCGAAACTATACATCATTGAAGACCCGGCGCCAAATGCGTTTGCAACGGGTCGTAATGAAAAACACGCGGTGGTATGTGCCACAACCGGACTGCTCTCCATGATGAATAGAAAAGAGCTTGAAGGTGTTGTTGCTCACGAACTATCGCACATCAAAAACAAAGACATTTTATTTATGACCATTGTTGTTATTCTCGCCGGGTTCTTGGCAATTATTGCCGACCTTTCTTGGAGATTTTCTCTTTTCGGTGGTGGCGGAGACAGAGAGGGTGGGAGTCAGCTTACGTTAATTCTTGTTGTGATTGGTATCGTTGTGGCTCCTCTTGCGGCGAAACTTATTCAACTGGCAATATCACGCCGACGTGAGTTTCTCGCCGATGCTTCCGGAGCGCTTCTTACTCGCTATCCTGAGGGGTTGGCATCCGCACTGCAAAAAATAGAAGCATTTGGAATGCCGATGCGAAAGCCAAGTCACGCCACAGCGCATATGTTTATTGGTGACCCATTTGGGGTTAAGAAGACCAATTGGAGGACGCGTCTTTTTTCAACGCACCCTCCTGTAAAAGATAGGGTAGCCGCATTGCTTGGTACTGTACAGAAGTAACACCTAATTTCAATATTGTTGTAATATAATTTATATGAATGAAAGTATTCCGCAAAAAATAAATAATATCGCCACACAAGAGGAGGTGGATCATGCGATTGAAGAAGGTCGTGCGGTGTCTACTGAGGCTGGGGCATATCTGCGTCTTGAACGTGCGACACGTGAATTGCACGATATTGCGCATGATAAATCTATTCCAAAACAACTTAGAATACGCTTGCGTCATATTGTTGGTGATATGGAACTTTCCGAAAAAGATGCTTATGAATTACACATCGCAAAATTACATTCTGAGAAAATTTCTTCTCGCGATATCTTAACAGGATTGCCGAACCGTCATGCATTTGAAAAAGCGCTCTCCGCACGCACTAATCATGCAATGCGTTTTACTACGGATGTACTGTATGCAATCTATATTGATATTGATAAATTCAAACAGATTAATGATATATATGGTCACGACGCAGGAGATGCATATCTTAAGTTTATTGCAGAGCGTATGCGTGAAGTGTTTCGACCAGATGATATGGTTGCTCGTATTGGTGGCGATGAGTTTGCCGCACTATTGTTTTTGCGTGGTTATGATGATGAGGATGGCGTTGAACACGATACTCAAATGCCAGCGCTTGTTGAACGTATACGTCACGCAGTATATCTTGCAAAATGTGATGTGCGCGATGTACTTCCCAAACTTGTTTCTGGAAAGAAGAATCCGGTGCTTAATGTAGATGAAAATAAAGACACGGCAAGTGTCGGATACACACACTTTATACCAGGTGCAGATACAAAAGAGTCGCTTCTAAAAAAAGCAGACGAAGCGATGTATCGCGCGAAAAAAGAGAACAACCCTGCGTAAAGATTTTTTCGTGTGCGAGAGTATGCACGGACAATGGATCGTGTGGATGTGTATGAGTATGTATGAACACCAAAGTAGATTATGGTTCAATTAGCCACGACCCGCACGACCCGCACGACTTAGCTTCACCTAAAGGTATATATGTTGTAAAATAGGGAAATAAGATAGTGTAAGAAGAATAAAAGATTAGCAAAATAAAGAAATAAAAAGGAGACGTCGCATAGAGGTCTAGTGCGCTCGCTTGGAAAGCGAGTAGGGGGAAACCCCTCGAGGGTTCGAATCCCTCCGTCTCCGCAAACAAAGACGAGACTGCGGATGCAGTCGAGGATATTGGTTTGCTCAAGACGGTTGGATTCGAACCGAGCCACCGCGCAAGCCAGGGCGAAGCGAACTGAACTGAACCGTACCCAATAAAATGGACACTTAAAACAGCGAAGTTTTGTTTTCTTTTGTATAATTACAAACAATAATTAAACAAAAGAAATATGAATAAATTTACGGAAGAATTTAGATTAAAAGCAATAGAGTTGAAGAAACAAGGAGTACATCCAGACAAGATATTTACTGATGCTGGTATTGACATATCAAACAGGCAAAAGTTCTATGCAACCAAACTGATAAACAGATGGAGAGAAGCTACACTCAAACAAAGATTGAGTTCTGAAAACAAAAAAAGTGTAGATGTCTTAAAAAAGATTAGAAAGAATAGTGAGAAAAAGAAAATAGAATATCTTGAAGCTAAAGTAGCATATCTTGAAGCTGAAAACTCTTTTTTAGTAAACCTTCCGAAAAAGAAGAAAAAAACTAAAAATATATCAAAAGTATGAAATCATACATAAACTAAAGGTAAATTACAGTATTAGGATACTTTGTGAAGTAGCTGAAGTATCTAAGAGTGGGTATTACCTATACCAAAAAGAAAAAGATTTAAGGGAAAGAAAAGATTTGAAAGATTACTATTCAATCAAAGATGTATTCAATGCAAAAACAGGAGCAAGGACGATTAAAATGAGATTGGATAGTAAGGGTGTTGTGATGAATTTAAAGAAGATACGGAGGATAATGAAGAAATCCGGACTTGTTTGCAAAATCAGAAGAGTAAATAAAGCCAGAGTTGCACCGCAAAAGAATCTTAAAGATCAAGAGGTTGATAATCTGTTGAACAGAAAGTTTAAACAAAATGTACCATACAGGTTTACTTCAACAGATATTACATACTTAAAGAATAAAGGTATATTCTTGTTTCTTTCTGTTGTTAAAGATTTAGCCTCTGGTGAGATATTAACTTGGAGATTATCTAGGTTAATGGATATAGATTTGGTTTTGAATACAATTGATGATTTGGAAGACTATTTTAAAGAAAATAGTCTGTCGTTGAATGGACTACTTCTGCATTCAGATCAAGGGTTTCAATATACATCCTTAATTTATCATGAAAAGCTCAAAGATTTAAAAATCATTCAATCAATGTCTAGAAGAGGTAATTCTGTAGACAATGCTCCTATCGAATCATTCTTTGGACATATGAAAGATGAGATTGAGTATTCAAAGTTAAATTTTAGTGAGTTGGAAGTTTTAATTGGAAAGTATATGTTAGAATACAATTACAAAAGAAAACAGTGGGGTCGAAAAAGATTAGCCCCTGTGCATTACAGAGATTATCTTTTGGACTTCGCTAATGTAAGTGTCCATATTTAGGGGTACAGTTCAAGTTGAGGCACTTGAAAAACGTATTCCAAAACGCAATATCTTTTGGCTTGTTGTATTGTGGCGTATGGCAGTTTCCGTTGATGTCTTGAGTTATGTGCTTGGCTTGGTAAGTAAAATATCATTTCAGGATTATGTATTGGCGACGGCAATCGGAGTTACTCCGTTTGGTTTTTTCTTTGCGTATGCCGGCATATTACCGGCTTGGTATCAAGTGGTGGTGTTGCTTATGGCTACAGGTGTTCTCGCATTGGTGTTGTATCAGTATCGGCTTCCGCAAAGGGAGCCGTAATGGCCCCAAGCACTGCTTTTTCACTAGTGGAAAAGCAGTGCTTGGGGCTCTTGTTCGCAACCGCACAGCCATATTTTATTATCAAAGATACTTGTAATACACACAAACCGCCTAATGTACCAGTTGTGCTTGCATTATTTTATATGGTTTGCTACACTTTTAATAACACCAGAGGATCGATTGAGTACCGAAGGCATCTGGGGATAATATACAGCATGTAAAAAGCGTCTAAAGCGTAGACGTGGTTGTAGTGTCTTTATAAGTTGGTATTTAATTTTCTAAACAATGAATACACAAAAGCTCCCTCAGAAAATGTTCGGTACATATAATCCTGCAAAAATCGCGCTTCCGGATCTTGTGGCGCATCAGCGCGATTCGTTTGCGTGGTTTTTGAAACATGGTATTAAAGACCTTTTAAAAGAATTTTCACCAATTAGTGATTATTCCGGAAAGAGATTTGAATTTTATTTTGAAGATTTTGAAATAAGCGAACCACAGCATGATGAACTGTTTGCTCACGAAAACTTACGCACGTACGAAACACAAATGAAAGTATCAGTGCGTTTGGTTAACAAAACACTCGGCACGGAAAAAACACAAGATATATTTCTTGCATCAATTCCCATGATGACACCGCATGGAAGCTTTATTGTTTCCGGTGTTGAGCGCGTAATAGTACCGCAACTGGCGCGATCGTTTGGTGCGTTTTTTCTTTCTGAAACAAACAAAGGTCATACGTGCTTTGGTGCAAAAATAATTCCACTGCGAGGTGTGTGGATAGAAATGGAATCAGACGTAGATGGTGTAATCTACGTAAAGATTGACCAAAAGAAAAAATTTCCCGTAACACAACTTTTGTCTGTGTTTGGTGCTGGGCTTCGCAATGACATACTCAAATTGTTTAAAGGAAATGACGTTGCTATCGCTGCGCTTCAAAAAACACTTGAATATGATACGGCGGTATCTATGAATGATATCTATATTGATATTCATCGCAAATTGCGTGACGGTGATCTCACTACGCCGGAAAATGCGAAAACACACGTGCATACGTTATTTTCTCCAGAACGATATGATTTATCTCGTGTTGGGCGATATCGTTTAAATCAGCGGTTTAATTTGCCAGTTGATAATAAAAATCTCGCAAACCACTCTCTATCACTTGATGATTTGGTTAACATCGTCAGTGAAATAGCCAGACTCAACGAGGACCCAGAAGGGAAACCGGATGATATTGACCACCTCGGATTTCGTCGTGTTCGTTTCGTTGGTGAACTATTGCAGTCACGTATGCGTGTCGGCATGTCGCGCATGAAGCGCAACATCCAAGATCGTATGTCAACCATTGAAAGTGAGACGACGCTTCCAATCACTCTCATCAACCCGCGCCCGCTTCAAGCTGCTGTGCGTGAATTTTTCACTGCAAACCAATTGGCACAGTTTATGGACCAGCAAAATATTTTATCGGAACTTGAAAATATGCGCACACTTTCAGCACTTGGTCCTGGCGGTCTTACTCGCGAGCGAGCTGGTTTTGAAGTGCGCGATGTACACCCGTCTCATTATGGACGTTTGTGTCCAATCCATACACCTGAAGGTCAAAATATAGGACTTATCTTGCACTTGGCACTTCACGCGCGAACTAATGAGTTTGGTGTTATTGAAACACCTTATGTAAAAGTTTCGCGTGGAAAAGTTACGAATGATGTGGTGTATCTCAATGCGCTTGAAGAAGCAAAAGAAATCATTACGCACAGCGCGACACTTTTGGATGATAAAGGGAAAATAAAAGAAGATATTGTTGAGGCGCGAGTTGAAGGCAATTCCGCGTTTGTAAAAAGAGAAGAAGTTACTCTTATGGATGCATCGCCATATCAGATGTTTTCAGTTGCCCCGTCACTCATTCCTTTTGTAAATAACGATGACGCGGCGCGTGCCCTTATGGGTTCAAACATGCAAAAGCAAGCAACCCCGTGTCTTATTCCAGAGGCGCCACTTGTTTCAACTGGCATTGAAGAGCACGCGGCGCGCAGTACTGGACGTCTTGTTATAGCGGAAGAATCAGGTGAAGTAATGTATGTGGACGCGCGTACCATCACTATAACTACAACAAAAGCAAGTGAACCCCACACCTATCGTTTGCAAGGATTGACAAAAAATAATCAAAACTCGGCATTTGCTCAACGACCGAATGTGCGCATGGGCGACCATGTAAAAAAAGGTGATGTCATTGCTGACGTTACTTCTTCCGATCATGGACAATTGGCACTTGGTCAAAATGTGCGTGTAGGTTTTATGAGCTGGTTCGGTGCAAACTATGAAGATGCTATTATCATTTCCGAGCGACTGGTGCAAGATTCAAAATTCACCACTATTCATATTGAATATTTTGAATGCATCGTTCGTGATACGCAACTTGGCGCGGAAGTAACCACCCACGACATTCCAAACGTCGGTGAGCTTAGGTTAAAAAACTTGGATGAGGAAGGGGTTGTGCGTATAGGTGCGGAGGTGCGTCCCGGTGATATTCTTGTTGGAAAAGTAACACCGAAAGGTGAAACGCAACTTACTCCGGAAGAGCGCCTCCTGCGTTCAATTTTTGGAGACAAAGCAAAAGATGTAAAAGATTCATCATTGCGTATGAGTGGTGGCAAGCGCGGACGAGTTATCAATGTGCGTGTATTTTCTCGTGAGAATGGTGACCAATTAGAAAGTGGTATTTTGAAAAAAATTGTTGTGACGGTTGCGCAAGTGCGCAATGTGGCGGTTGGCGACAAACTTGCCGGACGTCACGGGAACAAAGGGGTCATCTCGCGTGTTCTTCCAGTTGAAGATATGCCGTACGATAAAGATGGTAATCCGCTTGATGTCATTTTGACACCACTTGGTATTCCGTCTCGTATGAACTTGGGACAAATTCTTGAAATGCATCTTGGTCTTTCAGCGCATGCGCTTGGGTATCAAGCGGTTGTTCCACCATTTGGTGGCGTCACCGTCGATGAAATAGGTGACGAGCTGGAGCGTGCAGGGTTTCCTCGTTCAGGAAAGATAACACTCTATGACGGAAAAACTGGCGTGAAATTCGCCCAGCCGATTGCCGTCGGTTATATGTATATTCTTAAACTGCATCACATGGTTGAGGATAAAATTCATATGCGTTCCATTGGACCCTACTCACTTATTACGCAACAGCCACTTGGTGGAAAAGCTCAAAATGGCGGGCAGCGCTTCGGAGAAATGGAGGTGTGGGCACTGCTTGGCTATGGCGCCGCGTATACATTGCGAGAAATGCTTACGATTAAATCAGATGATATACAAGGACGTTCAGCGGCTTTTGACGCAATAGTGAAGGGCGAACCGATTAGTCACTCCGGCACCCCGGCATCTTTTTCGGTACTTATTAACCAGATACGCGGACTTGGTCTTGATATCAGACCTATTGAAGCGCCGCCAAGTTCTGAAACAGAATAATCACCTATTACCCGTATGACAACAACATCATTTTCTTCAAAACGAAGACCACGCTCACACACGCAATGGAACGCATTACTTCTTTCGCTTGCGTCACCGGAGCGCATTCTTGAATGGTCATCTGGTGAGGTGACAAAACCAGAAACAATTAACTACCGAACACAGCGCTCGGAAAAGCACGGATTGTTTGATGAAAAGATATTTGGCCCTGAAAAAGATTATGAATGTTATTGCGGAAAATACCGAGGCATTCGTTATAAAGGAATTACTTGTGACAAATGCGGTGTTGAAATAACGCGCTCAGTTGTTCGTCGTGAACGAATGGGGCATATTGAATTAGTTACCCCGATTTCTCATATTTGGTTTTTGCGCAATGTGCCAAGTAGGATGGCATTGGTGCTTGGCATTACCAAAGCCGACCTTGAAAAGGTCATTTATTTTGCTGGCTACATTATCACTAAAATATCTGAGGATACAAAAAAGCGTTTATTGAAAGAGCTTGATTCGGAATACAAAACAAAATATCAAGAGGCGAAGACGGATACCATACGTGATTCCTTGAAAGAAAGAATGGTAAAGGCACGCTCAGAAATTGACGGTTTAGTTGCCGGTCGTGTGCTTGACGAAATTGAATACCATCGTTTTTCGGTAAAATACTCTACACTGTTTGAAGCGCATATTGGCGCCGAAGCGATTTACAACATCTTTAAAGATATTGATTTGAAGAAGTTGCAATCTTTGCTTGAAGAACGTTACACAAAAGTGCCCGCTGCTGAACGTGAAAAAATATCAAAACGTTTATTGCTTATCGGCGGTATGATTAAAGCAAAAATACGCCCTGAATGGATGTTCTTAACACGTATTCCGGTTATTCCTCCTGCATTACGCCCTATGGTCGCGCTTGATGGCGGGCGACACGCAACTTCTGATGTGAATGATTTATATCGCCGTGTTATCAACCGCAACAATAGGCTTAAAAGACTTAAAGACGTACACGCGCCTGAAGTTATTTTGCGCAACGAACATCGTATTTTGCAAGAAGCGGTTGACTCGTTAATGGATAACTCAATTCGTAAGAATGGAGCCAATGCTGGTGCAATGACTCCGTCACAGCGCCGACCACTTAAATCGCTGGCGGACTATCTAAAAGGAAAACAAGGATACTTTCGACAAAACCTTTTGGGAAAGCGTGTTGATTATTCTGGACGCTCGGTTATTGTCGTTGAGCCAGATTTTGAACTTGATGAATGCGGACTTCCAAAACATATGGCACTTGAACTTTTCCGCCCGTTTGTCATTGCAGGATTGTTTAAGAGAGAGTTGGCATTTAATATCCGTGGCGCCGGTCGTCTTATTGAAGATGGTGTGCTTGAGGTATGGGAAATTCTTGAAGAAGTTATTCAAGGAAAATACGTACTCCTCAACCGCGCGCCAACGCTCCATCGACAAGGCATCCAAGCGTTCCGTCCACGACTCATTGAAGGAGACGCAATACGTTTGCATCCGTTGGTATGCCCAGCGTTTAACGCGGACTTTGATGGAGACCAAATGGCTGTTCACGTGCCTCTTTCTCAAGAAGGACAATGGGAGGCGAAGCACATTATGAGTGCAAATGAAAATATACTTAAACCGGGAAGTGGCGCACCAGTCATAGCCACTTCTCATGACATTGCACTCGGAACCTATTGGCTTACAAAAGAAATGAAAGACGCACGTGGAGATGGAACCTATTTCCAATCACCTAATGCCGCAGTACTCGCCTATGATTACGGTGAAATTGACATACACGCACCAATATATGTTCTTCCGGTGTCGGGGAAAAAACGATATGAACAATTTAAAGATGAGATATTTAAAACAACAGTTGGTCGTATTTTGTTTAATACCGTTCTTCCGTCTGATTATCCGTATATTAACTCTGCGGTTACAAAAAAAGCACTTGGGAGCATTATTAATGACAGTATTGAGCGCTATGGTCTTGGAAAAATACCGTCAATTGCAAACAGGATTAAACATTTCGGATTTGAGTATGCTACAGCCGCCGGAATTACGTGGTCGCTTAGCGACACTTCCGTACCAAAAAAGAAGGTCGAAGTAATCACCGCTGCACGTGAAAAAATAGCGCATGTTGAAGATGATTATAAAAATGGATTGCTTGGAGAAGACGAAAAGTATCGTATGAATATTGAAATATGGCATGATGCGAAACAAGAAGTTGAAAAACTCGTTGCCGAGACGCTTAAAGTTGATGGCTCGGTACATGACATCATCACTTCGGGCGCGCGTGGCTCTATGGGAAACCTTACGCAAATGGTCGGGATGAAAGGACTTATTCAAAGCACCTCGGGAAAAATTATTGATGTGCCGATTATTTCTTCAATGATGGAAGGACTTAATCCGATTGAATATTTTATGTCAACGCACGGATCTCGCAAAGGGCTTACCGATACTGCTCTTGGTACCGCGCGCGCTGGTTATCTCACTCGCCGTTTGTTTGATGTTGCGCAAGATTCAATTATCACCACGGAAGATTGCGGAACAAGCAAGGGCGTCTCCATCAATAGAACATCAGCCTCTGGTGTGCAGGTTGATTTTTCCACGGCGCTCAGAGGTAGAACACTCTCTTCTGGAGCAATTACCAAAGATGGAACCATTTTGCTTAAAAAAGGAACGTATTTAACCAAAGAGAAAGCTATTGAGATCAGTGATTCCGATATTGAAACGGTTATGGTTCGCTCTGCTCTTTTTTGTGACAATCACCACGGTATTTGTCAGGTGTGTTATGGTATGGACTTGTCATCGCTTCAATTGGTTGAGCAAGGAACCGCCGTTGGGACTATCGCCGCTCAGGCAATCGGAGAGCCGGGAACACAGCTTACTATGCGTACATTTCATGCTGGTGGCGCCGCAAGTGTTGGTGGAGACATCACACAAGGACTCCCTCGCGTTGAAGAGGTGTTTGAAAAGCGTATGCCAAAAAATTCCGCAGTCATAACAAAAACCGACGGAGTTGTTACATCAATTGAAGAAAAAGAAGGGGCAAGGATTATAATCGTCACCCCACCAAAAGGTCAAGGGAAAAAAGATGGGTCACCGAATGCGTATCCCGTTGTGTATCCTCGCCAACCGATTGTTAGAGTGGGCGCGTCGGTTGTAAAAGGGCAATTATTGACTGATGGTTCGGCAAGTTTGGATGACCTTTTCGCGTACGCCGGAAGGGAAGTAACTCAAGAATATATGATTGCTGAAATAAGTAAGATATATGAATTGCAGGGAGCAGAAGTCTCACGCAAGCACATTGAAGTCGTTATGCGACAAATGTTTTCTCATGTGCGAATCATTGAAAGTGGAGATTCTCAATACTCGGTTGGCGATGTTATTGACGAGTGGCGGTTTGCTCTTGCTATTGTTGACACAAATGAAAGAGGTGTGCTTCCTCCAAAAGCAAAAGCGATTATTCTCGGGATTAAGGAATCAGCGCTCTCACGACTGAGCTTTTTGTCCGCCGCATCATTTGAACAAACAACCAAGGTTCTTATTACCGCGGCATTAAAAGGAAGTGTAGATATACTGCGCGGATTGAAAGAAAATATCATTTTGGGGCGTATCATTCCGGCCGGGACAGGCTTTAAAGGTAGTAAGAAACAAATAGACATTGCCAAAATGCAAGCACGAGTGTTGTTGCAACAAGAAGAAAAAGAAGCAAAAAAAGAACGTGATGCCCAAGTGGCTGCCGCGCGCGACGAGGTGGCATCAGTATAGCATATGCCTATGCCGGGCCGCGACACGGTTCAGGAAATAAAAGAAAAACTGTCAATTCTTGATGTTGTGCAACCATATGTAACATTGGCGCGAGCAGGGAAATACTGGAAAGGACATTCGCCGTTCAATAAAGAAAAAACGCCGTCTTTTTTTGTTTCTCCTGAGCGAGGCTCGTACTATTGTTTTTCTTCAGGGCAGGGCGGTGATATGTTTACGTTCATTGAAAAGATGGAAGGAGTTGATTTCAAAGGTGCATTGAAAATGCTTGCCGATAGAGCCGGTGTTCGCATACATTCTTATAGTGGTGGCGTTGACAGCTCACATACTGAACGTTTGCGTGAAGCGCACGCGCGCGCCGGTCAATTTTTCACACGTGCATTAAAGAAAGAAACGCCGGCATGGAAGTACGCGCTTGAACGTGGATTGTCAGAAGAAACAATCAAATTGTGGGGGCTCGGATACGCGCAAGACCAGTGGCGCACACTTCTTGAATATCTTACGTCCGCCGGATTTTCTCAAAAGGAACTTTTACAAAGCGGATTGGTAAAAGAATCGGAAGGGAAGTCAGGTACATTTTATGACAGATTTCGTCATCGGCTTGTATTCCCGATTCGGGATACAGCTGGAAGAACGGTCGGGTTTATCGGGCGAGCACTATCTCCAGATGAGCCGGCAAAATATCTGAACTCTCCGGAAACGGAACTCTTCAAAAAGTCACAAGTGTTGTTTGGTATTGATAAGGCGAAAGATGCCATACGTACCCGTGGGTATGTGTTGCTTGTTGAAGGACAAATGGATGTTTTGCATTGTCATCAAGCTGGCTTTACCAATGCAGTTGCAATTTCAGGAACTGCATTATCCTCTTCTCACATAACACTTATGAAGCGGTACGCTGACAATGTGGTGTTCATGTTAGATTCAGACCGTGCGGGATTGGCGGCAACGGCTCGCGCCGCTATAACGGCACTTTCTTCAGGTATGCACGTCAAAGCGGTGGCGTTACCAGAGGGAAAAGACCCAGCAGATATGCTTGTCAAAGATGCCAATGAGTTTTCAAAGCGTCTTGTAGATGCTCAAAGCATCATAGAGTTTTTTCTTTCTATCATTTCTGAAAATGAAAGAGATAGACATAAGCAAATACTTGCCGTTGAAACAATCGTTATTCCTTTATTGGTGGCAATTGAAAGCCCTCTTGAAAGAGATTATTTCATTGGTGTTGTTGCGCAAGCGCTCGGCATTTCACCACAGTCTGTTCGTAACTCTTTATCTTCGCGCGCTACATCAGTCAAACGTATGGCAAATGGTAGCACAAATCCAAAAGCTGAAAAAGTTTTTGAGAGTGCCGGCATTTCCGTTTCTGGAATTCGTGGCGAGGCGCTTGTGGCTATTATGTTGAATTATCCTGAAACAAATCTTGCGAAACGCATACAAGATGAATACACAAGAATAATGAATGAGCCGCCGAGCGATACAGTATCGCATTATGCATTGTTTGAGGCCGGCATTGCGCTTGGTGAAGATCCATCAGATGATGCCGCTGATGAACTCATTCGTTCATTTGAAAAGTCCGTGCTTGAAGAGCAGTATGCCGATACGCTTGCGCAATTGCGCGTGGCGCAAACTACGAATGATATTGATGCTCAAAAACGCGCTGAAGCGGTATGTGCACAATTATTGAAACGTATCGCCACGTGCACCTGAATGTGTATAGTAAGTTATATAAAAGTGTTACAATATCTATACATTCTGTCGCGCGTATCGGCACGTCGGAGACACATATAGAAACATACGCATTATAAAAATCAATATACTTCATTATCTTTTTATCTATCATCTATTTTAATTATGGTAACTTCCACCACCAAGAAAAAAAATATACGCGGTTCCGTCAAGAAAAAAAAGACGGTATCTAAAGCGGTACACAAAATAAAAAAGACATCTATCTCGGTAAAAAATAAAAAGACCGCACACAAGGTATCTTCGTTGCGAAAATCAGTGGTATTATCGCGTCGTGCTCACGTAAAGCCAGTAAAAATAAAAGCAAAAATTACAACAAAAACAAATAAAAAACTGGCAAAAAAATCTACGGCATCTTCGGTACGCAACACAAGAAAAAAGACGAAATCATATACAGAACGAATGGCTCAGTCAGACGACTTGCTTCGTAAAGGAAGAACACGAGGATACATAACCTATAATGAAATACTGCAGGAGTTTCCACATATTGAAAATGACATAATGTTTCTTGAAGAACTGTATGAGCGTATTTCTTCCGCTGGTGTTGATGTGCTTGAAGGTGGTATGCTTGAAGATAGTGCTGACACCTATCTTGCCACGCGAAATATAAAATATCGCGAATCAAGCTCATACGACTCAATACAAATTTATCTGCGTGACATAGGGCAATATCCACTATTGAATGCTTCAGAAGAAAGAGAGCTTGCAAAACGAATTGATGCAAATGATGATGAAGCACGGAATATTTTGGCGCGCAGTAACTTGCGCTTGGTTGTATCTATCGCCAAAAAATATGTCGGGCGCTCACCGGATCTGACACTCCTTGACCTTATTCAGGAAGGAAATCTCGGGCTTTTCAAGGCGGTTGATAAATTTGACTGGACTAAGGGTTACAAGTTTTCAACATACGCAACGTGGTGGATTCGGCAAGCAATCACACGCGCGCTGGCTGACCAGTCGCGCACCATTCGCATTCCTGTGCATATGGTTGAAACTATTGCAAAATATAAACAAATATCACGCCGTTTGGCGCAAGCGCTCGGTCGTGACCCGCAACCGGAAGAAGTGGCTGTTGAGATGGGTGTTGAACCGGAGAAAATATATCAAATTGAGAAAATAAATAAAGATACTCTTTCGCTTGAGAATCCAGTTGGTGATGGAAGTGATGAGCGCTCCACACTTGGTGATTTTATTGCTGATGAAAATCTTCCATCACCAATGCAAGAATCTTCAGAACGTATTCTTGCATTGCAAATACAAGAAATACTAAGTGATCTTTCACCAAAAGAGCGTAGAATTCTTGAGTTGCGTCATGGGCTAGTTGATCGAACATATCACACGCTTGAAGAAGTTGGAAAAGAGTTTGGTGTAACTCGTGAACGTATACGCCAAGTTGAAGCAAAAGCGCTTGAAAAAATCCGTATGCACGATAAAGCGCGACATTTGAAAAATTATTAATTTTTACAGTATAGTTTTATTGGAGCGCATATGTACAACAACAAAGAAAGAAAGGGCATGGAAAAGAATGAGGAGCAACATAACAAAAACGAAGAATGGGTTTGGGCGATGGAGACCATGCATCATGTTCGTTTGTCGGGAGGGTTTTCAGATTTTGCTAGGCAACACACAGAAGAGGTTTCCGGTTTTCTACATGAGCTGGACCACGTGTGTTGCATAGACGAAAGAATTCCACATGACGGTGCTATCTCAGTCGCCGGTTCCGGTATCCTTATAAAGGATGACCCGGAGGCATTGTCAGTTTTGGTTGAGTCTCTAAAAGCAAGAAAAATAAAGAAGATTTTTATGCATGAAAATTGTGGCGCAGTAGGATTGTATGCGTCCGAGAAAGGTATTTCACTTGAGGACGCAAACAAGGATGCGCTTGAATGGGCGAAAAAACTTACAGAACTTCTGGGAGGTGATGAGGTACAAAAAATCCTTCCGGTAGACATCAATTTTCACAATGCGCAGTGTGCTTATGTGATGCTGGAAGATGTCTCCGGAATAGGAAAATCTTTTCCGAGAGGATTTGAAATTTCTTCGTGCGTATCATTTCCAAATATGCTGGATCAGGTAAAGATATCAATTGACATCGCACTTGGCGGGCACGGGTTCGGTAAATTGTTTTCAGAGGAGGATCCGTTCACGGTGGTTGTTGTGGCAAAAGATAACAATGACCTTTCCACCGTGAAAAAACATATGGATCTGGTGCAGTTAATCGCCCAATACAATGGGCGAGCTATCATTGATGGATTTGCTACTCAAAGTGCGTAGCTTTTAAAACGTTAACTCATCTTTTTGAGGAGTTGTTTTTTAATAAAAGAATAAAAATGGTCTGATACTTTTTATTCTGCCCAGTCTTTTTAAAAGGTGTCATAATGTGTTGTTTATGATGGTTGTAATTCTTTTTTTGATTTAAGTTTTATATATGAGTATGTTCGTGTACACTGATACATAATGGCTGACGTACTTTTATTTGATGAATCATATAAGAAACTTAATTCAGCGCAAAAGCAAGCGGTGGATGCCATAGATGGTCCAGTATTTGTTATAGCAGGTCCCGGAACGGGGAAGACTCAGATTCTCACATTGCGCATAGCAAACATCTTGCGTTTAACGGATACTCCCGCCGAGGCGATATTGGCGTTAACGTTTACTGAAAGCGCGGTCGCGCAAATGCGCGACCGCCTCGCAAAATTAATAGGTAGCGCTTCGGCGCGTGTTCGTATTTACACTTTTCACGGATTTGCGCAAACGTTGGTTGAGCGTCATCCTGATAATTTTTCACGCATTATAGGCTCGCAAATTTCTACTGATATTGAGCGTGCTGAAATGATAAGTGAAATATTAATTAACACAACGCTTGAGTATTTGCGTCCATTTGGTGATCCAATGCACTATCACGTTGCGGTGGTGAATGCGCTATCAACACTAAAGCGTGAAGGCGTTTCAGTTAAAGATCTAGCAAATCGCATTGTACAAACTGAGAAGGACTTTGCGGCAATCCCAGACGCAATACATACCTCCGGCAAGTACGAAGGAAAACTGAAAGGAAAGTATGAAAAACAAAAAAAGCAAATCGCAAAGACACACGATCTGTTGTCGGTATATACAGCCTATGAAGAGGAACTTTCAAAACGTAAACGATATGATTTTGATGATCTTATGCTTGAGGCCGTACGAGCACTTACAGAAGACGACGCGTTCCGTCGCGAAGTGCAGGAGTCTGTTTTTTATGTTCTCGCGGACGAGCATCAAGATGCCAATGCCGCACAAAACTCTCTCTTGGAATTATTGGTTGAATATCATGAGCATCCCAATTTGTTTATAGTCGGTGATGAAAAACAGGCAATTTATCGTTTTCAAGGGGCAAGCCTTGATGCTATGCATCACTTTCGCAGTCGTTTTGGGCAGACAAAGATAATCCCGCTCACTGATAATTATCGCTCAACGCAAACAATTCTTGACGCAGCACTTTCGCTTATTACAGCATCTGATGATGCACGTCTTTCTGTCGTACCACTTCGCGCCTGTGCGCAATCTTCACAAAATAAATCTATTACCATTGTTGAATCTGACACATCTGATGATGAAGATTCGTATATTGCAAATGACATCCTTGCACGGCTCGGAGCAGGTATACCACCTGAAGAGATAGTTGTTTTATTGCGTAGAAAAAAAGACGTAGAGATCATTACTGATATGTTGCGCGGATATGGTGTGCCGGCTGTCGGTACTGAACAAAACATATTTGAAAATCGTTTTGCCAAGGCGCTTATACGGTTTCTTTTGGTATTGCATGAACCGTCAGATATGCGATTTTCAGGAATATTAAACTTGCCGAATTTTCATATTTCAGTTTCTGATGCGTGGCGTATCACGCACGTGGCGCACAAATTAAAGATGCCTATAATTGCAATGCTTTCTTCGTCGCGCGAACTTTCCGTGGCTGGTGTAAAAGATATTTCCATCGCGCGCGGTCTGTATGAGTTGATCAATCATCTTGCACATGTGAGCACTGTTGAACGTCCTGCCGTCGTTGCGGATATGGCGATGCGGTCTTCAGGCATATTGGACATGGCACTGCATGCCACGGATAGCGAGGAATCACTTGGTGCTCTGCGCGCACTTATACGCATGTTTGATGAATTATCAGAGCGAGAACACGATGCTTTGTTGCCTAGGGCACTTGCGCAAATAGAGCTTGCAAAAGAGAGATGCATTTCTTCAAGGAGTCTGTTTCTTGAATTGGCAAGTCGTGTAAAGGTGATGACCGTACATCGTGCAAAGGGAAGTGAGTTTTCTTTTGTGTACATACCGCGCTTTACCGATAAAATATGGAATGGCAGTGCGCGCGCAAGTAATTTCTATGTACCAGATATTTTTACCACGGAGTCTGGTTATGAAGATGAGCGCAGATTATTTTATGTAGCTATTACAAGAGCAAAAGAGCGCTGCGTTATCTCATATGCAGGCACAAAAGAAGATGGATCAATACAGGTTCCATCATCATTTTTGGAAGACATAGATTCAAAATGTGTAACGCATGTAAAATCCAAGGCAATAATCGGAATACCACCGCGCCAAGCGCATGTGAATATCGTAAAAGACAGTTCTCCAAGCGATGATGAGCGCAATACACTTGCGGAAGCGTTTGGCTCGCAAGGACTTACTCCCACTGCGTTAAATAATTATCTTGATTGCCCATGGCATTATTTTTATGTGAATTTGTTGCGTATACCGGAATCGGAAAATAAGTTTATGATTTTTGGCACGGCTATGCATGCCGTGTTGAAATATTATGCGGACAAAAGAAATGAAGGAAAAGACATCCCAGCATCTGAGCTTGTTACTGCACTTTCCGGCTTTCTTTCTCATACCGCGCTCACTTCGTCTGAGATAGTTGCATTGAGTAAAAAAGGTGAGACCGCCCTTACTTCGTGGTGGCGTGAGCGTCATAATGTGTGGCTGGAACATACCGAGTCTGAAAAACCAATAGAGGTTACGATTAAAACCTCGTCTGGGGAGCTTGTGGTGCGGGGGAAGCTTGATAGAATTGATCTTACTGAAGATGGTGTTATGGTGATTGATTATAAAACCGGAAAGCCAAAGACACATAATGCAATTCTTGGAAAGACAAAGGGTGGTACCGGAGATTATTTTAGACAGTTGGTTTTTTATAAACTTCTTTTAGCTCGTGCCCCGGAGGCACTTGATATGCGCTATGGTGTTATTGATTTTGTTGAGCCGGATGAAAAGGGAAATATACACAAAGAAGTATTTGACATCACACAAGATGATGTTGACGGTTTGGTTGCAATTCTGGAGCGTGTGGCAAGTGAAATACGCGCACTTTCATTTTGGAATACTACATGCAATAACACTGATTGTCAGTGGTGCGCATTACGGTTTTGATAGATGATTTCCACTAAAGAAGTAGGATGGAATAACAACTAAGTTGATTGCTCCTTAGTGTGGTGTTCACTTTGTCTTTGATACAATTCCGTCTTGCACCATAATTGCGTTGAGGTGTTGCTGAAGATAATCATATGGTGCTGCGCTTATAAAAGACATTTGTATTCCTTTTGAAGAAAGAATAATCGTATACGGAATACCATTAACACCAATTGCTTCTGCATTTTTTCGCTCAGCAAGAATTCGTTCATTTGTTATGTTGTCGCTTACACACAGCGCGACTTTAGTCGGGTTTGCACCGGCTTGGTGCACATATTCTCCAAGCTGAATTTTTTTTATCGGCTGATTTGCAAAAAGGATATCTGCAAATTTCCAAAAAGCATCATTGCCTGCGGTTTTTGCGACACATTGTGCGGTTTGCGCTTCTTGCATTGCGTTTGGATGCGACGGGAGAGGAAACTCTCTGAACACCCACGCAACATTTCCGGTTGTTCCGTAATCATTTATGATACGATGTAGGGTTTGTTGATATTGCGCGCAGTATGAGCAAGAAAAATCAGCATATTCAACAATTTTAATCGGTGCGTTTGGATTGCCAAGAATATGATCCGCTATGTTGACCGGCAATATCTCTTCACTTGTATTCGCCTGCTGTGTTTGTATTTGTTTTGGCGCCGAGGCTTTATAATTACTTGCGGTTACCACATAAACTGTTATTGCAACCATCAACCCTGCTATAACTATGACAAGCGGAAGTAGTGTTCCTTTCTTCTTCATCTTATTATCATAACACTTTGCCGTTAGTTATGTTGAATGAATCCGATGGGCGAATACAACGTGAACGAAGTTAGGTTTAATTCATATTGTGTTGTTTACAGTGGTAGTGTATGAGTAAATTCTCGGTCGGATGGTTGGTGTGGCCACGAAATCGTATCTAATTTTATATCACGTATGGTATGTAGGTCTTTATATTTCAAAACGCCATTTTTCAACGCGTAGTCATATAATTTTCTGGTGATACGTACATCGTCCGTGCAATAAGCACGCACTTTTTCAACTTTTCCTTCTCGCCACCACTCCATCGCTTTTAGTCCACCACCCGACTTTCCTGTTCCCAGTGTTGCTCGCGCGATTAAATCAAGCCGTATGCGTCGCCCAAGTACTTTCTGCACTTCTACAAGTAAATCAAGAGAAGTAATCTGTGATAAGTCTCCAGGATAATAGCGATTAAGAATTGGAATATCAAAAGTGTTTGAATTAAACCCAATGAG
>VAOZ01014044.1_pt1 | contig 27446 bp, 25 predicted proteins | sample 3394041 | NCBI WGS metagenome assembly VAOZ01 (sample SAMN08290431, study PRJNA428436) | hydrothermal vent metagenome | isolation source: Deep-sea hydrothermal vent chimney | place: Indian Ocean: Southwest Indian Ridge
GCGCCGCTTCCAAGCCGCCGAGTTCCAGAAACAGGGCGATCGGAACCAGGGTGCCGCTGCCGTTGAGATTGGCGCAGGGCACCGGCCGGGTGCTGCCTTGTCCGGGGTGCGCGCGCGTCCAGCGCCAGCGGGTGTGTTGATGAAATCCGTGGTGCAGGCCCGTGGCGGCGTCCACCAGCGAAGGACCGACGCAGCCTGCGGGCGGATAGGCGCCTTCGAGGTGCGCGAAGCCGTTCATCAGCGCTTCGAGACTACCCGGCTCCGGTTCGCTGTCCTGATCCAGGAACAGTACGAAACGGGTTTCGGGCCAGGTATGGCGTGCTTCCCGCACGCCCCGGTTGATCGCGGCGGCAAGGCCCAGGTTGCGATCGTTGACGAGCAGGCGAATGCGTCGGCGCGGTGCGACGAGCTTGGCAAGCTCGCCGGGGAGGTTGCCGGCCGAGGCGTTATCGACCAGCACCATGGCCGCATCTGCCGGAAGCGCTTCCAGCAGGCGCTTGAGAATGTGCAGATCGGGATCATAAGTAACGATGATGCAGGCGAGCATTCCCATTTCCTGCGCAAAGCCGGCGGAAGATCGAGCCGGAGGTTGTGCAGGCGGGGCCTTTGCTCTTTTTCCGGTTGGCATTCCTGCCTTCTCATCTCCGGTGGGATTCATGCCGGTCCAGCGCCGTCCGGAAACGGTCGTTGAAATGCGTCCAGGAGAAATCCTCGGCGAATTGCCGGGCACGTTGGGCAGCCAGGCGCTTTTCGACGTCATTGCGGCTCAGGCAGTCGATCACAGCTGCGGTGAAGGCATGGTTGTCGCCGGGCGCGATGAGCCGCCCCGATCGGCCGTCGGCCACGGCATCAGGCACGCCGCCGGCGGCGAAGGCGACGGTGGGCAGCCCATGGGCGGCGGCCTCGATGGCGACCATGCCGAAGCCCTCGTGATCGCCGGGCAGGTCTTGCACGGGGAAGAGGAGCGTGTCGGCGGCGAAGTAGGCGGCGGAGAGCTCGGAGTCGCCGACGCGGTCGAGGAATAGAACCCGATCTTCGAGCCGGTTTTTTTGCAGGGATTCGAGGATGCGCCGTTTTTCTCCGCTGCGATGCTTGAGAGCCTGAGTGGGTTCATCACCGACGACGACCAGCTTCGCATTCGGTAGGTGCGCCAGGACGGCGGGCAGAATGCCGCGTACGAATGCGGATAGTCCCTTACGCTCCGTGATGCGCCCCACGTAGAGCATGAGCAGGGTATCATCGAGTCGGTATTTGGCGCGGAAGTTGCGGCGGCGGGTTTCGGCATCAGTGAGATCAGGCGGTGTGACACCGGGGGGCAGAATGGCGATCCGGGTGGGGTCGATGCCGATTTTCACGGCCAAGCTGCGGCTGAAGCGGCTATTGACGAACACTCGGTCGCAGCGGCGCAGGAAGGGTCGCCAGAGCAGTCGATACAGCGGGTGGTCGGCTTCGATATCAAGGCCGTGGAGATAGACAACGCAATGCGCGCCAACCAGGCGGGCGGCAAGCCAGGCAAAGGGTACGGTTAACCCGCTGCCGGCAAACACCAGGGTCGGGCGCAATCGCCGTGCCTGCACAATTGCCACCCAGATGCTGCGTAACAGAAACAGGGGCATGGGCTTGATGGAGATCTCGGTCACGCTAACGCCATTGGGCAGATGCCCGCCACAACCTTGCGGCCCGATCACATGAACCCGGTAATCGAGACGTAATACATCAACAATGTGCCAAACGAGCCGCTCCATACCGCCGATGAGCGGCGGAAGGTTGCGGGTAATGACAAGCGCTCTGCGGCGCGGATGATGGGGCATACGGTTCCGAGCAGTTAGGTGAGTCAAGTGATACTCTTTTGAAATGATTGAAATCGTAGGCTCATCTGACTCAGAAAATAATGCTCTTAAGTATAACTTATCGGGCAAATGTTGCGCCTGTCCGCTTGATTGACCATTGCCCTGGAGGTTTGCTTGCCGGTTGCTTTCAGCTACTATCCGGCCATGCATGAGAACCTCATCAAAACACGCTTTGCGCCCAGCCCCACCGGTGGGCTGCATCTCGGCAATCTACGCACCGCACTCTTTTCCGCTTTGTATGCCTGGCATCATGGTGGGGTTTTTCTGCTGCGTATTGAGGATACAGATGTTGCGCGTTCACATCCCAAGTTTACCCGTGCGCTGATGGAAGACTTGCGCTGGCTCGGACTTGATTGGCAGGAAGGCCCGGAGGCGGGCGGGGCTGCCGGCCCTTATCTGCAATCTGCGCGTGGTGCCGTGTATGCACGGTTCTACGCGCAGCTGATTGCCGCGGATCAGGCTTATCCTTGTTTTTGTACGCCTGAACAACTGGCTGCCATCCGCGTTGCCCAACGCGCAGCCAGTCAGCCGCCGCGCTATGCGGGCACTTGTGCGGGGATTCCGCCAGCGAAAACACTGCGCCGGGTGGCCGCCGGAGAACCACACACCTTGCGTTTTCGGGTACCTGCACGGGAAGTGATCGCATTTGATGATCTGGTGCGGGGTACACAGCAGTTTCGCAGTGGGGATATTGGGGATTTCATCATTCGTCGCACTGAGGGGACGCCGGCATTTTTTTTCTGTAACGCCATCGATGATGCGCTGATGGGAGTGAATGCTGTTTTGCGCGGTGAAGATCATCTGAGCAATACGCCTCGGCAACTGTTGTTGCTGCGTGCGCTTGGTTTGCCTGCACCACAGTATGGGCACCTGCCGTTGATCGTTACCGCAGACGGTGCGCCGTTGGCAAAACGCCACGGTGCGCAAAGACTCGCGCAGTTGCGTGAGGCGGGTTATTTACCGGCGGCGATCAATAATTACCTCTCCCGCCTGGGGCACACATTATCTGCTGCCGGGCTACTTGATCTCAATGATCTGACCCGGCTTTTCAGGATTACCCGGATCGGGCGTTCGGTATCGCAGGATGATCCAAAACAGCTCGATCATTGGCAAAAACTTGCGCTGGGTACGCTCGATCAAGCGGCTTTCGCTCACTGGGCAACGCCCGCTCTGGAGGGTGTGCCGATAGAGAAACGCACGGCTTTTCTCGCTGCGGTACACGATAATATTCTGCTGCGCTGTGATCTTGAACTTTGGGCCCGGGTCTTGTTTGGCGAGCCGCTGGCTTATACAGGCGAAGCTGAGGCCGTGATGCGCGCAGCATCCTGGCCCTTGTTTATCGCCTCCCTGGCCGCTACTGAAGTGGACGGCGATGATTTCCGGGCACTGGCGGAATCTGTCAGCCAAACCACCGGGGTGAAGGGTAAGGCGTTGTTCATGCCGCTACGCGCGGCATTGACCGGGCAGGTGCATGGCCCGGAAATGAGGCGGATTTTCCCGCTTATTGACGCCACACACCGCAAAAAGCGGCTGGAAGTGGCGCTACAGATGGCGCGACCCACTGCATCATGACCGGAGACAGGCTGAGAATCTATAACAGTCTGACTCGTCAAAAGGCCATCTTCGAGCCCATCGAGCCCGGCTGTGTGCGCATGTATGTGTGTGGCATGACGGTCTATGATTTTTGCCATGTTGGCCATGGGCGGATGTTGGTGGTTTTCGATATGGTGGCGCGTTACCTGCGCTGGCTGGGTTATCGGCTGATCTATGTACGCAATATTACCGATATCGACGACAAGATCATCCGCCGTGCCCAGGAACAAGGAATCGCAGTGAGCGAGCTCACCTGCCGCTATATCGACGCCATGCATGAGGATATGGCGCAGCTTGGCGTATTGCCGCCGGATAGTGAGCCGCGCGCGACACAGTCGATGGACGAGATCAAGAGACTGATCGCCACCTTGCTGGACAAGGGCTTCGCTTATCAGGTGGCCGGTAGCGATATTTATTATGCGGTTTCCCGCTTCGCTGCCTACGGGCGGTTGTCGGGCAAGAATCCGGCGGATCTACGCGCTGGTGCGCGGGTGGAGATCAATGAAGCCAAGCGTGACCCACTCGATTTCGTACTCTGGAAGGCTGCCAAGCCCGGTGAGCCGGTTTGGGATGCGCCCTGGGGTCCGGGGCGCCCCGGTTGGCACATCGAATGTTCGGCTATGTCGATGCAGGCACTGGGGTCACATTTCGATATCCACGGTGGTGGCCAGGATTTGCAGTTTCCCCATCATGAAAATGAGATCGCCCAGAGTGAGGCGGTGACCTGCGAGCATTTCGTCAATTACTGGATGCACAATGGGTTCGTGCGCATCAACGAGGAGAAGATGTCCAAGTCGCTGGGTAATTTCTTTACCCTGCGCGAGGTATTCACCTATTTTCCACCGGAAGCAGTGCGCTATTTCATCCTTTTAAGCCATTATCGCAGTCCACTTAATTATTCTGGCGAGCAGCTGCAAAATGCCCGGGTGGCACTGGATCGCCTGTATGCCGTCCTGCGGGGGCTGCCGGACACGTCGGAGCCTGAGGATCGTGATATCTGGGTTGAGCGGTTCGAAGTGGCGATGAACGATGATTTCAACACGCCCGAGGCGTTGGCGGTGTTATTTGATCTGGCGCGGGAGATCAACCGTCACCGTGAACAGACGTCCGTGGAGGCCATGCGCCTCAGGGCACGCCTCAGGCGGTTAGGTGGGGTGCTCGGGCTTTTGCAGAGCGATCCGGGGGCTTGGCTCAAGGCCATACCTGCTGGAAGCGAGCTGAACGCGGAGCGGATCGAGGTATTGATCGAGGCGCGCACCGAGGCTCGGAAACAGCGGGATTTTGTTGCTGCCGACCGAATTCGCACGCAACTGGAGGCTGACGGCATCCTGCTGGAAGATAATCCGATGGGGACACGCTGGCGGCACACCTGAGGGTTCACGCTGTTTGGGTATGGGTGCGATAGGCCGTTAGGGTGTTCTTTAGCAGCATGGCCCGGGTCATCGGGCCGACCCCGCCGGGTACGGGAGTGATCCAGGCGGCCCGCTCGCTGGCTCTTACAAAATCGATGTCACCCCGTAGATGCCCTTGGGCATCCCGGTTCATGCCAACATCGATGACCGTAGCCCCAGGTTTGATCCATTTACTGTCCACAACACCCGGTTTGCCGACAGCGACCACTAAGATGTCGGCCATGGCGACCTGTTCGTGCAGGTTTTGAGTAAAGCGATGACAGATTGTTACCGTGGCGCCCGCCAACAAGAGCTCTAGTGCCATGGGGCGGCCAACGATGTTGGAAGCACCGATCACCGCCGCATGCCGTCCCTTGTAGGTTTCGCCGATCCCGTTTAGCAGATAGATGATGCCATAGGGTGTGCAGGGGCGCAGTCGGGGAACCCGTAGCGCTAACCGGCCTACATTATAGGGATGGAATCCGTCCACATCCTTGCCGGGATCAATCCGTTCGATGAGGGTTTCCGTATTGATATGGGCAGGCACGGGTAGTTGCACCAGGATGCCATCGATGCATTTATCAGCGTTGAGCCGGTCGATGAGATCCAGCAGCTCCGTTTGGGAGGTGGCGGCATCGAGGAGATGAGCCTCGGAATGAAAACCGACCTGAGCACAATCCTCACGCTTTTTACGGACGTAGATCCGGGAGGCCGGATCGTCTCCGACCAGGATTACACCCAGGCCCGGGATTCGCTCCCCGGATTTCTTGTAGTGGGCAACCTCATCTGAAATCTCATCGAGAATTCGGGTGGCAACTCGATTGCCATCAATCAGCCGGGCGGGCATGAGCCATCCTCTGGGTTACGGAAACCAGGATTTTCTCATGTGTGTGAAAATGCAGCAACTGGCCTTCCCCCACCTTGCTGACAACAGGGGAGAGGGAGGGCAAAAAATGCCCCGGGTCCCCAGGCTATGGGGTATTTTAGGCTCAGGGTTTTTGCCCGATATTTTTGGGTGGTTTTACCGGGCAGGTGTTGATACCCAGCAGAGCATAGAGGCCGCACCAGCCCGTGACACCTGTTATCAGAGGGATCAGCCCGAGCCAGCCCCAGGGCGTTTGGGGTCCCCGGAAGGCCAAAGAGATGATGAGACCTCCGATCAGGATGCGGATGGCGCGATCCAGCAGACTTTCATTGGATTTCATGACGTTTTCCTTTGGTTGATCGATCATATTATTCATGTACCCTGGCCGACAATCTGCCTCTGGCCAGATTCCCCCTCAATCGGTTGGTGGGACGCTTGCCGTCACTTTCCCTGATCAAGGGCGGGCTACTTTGTCATTATATAAATGAGCTGTCAGTGACAAGATCACTCAACTGGCTATAAAAACATGTATTGATAATTCTGCATTGGAACTTTTGCAAATCGGACAGTACCATTGCAGCTGGTGGACCACCGAATCGGTACAGCCACATGAATGCGGACTCCCGGTTTTGTTCCTGTTCCGAGTATTTGTGGGATTTAGGCTTTTTCTTCAGGGGTATTGCCAGATTGCTGCTGTTTGACCAGGTAATAGGTTAAGCCGACTGCTACAACAGCGGCAGTTATCAGACCATAGGTCCAGGCCCATTGCCCCAGGTGCCCGCTACTTTCCACGGGGATAATAATGAGTTGCCGCAACAAGGTGATTAGTGCGGCTTCGATAAAGACGACTACGCTGAAATACCCCGTGCGCATATAGCGGATTTCAGCCGAGATCAGCGAGGACAGCACCCAGAGGATGAAGAGATTGCCAAGCGCGTGTACGAAACCTTTGGCGACGTTGCCGGAGGCGACAGTTCTGAAAACATCGATGCTGAATTGCCAGACCAGCAACAGACTGGCGATAAGCAAAGCGATGGCGATGAAGGCATGCAAGAGCTTGTTGGCGACTTCCATAACCCCTTCAAACCAGTGACCATTCATCATTTCCTGTGAGCCTTTTCCGTTATCGGGCGCGCGGATTATCTGGTTGAGTTAACATGTGAACTTGCCCGGGAGCCCACCGCCTCATTAGCTTGTCTATAGTTGTCTATCTGGCAGGAAATCATGCTCCTGGCCTGCTGCCGATACAAGGATAAGCTCGGAGATATCCCCGCTACCGACCGGCGTGTGGGGCGGATTTTGCTCCACTCCGCTATCTGGCCGGGCAATGAATGCCTAAGGAAAGGATTGACATGATGCTGACTTTGATAGCCAACTGGATCATGCAGGTCATATCCCATCTGGGCTATGGCGGCGTGGTTTTGCTGATGGCTATCGAAAGCGCCTGCATTCCCTTGCCGTCGGAAATTATTTTACCGTTTGCCGGGTATCTGGCTTTTCTTGGCAGCTTGAATCTATGGGGTATAGCCGTTGCTGGGGCAACGGGTTCGGTGTTGGGATCCTGGCTGGCTTACGCAGCCGGGGTGCAGAGCGGGCGTCCTTTTGTCGAGCGATATGGGCGCTATGTGCTGGTTTCGCCTGCCGATCTGGATCTGGCTGATCGCTGGTTTGCCCGGTATGGTGATTTGACCATCCTTTTTGGGCGCCTATTGCCGATAGTGCGCACGTTCATCGCCTTTCCCGCCGGGGTCGCGCGGATGCCGATCTGGCGATTCAGCATCTATACTTTCATTGGCTCTTTTTTCTGGAGTCTGGCGCTGGCATGGCTGGGGATGGAGCTGGGGCGGCACTGGCAGGAGTTGGGAGGGTGGTTTCACCGGTTTGATTTTATGATTGCGGCGATTCTGCTACTGCTGGGGTTTTTTTATGTCCGCCGGCATCTGCGCGCACTGCGCGATTCATAAGACTCAAGCGTCACAAGCGACATCGTTCAATAGAGTGGTTTTGTGTAAGGGCGGGAGCCCTGAAAGTAGAGGTAATTATGCTATGATAATTGATCCTGGGGTATAGTGGCGCGTGACAGAATGACTCTTTTGATCCCGGATTTTGCCGGTGTGAAGGTGCTGGTGGTGGGCGATTTGATGCTGGATCGTTACTGGCACGGGGAGACTTCGCGTATTTCTCCGGAAGCGCCGGTTCCCATCGTGCAGGTTGGTCCGGCCGAGGAACGGCCTGGAGGGGCGGCCAATGTGGCGATCAATCTGGCAGCACTCGGCGCCAGGGCTTCAGTGCTCGGATTGACCGGCGATGACGAAGCTGCGGACAGATTGGAGGAATTGCTTGATCAGGCGGGTGTTGAATGTCATTTTCAGCGCTTGGCAACGCATCCAACGATTACCAAACTCCGGGTACTCAGCCAGCATCAACAATTGATCCGACTTGATTTCGAACAGGGCTTTTCGGAAGAAGACGCGGGCGCTATGACGGGAGAATGTGCTCGCTTGCTGGCGGATGCGGATGTCGTCGTGTTATCCGATTACGGCAAAGGTACACTGAGTGCGAGCCGGGCGCTGATCGAATTAGCACGAGCGCAGGACAAGCCGGTGATCATCGATCCCAAGGGGAGTGATTTCAGCCGCTATCATGGGGCAACGGTTATTACCCCGAATCGGAAGGAATTCGAAGCGGTAGTGGGTGAGTGCGCCACAAAATCCGCCCTGATCGAACGGGGGCAGGCGCTCCTGGAGCGGGAGCGATTCACGGCGTTGTTAATCACCCGTAGCGAAGAGGGTATGACCCTTATTCGCCGCGATAGTAAACCGTTGATGCTGCCAACACAGGCCCGCGAGGTGTTCGATGTGACCGGCGCGGGGGACACCGTAGTCGCTATGCTCGCTGCCGCCTTGACGGTGAAGTGCTCCTGGCCGGAAGCTATGGCTCTGGCTAATCTGGCGGCCGGCATCGTGGTGGGCAAACTAGGTACTGCCACGGTTTCCCCTGCTGAACTGCGTCAAGCGTTGCGTGCTCGGGAAGCGCCTCCGTTCGGAGTGATCAATGAAGATCATTTAGCCGGGTTGGTCAAGGAGGCTCACCGGCATGGGGAGCGCATCGTCATGACCAATGGCTGTTTCGATATTCTGCATGCCGGGCATGTGGATCATCTGAACCGCGCTCGCCGAATGGGTGACCGGTTGATTGTCGCGGTGAATACGGACGAGTCAGTCAGTCTCCTCAAAGGCCCGCAACGCCCAATTAATCCACTGGATCAGCGAATGGTAGTTTTGGCCGGATTGACTGCGGTGGATTGGGTTGTGCCCTTCGCGGAAGATACCCCGGAACGTCTGATTTGCCGATTGCAGCCTGATATCCTGGTCAAGGGCGGAGATTATGTACCTGATGAAGTGGCAGGGGCAAAGTGTGTTCACGCTAATGGAGGCGAGGTGCGCATCATCGATTTCCTTTATGATTGCTCGACGACCCGCCTCATCGAAGCGATCAGGCGTAGTCATCAGGAGATGGACTCATGATCATCGTAACCGGTGGGGCCGGTTTTATCGGTTCCAATATCATTCAGGGACTCAATGCGCGGGGAGAAACCGATATCCTTGTGGTTGATGATTTAAGTGATGGCACCAAGTTCACCAATATCGTCGATTTGCAAATCGCAGATTATCTGGACAAGGATGATTTTCTGAATCGCGTTGAGGCCGGGGAAGATTTCGGGGCCAGCGCCCTATTTCATGAGGGCGCCTGTTCGGCGACTACCGAATGGGATGGCCGGTTCATGATGCGTAATAATTATGAATACTCAAAAATCTTACTACATTATAGTCTGGCGCATGGAGTTCAATACCTTTATGCGTCTTCCGCCTCGGTTTATGGTGTGGGTCCGGTATTCACTGAAAACGTCGAGTATGAGCAGCCATTGAATGTCTATGGATATTCTAAATTTCAGTTCGATCAAACTGTGCGCTGCTTGCCTGCATCCTCACGCAGCCAAGTAGTCGGGTTTCGCTATTTCAACGTATATGGTCCCCGTGAGCAGCACAAGGGCAGTATGGCCAGCGTCGCTAATCATTTCGATCAGCAGATTCGGACTGAAGGTTTGTGCCGCCTGTTCGAGGGGGTCGATGGTTATGCAAATGGTGAACAGCGACGGGATTTTATCTATGTAGAGGATGCCGTGGCGGTTAACCTCTGGTTTTTCGACCATCCCGGGATATCAGGGATTTTCAATTTAGGGACAGGGCGGGCACAAACTTTTAATGATGTTGCCCGCGCTGTGATAGCCTGGCATGGCCATGGAAAAATTGAATATATCCTGTTCCCGGAATATCTGCGAGGACGTTACCAGAGTTTCACTCAAGCTGATATTTCAGCACTTCGCGCGGTGGGTTATGATGCACCATTCAAGACAGTCGAAGAAGGTGTTCGCCTGTATCTGGATTGGCTTAATCGCTGAGGCGATTAAGCCATAGATGACTCATGCGCTTTTTATACAGCCTGTTGTTGTACCTGTTGGCGCCCTGGATCCTATTGCGGCTATTGATACGCAGCCGGAGGAATCCCGGTTACCGGAAAAGGGTGGTGGAGCGATTTGGCTTCTTCCCCACTCTTCCCGCTCGCCCACGAATCTGGTTGCATGCCGTTTCTGTAGGGGAAACCATCGCCAGTGAACCCCTGATCCGGCAATTACGGAAGGCTCACCCAGAGTATGCATTACTGATCACCTCGACTACCCCGACGGGGTCGGCTCAGGTTGCTAGATTGTTTGGCGATTCGGTAGATCATGTCTACTTACCATACGATATGCCGGGTGCCGTGCACCGCTTTCTTAAGCGGAGTCATCCTATAATCGGTATTTGCATGGAAACGGAAATTTGGCCGAATCTTTTTGCCACCTGCGCCCGGGCGGGTATTCCTCTGATGCTGGTCAATGCCCGATTGTCCGCGCGTTCATTCCGGGCCTATCAGCGATTCAGCGGATTGAGCCGCATCACCTTGGCCCATATCAGTGTGGTGGCAGCCCGGGATGATGCGGATGCACGCCGGTTTAAGGCGCTAGGTGCGCCACGAGTGGTCGTGACCGGCAATCTTAAATATGATTTGCGTATCCCGCTGGGTGCGCGGGAAAGCGGTTATCGCCTGCGCCAGGCTCTGGGCGTCAATAGGCCGGTATGGATTGCAGCGAGTACGCATGCAGGTGAGGAAGAGCAGGTACTCGAGGCACACCGACAATTGCTTGTGGTGCAACCCGATGCTGCATTGATTCTGGTGCCGCGCCACCCGGAACGCTTTGCCGCAGTACACGCTTTGTGTGTCCAGGCGGGGTGGCCATTGATGTCCCGTAGCCGCGAGGAGGCCCCAGATACTACCACACGCATTATTCTTGGTGATACCGTAGGTGAACTACTCGCCTTGTATGCGGCGGCCGATGTGGCTTTTGTTGGTGGCAGCCTGGTTCCGGTTGGCGGACATAACCCGCTTGAGCCGGCCATCCTGGAGTTGCCCGTGCTGACCGGGCCGCATGTCTTTAATTTCGAGCAAGTGTATGCAGAGCTGTTTCTGGCACAGGCCGCAGAACGGATAGCCGATGCCGGTAAGCTCGCCTGTCTGCTGCAGGAATTGCTGGGGAATAGTATTCTGCGGGCAAAGATGACGACCGCAGCCAAGACGGTCATCGTGCGGCATCGGGGTGCCACTGAACGCCTGGTCGGGTTGGTGAGTGAGGTTTTGGAGAATGAAAACGAGTGTGAATTGGCGCTGAATTGATGGCATCATAGGTCCTCATTTAATTTGCGGCAAGTCTCTTACCGTCATGGACATACCCTACAAAATTCCGGATTCAGAATGATATAATGAAACGTAAACACAGCTATAATTATGAAGATCTCTTGCGTTGCGGGCATGGTGAGTTGTTCGGTCCGGGTAATGCTCAATTGCCGCTACCACCCATGTTGATGTTCGATCGCATCACTCGGATCGACGATAGCGATGGCAATGGCAGCAAGGGATATGTGGAAGCCGAACTGGATATTCGCCCGGATCTCTGGTTTTTTTCCTGTCATTTCGAGGGTGACCCCGTGATGCCGGGATGTCTTGGGTTGGACGCGATGTGGCAATTGGTAGGGTTTTTCCTGGGATGGACGGGTGGACCAGGGCGCGGCCGGGCATTGGGCGCGGGTGCTGTGAAATTTTCCGGCCAGGCTACCCCGGCAGCCAAATTGATAAGATACGAGGTGAATATCAAGCGCTTGGTTAAACGCAGGCTATATATGGGGGTGGCCGATACAGTGATGTTTCTGGATGGACGCCTGATTTATGAAGCGCAGGATTTGCGGGTGGGTTTGTTTACATCAACCGAGGGGTTTTGAAGATCATGTCCACGAGACGCGTTGTCGTTACCGGAATGGGTATCGTTTCCAGCATCGGAAATAATGTAACGGAGGTGCTCGAGTCTTTGCGCACAGGCCGATCCGGGATCGAGTTTTGCCCCAGATACGCGGAGCTGGGAATGCGGTCACAGATCCATGGATCACTGAAACTCGATCCTGATACGCTAATCGATCGCAAACAGCGGCGCTTCATGGGAGATGGGGCCGCTTATAATTTTATCGCCATGCAGGAGGCTGTTGGGCAATCAGGGCTTGAAGAAAATGATGTTTCACATCCACGAACAGGCCTGGTGATGGGATCCGGTGGCGCCTCAACTTCAAATATAGTAACAGCGGCAGATATTTTGCGCGAGAAAGGTATTCGCCGGGTCGGTCCCTACATGGTTACTCGCACCATGTCCAATACTAATTCTGCCTGTCTTGCGACTCCGTTTAAGATCAAGGGTGTGAGCTATTCTATTAGCTCAGCTTGCGCTACCAGCGCTCATTGCATCGGCCATGCCGCTGAACTCATCCAGATGGGTAAACAGGATGTCATGTTCGCGGGCGGCGGGGAAGAGCTGCATTGGACGCTGACCAGCCTGTTTGACGCTATGGGGGCTTTATCAAGCAAGTACAACGATCGATCTACGGAAGCCTCGCGACCCTATGATACCGAGCGGGATGGTTTTGTCATTTCCGGTGGCGGCGGCGTGCTGGTACTGGAGGAGCTCGAACACGCGAGGGCTCGCGGTGCAAAAATTATGGCTGAACTGGTGGGTTATGGCGCTACTTCGGATGGTTATGATATGGTGGCGCCTTCCGGGGAAGGCGCGGCGCGCTGTATGCAGCAGGCCCTGCAGGACATTGGCGGGTCGGTGGATTATATCAATGCGCATGGAACCAGTACACCGGTTGGCGATATCGCTGAATTGAAAGCGATGCAGAGCGTATTCGGAGATGCGGTGCCGCCGATCAGCTCCACTAAATCGATTACCGGTCATGCCTTGGGTGCGGCAGGGGTCAATGAGGCTATTTATTCGCTCTTGATGATGGCGCATGATTTTATTGCGGCTTCCGCCAATATCAATGAACTGGATCCTGTCGCGGCAGGTATGCTGATCGTGCGTGAGCGTTTAGATAACATTCGCCTGGACCGAGTGATGTCCAACAGTCTTGGTTTTGGTGGAACCAACTCCTCCCTGGTTTTTCAGCGCTTCGAAGCCTGAGCCGGGTTTAGTGGGCCGCTGCTCTCGCCAGATAAGCATTGATCCGTTCAAGATCGCTGTCTGTCAAAATACCGGTATCTTTTTTCAACTTTAAAGTATCCAGCAGGTAGGTATAGCGGGCTTGGGAATATTCCTTGCGTGCGCGATACAGATCGGCAATGGCCGTGATGACATCCACGCTGGTGCGGGTGCCCACCCTGTATCCGGCTTCGGCTGCCTTGACCGAGATTTCGTTGGAGGTAACCGCCGCGCGCAGAGCCTGCACCTGACTCATGGTGGACAGGATGTTGAGGAAGTCCGCACGGGTACGGCTGACGATCTGCCGTTGCAGATAGGTCAGCTCGAATCTTCCCTGCTGATAGCGGTATTGAGCCCGATCGCGCTGGGCTGTGATTCGCCAGCCGGTAAATAGTGGGACTTTTAATTGTAGAGTGATCGTATTGTTGGTGGTGTCACCCGATTCCAATGCGCCGGATTCAATGTTTTGGTGACTACGGGTGGCGATCAGTGACACGACGGGATAGCCAACCGCACGCGCCCGGTTGACGCCGATGCGTTCCGCCACCAGGTGGGTTCTCGTGGCAACCAGAGAGAGATTTTGCTGCAGTGTCATATTTACCCAGGATTTTATCTTGTCCGGCAAAGGGGTGACCAAGGGAATTTTCCGAGCCAGAGGGGCAAGCCTTTCCACTGGTTCGTCGGTGATGACCGTGAGCGCTTCACGGGCGTCGGCTAGCGCACTTTGTGCTTGTAGAGTCTGTGCTCTGGCCAGATCAGAGCTCGCTAGTGCCTGCTTGACTTCAGCGGAAGAGACCAGGCCAACCTCGAAGCGTTTTTTAGCCTGCTCAAGCTGGCGCTCGAGCGCCTTTTGTTCCGCCTGGCTGTAATGGATCTGATCCCGGGCAGTCAATACGTGGAAATAGGCTGTTGCCACACGCAGGATCAGTGCCTGGTTGGCATCGGCTAGCTTAGCCTTAGCAGCCAAAACGGTTTGATCGGCCTGTTTCAGCGACAGCCAGTCGGCATAATTGAACACTGTTTGCCGCAGGCTCAGGGTGTAGTTATTGATATCATAGCTTGGGGAGAAATTGGGGATGGACTGTCCATTGAATGCCATCCCTCGATATTGTGTATTGTTGCGCCCGGTGTCAGCTACAAAATTGATCTGCGGCAGGAGGCTTGCGCGTGCCAGCGGGCGGTTTTCCAGAGTAACCCTGTATGCTTGCCGGGCAGCTTGGAACTGGGCATCGTGCAGGCGTGCCTGATCATAAATCTGCAGCAGATTGGCAGCGATTGTCGGCCGTATACAGCTCAAGGCAAACAAGCCAGAGAGGAGTAAAGCAAGTTTCATGTCGGTTCTCTGGGGTGCGGCTTGTTAGAATTTAAAAATTCTGGGGAGGATAAACCCACGAAGATACGCCAACCTCGTTTCGAACAGCAAGGTGCGGCAGAAATCATGCCTATCAATTCGGTGAATGAGCAGCGCTCCCATAACGGGAGGTTCTCCAATCACGGCAAATAGCCGCCCCCCTGGCTTGAGTAATTGCTTGAAGGGTTCGAGCATGGATTCGCGAGGAACAGCTCCGGTTAAAGTAACGATGTCATATTCGATTTGTGGGCTGGTCCAGCTGGTAGCGGAAACATCGGCCACCTGCAGATGGACTCGCTGCTCAATTATCAAGGCGGAAAGGCGTTCGCGCGCCTGGTTGATGAAATCTTCATATACCTCCACGCTATCCACCTGTTTGACGAGATGGGCGAGACAGGCAGTCACATAGCCACTACCGGTACCAATTTCCAAAGCCTGTTCTTGGGATTTTGGAGACAATGCCTGAAGCATCCGACCCTCGACTGTTGGCCGCATCATATGCTCGCCATGATTGATCGGGATTTCAAAATCCGCATAGGCAAGGCGACGATACTCCAGTGGGACGAAGTCGTGCCTCCAAAGTGATCTGAAAACATTTAATATGCGCGGATCAAGGACGTCCCAGGGGCGAATCTGCTGTTCGATCATATTGAGTCGTAATAAAGGATAATCCATACCCTTTTCATTGTTCAGAGCGATGCCGGCGTTCATCATGGGTTGCTTCTCCTGGCGGATGATCTACGTTTTATCGTTTCGAGATTACGAGGAACAACGAGGTCCTGTCAATGATCTCTTTACCTTTCGTTTGGTTTTCGGACCAGGGTGCCAGCCAGCGCATGGCGGATTTGCGGAGGTGATGGAGCTTCGGCTAAAATCAGTGGAGGGTTTGGAGGAATTCAATGCAACAGCTTACTCGAGAACGCATCAAGCGCTGGGCCCAGCGTTTTGGCTGGGCTGCACTGATTTTTTATGTGATCAAGGGGCTCGTATGGCTGCTGATTGGTTGGGGAGCATGGGACGCAATCCACTAATCTAACTCCATTTAGGGGATATTTACCATGAGCGATCTGCAAACCATGCGTGTCATGGTGTTGGAAAAACCGGGTGAGCCGCTCAGGCTGAAACAGATTCCTGTGCCGCGTCCGGCAATGGGGCAGGTACTGATCCGGATTCATGCCTGTGGTGTTTGTCGCACCGACCTGCATATTGTTGATAGCGAATTGGCGAATCCAAAGTTGCCGCTGATCATTGGCCATGAAGTCGTGGGTGAGGTTGTCGAGGTCGGAGTGGGGGTTGCCGACTTCCAGCCGGGAGATCGTATTGGCATACCCTGGCTGGGTTATACTTGCGGGCAATGCCGCTATTGTCTGGGCGGACGCGAGAACCTGTGTGAAAATGCTCGTTTTACCGGCTATACGATTGATGGCGGGTATGCGGAATATACTGTGGCCGATGCCCGTTATTGTTTCCGGGTGCCCGACCGGTATGCCAGTCCGGAAGCGGCTCCCCTGTTGTGCGCTGGGTTCGTTGGCTATCGCACCTATCGGCTGGCTGGGGAAAATATACGCAATCTCGGCATCTATGGTTTTGGGGCAGCTGCGCACATTATCACCCAGATTGCCGTATACCAAGGAAAACAGTTGTTTGCCTTCACCCGGCCCGGAGATTGGAAGGGGCAGGAGTTTGCCCGGAGTCTGGGCGTGGTATGGGCAGGTGATTCCACCGTGGCACCACCTGAGAAACTTGATGCGGCGCTAATTTTTGCTCCAGTGGGGGCGCTTATTCCGGAGGCTTTGCACCATCTCGACAAGGGCGGGGTGGTGGTCAGCGGTGGTATTTATATGAGCGACATTCCTACCTTCCCGTATTCTTGGTTATGGGAGGAGCGCTCTATTCGTTCGGTAGCTAATCTGACCCGCCAGGATGGCCGGGAACTGTTTAAAATCGCACCCCGGGTGCCAGTGCGAACCTATATTCATACCTATCCACTGGAGCAGGCCAACCAGGCGCTTGATGATTTGCGTGCTGGGCGGTTCGAGGGTGCGGCGGTTTTGGTGGTGAGCGACGAATAGGTTAAATCCGGTGAAATAATGAGGTATGTGCATTGAAGCCTTTGTATCCCCACCGAATACAAACATTATTGGTTATGAGTCTCCCCATAGATATATACGAGCCCGACTGCCTTAAGTTACAATCTCTTCTGACGCCAGGAACGGATCCCTATGACTACAAACCGCTTCGATCCACAAGCCCTGATTGACCACCATCAGCCGGAAAGCGTGTTGCTGGTGGCGCCTGAAACACATTCATGGCGGCAAATGCTGGCCGGATTTCCCGGATTGATCGCTCGTGATGCCGAGGATCTGCTTCAGAATGCCGGTAGTATCAAGCGCGTTGACCTCGCCCTGGTTGCCGGCACTTTGGAAACGCTGCCGCGACAGTCCTCTGAAATGCTCATCGCCTTGTTGCGGGACCGCTTGGCGGATACTCTCTATTGTCTCGCCAATCCGCGCATAATTTCTCCCCGTGATATGATTGCACTAGGTCTTGTGCCACAGGGTGGATGGCCGGACGGGGAAGACACGCAAGCACTTTATTATTTTAGTATTCACGATTACAAGCGCACTCCGGATTGGCTCAACCCGCGTTTTTGGGCGCATCCGGAGCTATGGAATCGCTATCGCTGGTAGCGCGATAAACAGGGAGGCAACATGATCCTGGAAAAACTCCGCCATGAAATCGAAGAAACCATACCCGGAAGCCGAGTCGAGGTTGCTGGGGACGGTAGCAAATTCGAGACTGTGGTTATCAGCCCGGCTTTCTTGGGACTCACGACCGTTAAGCGTTATCAGATGGTTTACGCAGCTGTTGGCGAATACCTTACTAGCGGCACTATCCATGCGCTGACTATCAAGGCATTTACACCCGAGGAGATTTCCCAGGCATGAGGAATCATTTGCTGGCCTCGGATTGATGAGAAACAGCAACAGCCAAATCCAGCTGAAATGTTTCATTTCAGATTTTCCACAACCGCTCACTGAGCCCGGAGACTCGGTGTGATTGCTGGCTGATCGCCTGGACGAGGGTGCTTTTATCGGCCCACAGGACGACCTGCCGCCGTGCTCGAGTGATCGCCGTGTAAACTATTTCGCGGGAGAGGGCACGACTATCCATAGGCGGTAGAATGATGTGCGCAATATCAAATTCTGAACCCTGACTCTTATGAACGGTCATGGCGAAAGCCGTTTCATGGGGTGGCATTTGCGCTGGATGCACGGTACGCCATCCTTGGGGGGTATTGAAATAGACTCGTAAACGTCCGTGATTATCTGACCAAACCAGGCCAATGTCTCCATTGAACAGCTCCAGACCATAATCGTTTTTCAAAACGATGACGGGGCGTCCACGATACCAGCCACCATCCGTATCGATTCCCAGATGATGTAGTCGCCGTTCGATTCTAAAATTGATTTCCAGAACTCCCAGCCGTCCTTCTCTTACTGCGCACAGCACCCGCCAGCGAGCAAAGCATGCCATTGCGGTATACACGTCACCGGATGCAGTCAATGCACGTAATTCGGGTTCAAGGGCCTGGATGAGCCGGGATGGGGTCGGTGTGGTGTGCCAGAAACAATCCGGGGTATTGTTTCCGAACACCTTATGCAGTGCTTCCAGATTGCCGCTACGGATACTTTGGGCCAAGCATCCAATACCACTGTTTTCAGTAAAGCGAAAACTGTGTTCGAGGATGGCGACGTGGTCTGGAACCGCAATCATCCGATGAGTAGCTACTTGATGTGCTTTGGTGGGTTGCACGACACAGCAAAGATCTGCCAGTACCGCACCGGCTTCGACCGAAGCAAGCTGGTCGCGATCGCCCAGGAGAATCAGGTGCGCATGCTCCGGTAAGGCTGCGAAAACACGCGCCAACATCGGCAGGTCGATCATCGAGGCTTCATCGATGATCAGTATATCCACATTCAAGGGGTGCCCGGCATGGCGAAGCGGTCGACTGCGACCGGGACGAATGCCAAGTAGACGATGCAAGGTTTGCGCTTCCAGGCGGGGTGTCGATTCCTGCGCAAGGAATGGAATAGGCGTGGCCTTGCCGAGAGTATCCGTCAGCCGCATTGCAGCTTTGCCTGTCGGTGCAGCCAATGCGACTCGCAGGATGGGTGACTGCTCCAGCAATACGCTGAGCAGAGCAGTGACGATGTGGGTTTTACCCGTGCCGGGGCCGCCACTGATGATGACGAAAGATCGGGAAAGCGCCAGGGTTACGGCGTGCCGTTGATCGCTGACCCGGGGATCGTCGCCGAGCACCCGATCCAGTGCGGCTTCCAGCCATTGGGGGGCGATCAACCCGGATGGCTTTGTGCGGCGACGAACCGCATCCACTACCTGGGTTTCAAAATGCCAGTAGCGCGCCAGATAAAGGCGGTCTTGATCAAATGTCAGAGGTGTTTTGGCTGTTGCAGAGACAATGGGATGGCTAGTGATATCCCGTCGCCAGTTTGCCAATGACGGAAACCGCCAACTGGCATCTGCTACGGGAAAGGGTACCCGCTCAGCCCAGTTTGCCAGTGGCAGGCAAATATCCCCGGCACCCACCCGGCTGCTGAGCAAGGCAGTAGCCATCACCAGACTGGCTGGAGCCTCCTCGCGCAGGAGTTCACCAATGAAGCGTGCAAAATGCCAATCCAGCCACCGCAGTTCACCTGTTTCCACCGCCTGACGGAGAATATCCAGACATTGGATGGTCATGGTTTACGGCCTGAAAACAGGGTATCTAGTTCTTCGATCAGCTCAGGATCCGGACGGTCATGGAAGACGCCTGGTCGGCTGTCATCCGCCGGGTTCATGCCGCGTAGGAACAGGTAGTAGACGCCACCAAAGTCACGCTCGTAAGTATAATCGGATAATCGTGCCCGCAGAAAGCGATGTAAAGCTAGCGTATAGATCAGGTATTGCAGATCGTAACGATGGTCACGCATAGCCCGGGCAAGGTTTTCCTGGTAGTAGTCCGGATAGCGATCGCCGAGATAATTGGATTTGTAGTCGCTAAGATAATAGCGGTTATCGTAACGGAAAACGAGGTCGATGAAACCCCTCATTATTCCGTGTACCGGATTGAAGATCAGCCGGGGACTACTGGGGGAAAGATCACCCCAGCGCCCAAGCAGCGCATTCAGGGAAGCCTCGTCGAGGTCGGCCAGTGGAAAATGGAACTCCAGCTCATCCAGACGCACCGCTTGCTCGATTTTTGCAAGCCGCAATCCGGTAGCATCCAGCGGGGCTTGCAGGATATGGCCGACAAGTGCCTCAATTGCAGCCTGCCATGCGGGATCAAAACCATGAATACTCAGTTGTTCGCGGATGATCTCGGCGGGTGTCTCCCGCCCTGCCCGAATGAAATCTATTTGTTCCAGCAGGGCATGCAGAAACAGGCCAGCACGCGCCCCGCGTGGAAAATGAAAAGCGTCCCGTATTGTCGGGAGTTGCCCGGCACTCGGGGTGGTTTGATCGTCATCGTAATCAGCCCCGTTAAAATCAATCTGACTACCGATCAGGCTGGAATAGCTGGTCACTCGCCAGCGATCGTCGATACGCCCACGGAAAATTCTTGGATGAAGAGGCTCCCCGCCGTGAACGGGGAGCGGGGTGGGAGTGGGGGTGGGAGGTAATGCTCTGATTTCGAGACCTGGCAACCGGAGGTTTTTAAAAGTATCCCCATGGGTCGGCAGTAGACGCGACAGCGCCGAATGTTCGATACCCTTGATATGCCCCCAGCTAAAATAAACCCTTTCGCAGGCGCGGGTAAATGCGACATACAGCAGACGTAGATCTTCCGCCAGTTGCTCACGCTCGGCGAGTTTCAGGTGTTCTTCCCGCTGCGGCCCGCCCAGATCAGCGCATAATTCAAACGTCGTGGGATCATGAAACAAGATGGGCTTGCCATTATCCTGACGCTTTCCTCCCCACGGGAAAGGCAGGAAGACGAGCGGATATTGCAATCCCTTAGAAGCATGAATGGTGACGATCTGCACCAGCGACCGATCACTTTCCAGGTGCAACTGTTCAATCTCGTTTTCACCTTCTGGTGCTTGCATGCGCTCGTCCAGCCAGCGCATCATTGCTGCCGGGCCTTCTTTGGCTGCATCCGCCGCGGCCAGCAGTTCAGCAAGTTGCAGCAAATTGGTCAGACGGCGTTCCCCGCCAGTTTCCGCCAGCAGGCGATGGGCCATTTCGGTGCGTTGCAGTAAATCCAGGAACATCGCCATGAATCCTTGCTGGTGCCACTGAATCCAGGCTATCTGAAAGGTTTCCAGCCAATGTTCCCATGCTTCAACGTCATCATCCAGAGCAGCCAAAGTAGCCGCATCGAATCCCAGTAGATCGCTTGCCAGAGCTGTGCGTATGCGGCATGGGTCACGGCTCGATAAGGCGCGCAGCAGGCGACGCAGCTCAATTGCTTCCTGGGTGGCGAACACGCTGTTTCGGCTAAGATAGGCGCTGGAAATGCTACGCTTGGCCAGCACTGTACGGATATTCGCGGCTTCATGCCGATTACGCACCAATACCGCCATATCACCGGCACACAGTGGGTGACTATCCAGATGAGCACGCCCCCTACTCGCTTCATTCAGCAAGATAGAAATCTCATCTGCTACCGCAGCTGCAACCAGGCTTTGCGCTGTTTCCTTGTTCAGGGGTTTGTCTCCAGCAGGCAGTTGCCACGCCACCAGCGGTGCGATATGACCGGATGCAAGTTGCAGTGATGTCGTAGCATGTTCCGGGGCGGCAGTGACTGGCTGAAAGTCGATCGTCTCGAAGACAAAGGGATTCTCATGGCGCGAAAAAAGTCCATTGAGTGCTTTTACCAGTGGCTCGCTGGAGCGCCAGTTGACTGTCAGGTTGTAGACCTGATCGCCTGCATCACGCTTGGCTTTGAAGTAAGTGAAAATATCTGCACCACGAAAGGCATAGATGGCTTGTTTCGGATCACCGATCAGTAGTAGCACAGGATTCTTGCCACCTACTTCCGGTTGTAGGGCAAGATAGATTCGGGAGAACACCCGATACTGTATGGCATCGGTATCCTGAAACTCATCAATCATGGCGGCCGGGAACTGCTCACGGACCTGTCGGATTAGTGCGGGGCCAGCGAGACCGGTCAGCACCGCATCCAGTTGCCGAAGCAGATCGTCGTAGCTTAGTTGGTGGCGAACCCGCTTGTGTTCCGTGACCGTCGCGCGCGTATATTTGATGGCGTCCAGCTGTATGCAGATTTTGCTGAGCTGCGCCAGGCGAGGCCCTAAATCTGCGAGCTGCCCGCAGTCGTCGAACAGTGGATTGCTGGGGATGGTTTTGCCCTTTTTGGTGGCTTGCTCGAGCTTCATTGGAACCAGTAATTCAAAGCGGGCGGGCAATTCATCCGGTAGAGGATCGTGATCCAGCCAGGCGCTCAAAGCAGTCAATGCCTCGTCGACAGCAGCAGGCCGGTAAATATTCTGCTTCAAAACAGCAGAATTGTGCAACATAGCCTCAATGTCCGCCGATTCTGTTTGCCAGCGCTTCTTTGCCCGTTGGCACAAATCCTGCCATTGCGTTTGCCAGCGCACCCGTTGCTTTTCAGTATCTTTTGGTAACAGGCGGAGGTCATGACACCCCAGCAGGGAGTCGATCTCAGCTAGTAGCTTGGCTGGTATTCCCCAGATTTTGCGGACCCATGCAGTTTCCTGCGGTGGGGCCGGATAAAACCGACGTCGCCAGAAGTCCTCGACTGCTGTCCGGCGCAGGGAATGTTCGTCACCGATCAGTTCAGCCTTAAATGGCGCTCCGGTCTCGAAGGCATGCTCGGTGAGCAGTCGCTGGGCGAATCCGTGAATGGTGAAAATCGCCGCCTCGTCCATTGCTGCCAGCGCGGCTTGCAAGTGTTGACGGATGGACTCCGGGGAGTCAGGCAAATGATCGAGCAGTTGTTGCAGTGTGCTATCTGCATCTCCCGATTCTCCCTCAAGCAGCCCCAGAGCTGCGCGTAGGCGTTGACTGATGCGGCGGCGCAATTCCGCAGTGGCGGCATTGGTGAAGGTTACCACCAGAATTTCAGTTACCTCCAGCTTACGCTCCAGCAGCAGACGCAGGTAGAGATTGGCCAGGGTATAAGTCTTGCCAGTGCCGGCGCTGGCTTCGATCAGGCGTAGGCCGTACAGCGGCAGAGCGAGCATATCCAGTGGGCGGCTCATACGGGATCCTCTGTCAGTCCGATCAGTGGCGCAAAAATTGCCCAGGCTATTTCTTCAAACTGTTGCTGCAACGGATCCTGACCGCGAAATGCCAGCATATTCCATGGATCGGTTCCTTCCCCCGCCTGCAAGGGGCGGCCTTCCCAGTGCTTGCGCGCCTCCTGCCGGGATCTGATGATGTCACCACGAGATTGATAAACAGCGAAAGCAAAACTGGTTTCCGCAAACAGTGGCAGTGGAGCGCTGTTCCCTGTGACATAAAAATCAAGCAGTTGCTTAAGATGTATCCGGGCGGCGGAAGATGTGAGTGGAGCCAACATCCAAGGTTTATCTTCGCTCAAATAGTGACTGTTCCTATCTGGTTTTTCAGGAGATATGGCATTTAGTACCAGATGGCCCAGCCAAAGATCCAGGCGGTCTTTAGCCCGCAGTTTGCCGGGGCGGTAACGCAGCAAACTCCAATTAACGACATCATGAAGTTGCCCGGTGATGCGCCAGCCGCCAATGCTCAAATCTACTTCCAGGGATTGTCGGCCCTGATATCCACTGTGGGTGAGCAGTTGTTTGGCCAGCGGCTCGACGCTGCCTCGACTATCATCAAAAGCCAGACGTGCGAATCCGCCGAGGGGTAGTTCGCCGCGGGCATGGAGACCATGCCACAGTTCATCGAGATCTTCCGGAGCTGCTGCGCCATTCAGTAGTCGATTCAGGATCTGCCGTTTTAGTTGCCAGTTTTCCAGGCCATCAAGGGCAAAAGGTTCGTCATCTTCGATGGTGTTGTCGTATTCGCTCAGGTTGAGATGCAGGCGTTGCGTCAGAAAATATCTCGCAGGGTGCTGAAAAAAATTTGCTAAATCCTGTAAATCAATTATCGTGGATGTGGATTGGGCGGTTAGTAGAGGTCCCGGGGCGAAGGGTGGAATGCCATGGTGATCGGTGGGCAGCCATTCCGCTGCATAGCTAAATAAATGAGGATCATTTTGGAAATAGCGAGGACTGAATGGTTGCAGAGGATGTTCGGTTATGATTTGCGACTTGACTGACCTACCGGTAAGAGTGAACCCTCGTTTGATTACGGCAAGCAATTCATCGACTACCCCCGAGGGATTGCGCGGCTCATTGCTGCGGATATCACGGCCGATATAACTGAGGTAAAACGTATCACGTGCAGAAAGCAGGGCTTCGAGAAAAAGATAGCGGTCATCTTCCCGGCGGGAGCGATCCCCGCGCCGCGGCTCGCGGGCCATCAGGTCGAAGCTCAACGGCGGTTGACGGCGTGGAAATTCTCCATCGTTCATGCCCAGCAGGCAGACTACGCGAAAAGGAATGCTACGCATCGGCACCATGTTGCAAAAACTGATCCGACCATCGAGGAAGCCACGCACTGGCGCTGGCTGACTGAGATTCTCGCGCAGATAATCGCGCATCAGTGCGGGTTCGATAGGCTGGTCAAATCCGGCCTCCTGACAATGATCCGCCAATGCCTTGCAAGTGGCGTAAATCGTTTTGTCCAGGGATGCCCCTGCTTCATCGGGTGACAACAAGTCATCGGCCAATGCGCGTAAGGTTTCAACCCAGCCAGCAGGAGTGTGCGGTTGATCGAGGTGGGAACGCCAGTGGAGCAGGTGGTCGATGAATTCAGCCAGTTGCCCAAGCAAGGTAGCTTCTATCCCTTCGAGATCAGGATAAGGAGCGATGCCGGCAAACAGATTTTCCTCGTCATCCGGCATGGTGTAGCCCAACAGCAGACGACGTATGCCATAGTGCCAGGTGCCGATCTCTTCTGCAGGTAAATTAAGTGCTGCACGCATTTCGGCATCAAGCCCCCAGCGAATCCCGGTTTCCTGCACCCATTGGCGGATGCGACTCTGATTATCTGGAGAGAGTCCAAGCTTCTTCGCCACCGGAGACTGTTCAAGCAGGCCAAGCACCCTGGAGGCTTGCAAGCGATCGATCGGTAGATCCAGGAGTAGTAGAAAGGCTTGTATCAGCGGAGATTCGTTGATGATGCTTTGATCGGTTATCGACCAGGGCAGCCGCCTGCTTGCCGGAGCTGCACCAAAAACTGCCTCGATATAGGGTGCGTAATCCTCAATATTCGGCGCCATCACCACCACGTTGCGCGGTGCTAGACCAGGGAGGGTCTCGAAGCAGTTCAACAACCGGTCATGCAAAATTTGTACTTCCCGCATGCGGCTATGAGCGCTGTGAATCTGGATCGACTGATCTTTAGCATCGATTTCTATCAGCGGCTCTTCACTCTCTCCCCGGCCACGGCTTTGCAGCATCAGTACATCAAGTTGCAGTAGTCCGAGCAGGTTCAGTTGTGCGGGAGGTTGATAATGATCATGCACCTGTTCCTCGCCCTGATGCAGTTGGTCGAGTAGATCTCTACCCTGTTTACCGAGGGAAGCCAGTAATGGATTACCAATGTGCAAGTAATTATCTTCCCCGGCAACCCCGAAACGGGTCTGCCAGCTAAGCAATCGGGTGCGGGTACGCTCATCGACGATGTCCCCCCAATATGCAAGCGAAGGGTTGAGCGTGAATACATGGATATCGATCACTTGGCTAATGGCACGCAATACCTCCACATAGGGCGGTGGCATGGCAGTCAGCCCAAACAGGTAAACTCGTTTGGGCAGTTCTCCCAGAACCTGTATCCCGCCGACATCCATCCGTTGCCTGAATTCGGCATACAAGCGGGCACGATGCCGGGGTTGTCCGCCCGCACAGAGGTGATGCCACAAGTGTGCCTGCCAGTGATTGGCCTTGCCCTTTTCCCACTCCAGTATCCAGTCGGGGCGGAATACGAGATACTGATCGAACAGATTGGCGATGCGCCTGGCGAGTTGGTAGCGCTTGCGCTCCTGATCGTCCTCTTCAAGATAATGGTGCAAAGGGGCATAGTCGGGCTTGCCGAGCAGTTTGGGTAAGTGCTCCATTAGCTGCCAGACGAGCGTATCCTGGGTCATCGGCGCGCACTCCGGAATATCTTCCAGGCAGGCTTGGTAGATGCGCCAGATAAAGCTCGCCAGCAGTGGAAACTCGAGTTGCGCGCATAGGCCGTTACAGTGAGCCACGCCTTGGGTGAGCCATCTGGCCATGCCGGGATTCTGCACGACCACGGTTTCGGCTGTGAATGGGTCTGCCGGGTCGTCGGCCAGCAGGTTGGCTAGCGCTTCTAATAGATGTTCGGTACGATTACCCTGGTGGATATGCAGCATGTAAGTTCCCGGAATCTACTGACGGCGGAAAGATTAGTAATCTTACCAGACCGTTGACGGGCAAATAGTGATACAGGACATTCCCGCTCATTCTTCGCCCTGCCATTCCGGCGTCTGGCCTGAGTGATCAAAAGGGGGGTTATCCACTGATTTCCTGGAAGTGATTAAGGGCCGGTTTGATGTTGAGGGGATCCAGAATCTCCCCGGTTTTGTAGCACATCAACGGCCCGCCTTGGGGTAAGGTCAAGTGATTGAAATAGCATGGTAGCAGATAGGGGCTGATACTGGTTTAAAGGGTAATGATCTGCCCGGGATATCAGTAGCGGGTATCAGGATCATGAAAGAAACCAGATAACCTGCGGTCACAATGGACCCGATTCCTTCACAGGTTATCCGTCTGGAGCACTTATTTGTGCCTGATAGGCCCAACATTTGGGCTTGCATGACCAGGATACTTGAGATAAAATTTTCTTCTTATTATTTTAGGCGCATTCAATGGAGTTTTCGCATGGCTAAAGTCTGTCAGGTCACCGGCATACGGCCGATGACTGGAAATAATGTTTCCCACGCACACAATAAGACCCGACGCCGGTTTTTACCCAATCTACATATTCATAGGTTCTGGGTAGAAAGCGAAAACCGATGGGTTAAGCTGCGCGTATCTTCCAAGGGTATGCGCCATATCGACAAGAAGGGTATCGATACTGTCTTGGTCGAAATTCGCGCCCGTGGCAAGAAGGTTTAAGGAGATTTTATGGCTAAGAGTCCACGTGAAAAGATCCGCCTAGTTTCTTCTGCAGAAACAGGCCATTTTTATACAACAACTAAAAACAAGAGAAATATGCCAGAGAAAATGGAGATCAAAAAATATGATCCTGTTGTTCGTCGACATGTGATCTATAAAGAAGCAAAAATCAAGTAAGCTTTATTACAATAAAGCTCCATTATCCAGACGATGCGGAAATCGGCGTCAGTGTTGGTGTTGGTGTTGGTGTTGGTGTGCAAATATCCATGGCTCTAAAGGCCGTCTTTTATTGTGCATTGTGAAACTCTCTCGATGACCAGTCAGATACACTGTATCTCCCCGCTTCCGCCTGGTTATCTGCTATTGCTGGTTGCCGCGCATGAGTTTGTGGTTCGGAAGAACGGAATATCGACCTGCATGAGGGGCTGGAGCGAAGCGGAAGTCCCTGATGATGCTCTTGTATACGCCCAACATGGGCATGAACTGGAGGTGAAAGTCCTCTGTAGGGAGATCACCGTCGAAAACCGTGTTGTGATTAGATGATAACGACCAGCCAA
>VAOZ01096878.1_pt1 | contig 27290 bp, 24 predicted proteins | sample 3394041 | NCBI WGS metagenome assembly VAOZ01 (sample SAMN08290431, study PRJNA428436) | hydrothermal vent metagenome | isolation source: Deep-sea hydrothermal vent chimney | place: Indian Ocean: Southwest Indian Ridge
ATGGAAGGCACAAACAACAAGATCAAAACCATTCACAAAACAGCCTACGGATATCGCGATCAGGAGTTCTTCAAACTCAAAATCCTCTCAATGCATAAAACACGAAAGGATGCATTTTCCGGATGGACCCAAAAATATGTCGGAGAATGCGCTTAGAACAAATTAGCCGTGGGCTGAATAGTTATACGAGAGTAAACAATGTTGGTATCATCCCCGAATTCTTGACCTGGAGGCGAAGGCATGAAACTTCTTCTTGCAGATGATCACCATCTGTTCCGGGAAAGCATGCAGGCATGGCTACAGCAAGCGGATATTGGCGCATGCATTTCCGCCGCTGCTTCATACGATGAAGTCATTGCCCGGTTATCATCGGAGGACGTGTTTGACCTTGTTATGCTGGATTTGAACATGCCCGGCATGAACGGTGTTCTCAGTGTGCCTGACATTTGCGCACAGACTACAGCGCCAGTGCTTGTTGTTTCCGCCAACCATCATCCGGTCGCCATACAAATCTGCCTGACGAACGGCGCTGCCGGTTATGTTTCCAAGGCATCGGATGGCGCGAGCATTATTGAAGCTATTCACACGCTGCTTGATGGTGGAACTTATGCCCCTGCAAACATGAAGCAGGCTTCGGATTTACCCCGGTTTACTGAAAAGAAACTACAGATTCTGCTGTCGCTTGCCAAAGGAAAATCAAACAGGGAAATCGCTAAAACGCTCCATTTGAGCGAAGGTAGCGTAAAACAGTATGTCAGTGAGATGCTGCGCAAACTTCAGGTGGATAATCGTACCCAGGCATGTATCAAAGCCCGCGACATTCTCGCCACAGGAGGCAGTTAACCGGATATCTCCGCTGCCGCAAGCATCGCAATTAACCTTTCATGCTGCACCGGCTTGGTGATGTACTCGCATCCCGCCTTCCGGCAATGTTTGATGATATCCGCATGCGTGTCTCCGGTAACGATAATAGCCCGAATCTCCCGGTTAAAATGTTTGCGTATGGCACACACGGCATCCAGCCCCGTTTCGTGCCCACGCAAGCGATAATCCGCCAGGATCACGTCGGGTGGTGGATAGTTATCCCTGTGCATCATCGCCAGCGCGGCATCCCCACTATCGGCAGTCAGAACCTCGCAATCCCGGCTGCGCAGTAGCATACGTAGACCTTCCCGTATTGGTGCCTCATCATCAATAGCCAGTACAAACAGGCCCGCCAGATCTGCCGACAATTCCATTTCCTCTTTGCTTTCGGGAACATTGTTCCCCAGCGGAACCATTACAGTGAAACATGTTCCTTTTCCATGCCTGTTGATCAACACTACAGGATGATCGAGCAGCGCGGAAAGTCTGCGCACAATCGCCAGCCCCAGCCCAAGACCCTTGTTTCGATCCCGTTCAGGATTGTTGAGCTGATAGAATTCAGAAAACACCGTTTCGCGTTCTTTTTCCGGAATACCGTCTCCTTGGTCATGGACCTCAATCCGCAGCATATTCCCGCGCTTGCGCGCACCGATCAGTACGTCTCCATCCGTATGTTTAACAGCGTTGGACACCAGATTGCGCAGGATGCGACACAGAAGCACCGGATCACTATTCACTACAACATCAGGCACACGGATGCGGATGTTTCTCTGATGCCCCCGTAAATAATGATATCCGGAAGAGACTTCATTGACTGTTTGCAACAAGTGAAATATTTTTAGATTCGGCACCATCTGTCCCGCATCCAGCCGGGATACGTCCAGCAATGCATTAAGCAACTCTCCAAGGGCGCGCCTCGACTGACTGGCCTGTTCCAATATCCGGGCTTGCGAAATCGTTGTAAGCTCCCTGCCCAGTGTGCCGAGAAATAAATCCAGCGCATGCAGCGGCTGACGCAAATCATGGCTCGCCGCAGCCAGAAAGCGCGATTTATCCTGATTGGCCTTTTCTGCTTCAGACCTTTTGGCTGCAAGATCCTTCATTAATGCCATATTTTCAAATCGTTGTCTGATTGAAGTGGAAATCATGTGACACTGAGTTAGTGAATAACCCATATTCACAATCAGAAGTCCAAACATCAACAACACAAGATAGAAAAAATCCCCACCTTCCAATGCAATCCGCGTAGCCAGAAGCGTGGTGACTGGAATCGCGTAACTGAAATAGGCAAGAGGATAAGCCGAATGCGAGCCAACAGATGCAGAGATCATGCCAAGCAGAATCATTGAAACCGACAGAATATTGAATGTTGAAAATGGACTCAGGATCAACCAGGGCAAAGCGCCCCACAGAACACCTGAAGCCAGGGCGCCAAGCGAATAAATAACAGCCCAAAACGTGGCATTCGATCCGTCTGGGTCGAAGTGCACATAAAATCTTTTTCCAACCAGCCAGCGAATCGCTGACAAGAGTACATTTGCGGCCAGCCATGATAGAAGCTGTTCCCTGGGTATACTGTGCCAAAACATGGCGCAAGAAACGAACGCCGTGATCATAACGCCGATCAAGACAAGGGGTGAATTGACATAGAGCAATCGTACCCGTTCCGCCGTCACCATTGTATTGTGCAAATACGCTTTTTCAGTTACCCAGCCCGACATCATCCCACTCCCGCATTGCACACTGTAGCGATAGCTATGGAAATGACAATTGAAGCGGACACCCATGCAACTACCATTTGTGTTATTCCTTTTCAAGTGGAAAGTTCAGCGCAAGTTTTTTTTCAGCCTCCTGCATTGAGACGGCCTTGCCTGCTTCAATCTCACAGAGACACCGCATCATCATAGCCCGAAGCTTTCATGAGTTCAGGCTAAAACCAAATTTATCCACATACCAATCGCTTCCTACACTAATCTGAACTATTCACAAATACTGCCGAGCCCTTGCTTGTTCCTTTATCCAAACCGAATTCCTCGTCGGTTGTCCGTACGCATGGCTGCGGTCTCCTTCCTTGGAAGTCCGCCAGCGAACAAAGACCCGGCGCAATTATCGCGGCGATTTATAAATAATACAGGCTACGATGGGGCCAATTTCAGATGCTGATTAACATTACACCGGGAACCTAAAACTGCTACAGGTCCAGCTCCAGGATGCTTCAATCGTTACTACGGACAGGTACATCAATTTTGCCGATAACGAACACACGTCAGAGATTTGGGACAGCGTTGGAATGAGGAACGGTTTGAGGGAAGGGTGATTGACTGCAACCGAGAGTTGGTTACAGTGCGATTTGATTCCGATTACTGGCGGGTTGTGTTGGAAAATAGTGCGGACTGCTCTTTTATGTCTCATGGCAATGGCGGTAGAAGTTTATATTAGTCTGGAAAATACTGTAATTACAAGGTGTTACACTTGATGTCCTCGTGAAAAGTCTAACGCCATAGGTAAAAAAAGAAAACGGCCCCACCATTTGCCCCAGAATCGATTTTTAGAGTCCACCTTAAGGTTTTTGACCCCCTAAAATCATCTTTGTGGACTTTTCACGAGGACATCACACTTAGGTTCGACTCCTGTCGAGGGCACCAGGATACATATCAGATTTGGGAAAAGAGAGTTCGGGAGAACAGATGACAGAGGATCACTTGCAGGCCGTTATACCGGTTCAGATTGAAGAGGAAATGCGGCGTTCGTATCTCGATTACGCCATGAGCGTGATTATCGGACGGGCGCTTCCCGACGCGCGCGATGGATTGAAGCCTGTACACCGCCGTATTCTGTATGCCATGCAGGAACTCGGATGCACCTACGATAAGCCGTATAAGAAATCCGCACGTGTGGTGGGTGATGTGATTGGTAAGTATCATCCGCACGGCGATTCAGCCGTCTACGATGCGCTGGTGCGTATGGCGCAGACATGGAGTATGCGGCACGTGCTGGTGGATGGGCAGGGGAACTTTGGTTCTGTCGATGGCGACCCTCCAGCCGCCATGCGTTACACTGAAACGCGCATGAGCCGTCTGTCCAGCGAATTATTGGCAGATATTGATAAAGATACCGTTGATTTTGCTTCCAATTATGATGATTCACTCAGGGAGCCAAAGGTATTGCCGGCGCGTTTTCCCAACCTGCTGGTCAACGGCTCGCAAGGAATCGCAGTCGGTATGGCCACCAATATACCGCCGCATAACCTGGGCGAGACCATCAATGCAACCATTGCCATGATTGAAGATTCCGGCATTGATGATGAAAAACTCATGGGTATTATGCCGGGTCCGGATTTTCCCACGGGTGGTTTTATTTATGGGCGTAAGGGCATGCGTAGTGCCTTTCTGACAGGACGTGGTTCGGTGACTATGCGCGCCAGGGCTATCGTCGAGATCCATCCGCGCACCAAACGCGAATCGCTCATCGTTACCGAACTTCCCTACCAGGTGAACAAGGCTGTGTTGATTAAGCATATTGCGACACTTGTCCGCGATAAGAAGATCGAGGGTATTTCCGATCTCCGCGACGAGTCTGATCGCGATGGCCTGCGCATTGCCATCGAGCTGAAAAGGAATGAAATTCCCGAAGTTATTCTGAATAATCTGTACAAACACACGCAACTACAATGTAATTTTGGTTGCAATATGCTGGCGCTGATGGACGGGCAACCGAAGTTATGCGGTGTGCGGGAATTCCTGAATCATTTTATTGATCATCGTCGTCAGGTGGTGACCCGCCGTTGCCTGTTTGAATTGGCCAGGGCCGAGGCGCGAGCTCATATTCTCGAAGGCCTGCTGATCGCTTTGGATCACATTGACGAGGTTATCAGGTTGATCCGCGCCAGCCAGACTGCCGATGAGGCACGCGATGGACTGATACGGCATTTTAGTCTGTCGGAAAAACAGGCTAAAGCGATCCTGGACATGCGTTTGCAGCGTTTGACCGGTTTGGAACGCGGCAAGATCAAGGCGGAGCATGAAGAAGTCCAGGCTACGATTGCACGCCTGCAAGCGGTTCTGGCCGATGAAAAGTTATTGATGCAGGTGATTGTTGATGAATTGCAGGCGGTACGTGATAAATATACCGATCCACGTCGTACAAAGATGATGGATGAAACAGCCGAACTCTCGGTGGAAGACCTGATCACCGAAGAAGATATGGTCGTAACGATTTCCAATGAGGGTTATATCAAGCGTAACCCCGTTTCACTGTATCGTGCCCAGCGCCGGGGAGGCAAGGGCAAGACGGCCATGACCACCAAGGAAGAGGATTTCGTTAGGCAGCTCATGACTGCTTCCACACATGATTTTCTGCTGTTTTTCTCTGATCGCGGGCGTGTGTTCCGCAAGAAAGTCTATGAAGTGCCGCAGGCTGGGCGTGCCGCGCGCGGCAAAGCGCTGGTCAATCTGCTGCCGGTAGAGAAGGGCGAGAAAATCTCCGCTACGCTGGCCGTCCGTGAATTTGATGAGGGGCGCTATATTGTCATGGCAACGAAGCATGGCCTTGTGAAAAAAACCGGCCTGACCGATTACGCCCATATTCGCACGAATGGTATTATCGCCATCAAGCTTGATGATGACGATGATTTGATTGCAGTACGTATCTCCAATGGCGAGCAGGAGATTATATTGTCCTCCAGCGGCGGCAAGGCGATTCGTTTTGCCGAGGCGGATGTGCGTCCCATGGGACGTGCGACGCGCGGTGTAACCGGTATGCGTATGCCTGGAGGGGATACGGTGATTGCCATGACGCTGCTCGTGGAGGGGGCCAGTATGCTGGCCGTCAGCGAGAATGGTTTTGGTAAACGGACGTCGGTGAGTGAGTATTTGCGCCAGAAGCGTGGTGGCCGGGGTGTGTTCACGCTCAAGACCGGTGGACGCAATGGTGCCATGATTGGCGCGCTGCAGGTGTTGAACGAGGATCAGATCATGATGATGACCGATACCGGACGGCTGGTGCGTATACGCATGAATGGCGTGTCGGTCATCGGCCGCAATACCCAGGGTGTGAAACTGATTAATTGTTCAACTGACGAAAACGTGATCGGTGTCGTGCGTGTGGCGGACCACCCGTCGGACGAGGAAGAAATAGCCGAGTCTGTGGCTGAATAGTGATAAGAATATTCAATGGATTCAATAATTTGTTATTCATATCATCGGTTTTTACGCCCATTCATGGGCGCTATGACGACTTCGTAAGAAGTCATCATGATTGATCGCCGGGAGTTCCGTAAATTATTTGATGACATGCAAGCGCAACTTTCGCGCCGTGGCGTCCATGTGGTTGAAGCGGGTAGCCCATGGGGCAGGGCGCGTGAGCTGGATGCCCGCCAGCGTGAATTAAAAAGCGGGCTGGAAGCTTTGCTGGCAGAGCGTAACCGTGTGTCCAGGTTGATTGGACAGAAAAAATCGAAGGGTGAAGATGTTTCCGGGGAGCTGGCGGAGATGCAAGGTGTCGCTAAACAGTCCAAAGCACTGGATGCCGAGACCAGACGGGCTGAAGAATCTTTTGCTACTATACTACTGGAAATCCCTAACCCTCCACATGCATCGGTGCCGGACGGAAATGACGAAGAGGATAATATTGAACTGCGCCGATGGGGTGATCCACGTCAGGATGCGGTTCCGCCGCATTGGGAGATTGGCGCTGCATTGGGGATTCTCGATTTTGAGGCCGGAGCGATGATTTCCGGTAGCCGTTTCACTGTTCTTCGAGGTATGGGATCGCGCATGGAGCGGGCCTTGATACAGTTCATGCTGGATATGCATGTGGACCGACATGCTTACGAAGAGGTATGGGTGCCAGCCATTGTTAATCGAAAATCCATGACCGGGACAGGGCAATTGCCTAAATTCGCGGATGATCTGTACAAGCTTGAGGGCGAGGATGCGTTTCTGATCCCTACCGGCGAAGTTCCGGTGACTAATCTCTATCGGGATACCATTTTGGATATCGAGACCCTGCCGATTCGGCATTGTGCTTACACGCCCTGTTTCCGCCGTGAGGCGGGTTCCGCTGGTCGGGATGTGCGCGGCATGATTCGTCAACACCAGTTCGACAAGGTGGAGTTGGTGCAGTTCGTGCGGCCAGAGGATGCCCTTACTGCACTGGAGGAATTGACGGGGCATGCCGAGGCTGTATTACAGGCCCTGGAGCTACCCTATCGGGCTGTAGCGTTGTGCGCCGGTGATATCGGGTTTTCTGCCCAAAAGACCTGTGATCTGGAAGTCTGGCTACCAAGCCAAAAAATGTATCGTGAGATTTCGTCCTGCTCTTCCTTCGGACAGTTCCAGGGGCGGCGGGCCGGTATCCGCTACCGTGATGAGCATGGAAGGCCACAGCCTGTGGCGACATTGAACGGCTCAGGCATTGCCATTGGCCGCTGTCTGGTGGCTATTCTGGAGAATGGTTGGCAGGCGGATGGTTCCGTCAGTGTGCCGGAGCTTTTGCGGCCTTATATGGGCGGAGCATCCGTTATTTCCGGGTGATATTTATTGCATATCCTGTAGAGCCTCTTGCAAAAGTCTGAGTGGATGAGCGGCAATCCCACTTTGAGTCCATTTTCGGGATGAAATGAGGTGCATGGTGGTTCCATGAACCGAAATTCCAGCGTGGAAATGGGCCAAAGTGGGGAAGCCGATCGCCGCTCACGAGTTTTGCAAGAGGCTCTGTAGTAAGGTTTCGAGTGCGCGCATATCGACCCTGACTTGTCCACGGCCCTTCAGCGAGGTGATAATCCCCTTTCTCTTTAGTGCGCTGATGGTGCGTGAAATGGTTTCCCTGCTGGTGGAGAGTTGATCCGCGAGCAATTGGTGGGTTTGTAGCCTGACTTCAATATTCCCGCTTACATCCGGGGAGCCGGAATGGAGGCAATGATCGCGTATGTAGTTATATAAGCGCTGTGGCACGTCCATGGTGCTGATGCGCCCGAATACAGCGCTGGTCCGCCGTAACCTGCCCACGATCTCGGCCAACAACTTTCGGGTTAATTGGGGCATTTGTAGCATCAGTCGCGCAAAATCGGTTTGGCGTATATGCCCTAACTCAGTATCTTCCATCGTAGTTACGGTCGCCGAACGGGGTGCGGCATCCAATAGCGCCATCTCGCCAAAAAAAGATCCTTTTCCGAGCAGACAAAGGACGACTTCGCGGCCATCGGTGGTATAGGAAGATACTTTGACTGAACCTTTAAGGATGATGAACATGGAGTCGCCCATCTCACCTTCCTGTACAATAAGCATTTTTCCAGGGTGTCTTCGCGTTGAGACCAGTGCTGCAATCGCGTCAATTTCAGTGTCACTAAATTCAGAGAACAGGGGGACGGCCCTAAGGATTTCGCGCATTGCTATTCCTTTTCGGTAGCGCGCATCACCGATACCGGCCACATGGCCAATAAACGATTGCCCACGTGCGGCCGCAGTGCTTCCACGGCCTTCTCGATCTGCTGCGGAGTGTCTATAGCTTCAATAACCAGCGGCAAATCGCTGGAAAGTGAAAGGAAAGAGCTGGTGTGTATAGCGTGCAGGCCCATGCCTTCAATACCGCGCATAACCGTTACGCCCTGCAATCCCGCACCATGGCATAATTCAAGTACAGCCTGCATGGCGGGCCGGCCATTTATCCGGTCAGATTCAGTCAGGTATAACCGCATAAACATCCCGTCACGCATGATTTCCCTCCCTCGCTCTACGGCTACGGCCACCCTGCCAAGCATGACCTATCAAGTCACCATCAATTTTGCACTAAGTTGGTCGTTTGTCCGGTGTGTACGGATGCAAGGGTGTCGCCATAATTATGTTTGACCCGAGGCCGGGATGCGACACAATCGGCGCATGCAGGTTACGGTGTTATTTCTGGCTGCCGGGAGTGGACGGCGTTTTGGTGGTGGGCGCCCAAAACAGTATCGGTGTGTGAATGAGATACCTCTGGTGACGATGGCATTGAACAGTTTGGCGAAGGAACCCCGAATTCGTGCCGTGCAACCGGTATTGGCCGTAAATGATGAATATTTTTCCATGTGTCTTGAGGGCCAGTCCTTTCCGTTTGATGTGCTGCCTCCTGTCACAGGGGGGCCGGAACGCGCTATGTCCATGGCTAGCGGTATGGCCGCGCTTTCTCGTGGTGTGGAATGGGTGGCTGTGCAGGATGCAGCGCGCCCTGTTCCATCGCCTGCGCTGCTGGCTCGTGTGCTGGATGCGGCACACGAGCATGGTGCGGCTGTGCCGGGAATACCGGTGCATGATACGGTGAAACGCGTGGATGATGAAGGTCGGGTATTGCAAACGCTGGATCGTCATGTCTTGCGCGCGGTGCAAACACCGCAGGTGGCGCGTCGGGAGTGGTTTGCGGTAGCTATCGCGTCGGAAAAGGGGCGTATGCATCGGTATACAGATGATGCTTCCATGCTGGAAGCCGCCGGATTTCCCGTTTTTATCAGCCGGGGTGATGTGAACAACCGGAAAATTACAACTCCGGAAGATATGATGTGGTTGCAACGTTATATGGAGGTGAGAGGATGAGCTTGCGCATAGGGCAGGGTTTTGATGTTCATGCCTTTTCGGAAGGCCGAAAACTGATTCTGGGTGGCGTGCATGTTCCGTACGCCAGGGGTCTGGCGGGGCATTCTGACGCGGATGTGCTGACCCATGCCGTTTGCGATGCGCTGCTGGGTGCCGCTGGCCTGAATGATATTGGCCATTTCTTTCCTGACACCGATGGCCGCTACAAAGGTGCGGACAGCCTGGATTTATTGGCTGAAGTGGTACGCCTTGTGGACCGGAACGGTCTTGAAGTGGTCAATGTTGATGCCACTATCCTGGCACAAGAACCAAAATTTTCACCTTATGTGGCCAATATGAGGAAAAATATGGCCGCTATTATCGGTGTGGATATCACCCGCCTCGGTGTTAAGGCGAGCACGACGGAATATCTTGGTTTTATCGGGAGAAAGGAGGGGATTGCGGCTATGGCCGTGGTTCTGCTTGAAACGCGGGATACGGGATGAAGCTTTCGCTGTTGCCGTACACCCCTTGCTGTGGCGGATTTCCTTCGTGATGACGCCGCTGTCAGTAAAAAAGGTTTCTGACCTTGCCCTTATCCTGTCTAAGGCCTAGTGTGTGCACTTGTTGAAAGTGAGCCGAGGCTCGCTTTTTTTGTTTCTGGAGAGCCAATTTTGATTGAAGACCGTATTCGGGAGATGTTGATGCCCGTTGCCCGCGAAATGGGCGTGGACGTGTTAAAGGTGAGCTTGGGTGGTGGCGGACATCAGCAGTTACTGCAGGTGATCGTCGATCAGGCTGGTGGCACTCCCTTCGACCATCTGGTGAGTATCAGCAGGGCATTGTCCCTTCAGCTCGACGCGGAGGATTTGATTCGGGATCGTTATCATCTGGAGGTGAGTTCGCCAGGGCTGGACTGGCCATTGCGGGAAGAAGAAGATTTCAGGCGGCATACAGGTGAAATGCTGCGTCTGTGTTTTGAAGATCGTTCAGACCTTTTGGGTGAGAACCTCGGGCCTTGCGATGGCGGTGTCCGTATTCGGGACGCGCAAGGTAACGAGCATGAGGTTGCCGTGCATGGGTGCGTGAAAATCGTGCGTGCCGTTGAATGGGAATACGCCAGTAAGAAGAAAAAACAAAGCAGGTGAGGACATATCGATGAATGTTCAGATGTTGCAGGTTGCACAGGCCGTGGCGCGCGAAAAAGGCGTCGAAGAGGATCTGGTGATTGATGCTATGGAGCAGGCTATCAAGACAGCCGCCCGGCGGACCTACGGTGATAAGAACGTGGAAGCCAGGCTTGATCGGGAAACCGGAATCATGGAACTTTATCATGTGCGCACAGTCGTCGAAGATGTGGAGGATGAACTCAATGAATTGATGCTCGAAGAGGCCTCGGCTCTGGATGCCAGTGCGGAAATTGGTACGGAATTCAGGGAATCCCTCCCGCCCATTGAGCTGGGGCGTATTGCCGCCCAGACTGCCAAGCAGGTGATTAATCAGAAGATTCGGGAAGCCGAACGCGACCGTGTTGTCGCTGAGTATGAGCCTCGCGTAGGGGAGCTGATTACCGGTATTGTTAAACGTGTTGAGCGCGGCAATGTCTATGTCGATCTTGGCAGGGGAGAGGCGGTGATGTACCGCGAGGATCTGTTGCCGCGCGAATCCTACCGTCAGGGAGACCGGGTGCGGGCGTATCTGCGGGAGGTCCGTAACCAGTCCAAAGGTCCTCTGGTATTCGTGTCGCGTTCGGATGCGGGTATGGTGCAGCGCCTGTTCGAACAGGAAGTGCCGGAGATCGCCGATGGGCTGGTGGTTATTCAGGCGATTGCCCGCGATCCGGGTTCACGTACCAAAATTGCCGTCATCTCGAATGATGCCGCCGTTGATCCCGTTGGTGCCTGCGTAGGTATGCGCGGCGCCCGTGTGCAGGCGGTGGTAAACGAATTGCATGGCGAGAAGATTGATATTATCGAATGGACGCAGGATACGGTCACCTTTGTGGTGAATGCACTGGCCCCGGCTGAGGTTGATCGTGTGATGGTGGATGAGGAAAACAATACGATTGAGGTTGCCGTGGCCGAAGACCAGTTGGCTATCGCGATTGGGCGCAGAGGGCAGAACGTTCGTTTGGCTTCCGAATTGAGTGGCTGGAAAATCGAAATCATGACTGCCGGTGAAGAACGCGATAAACGTGCTGCCGAAATTGATATGGCCAGGGGTATGTTCCAGGAAGCCCTTGATATTGATGAAAGTTTTTCCGCGTTGCTTTGCAATGAAGGTTTCGTTTCTCTGGAGAACCTGGCCTACAGCACAATCGAAGAGTTGACGGCTATTGATGCACTGGATGAGGAGACCGCGCGCGAATTGCAAAACCGTGCGCGGAATGTCCTTTTGCAGCAGGAGCTGGGTAAGAAAGAGCGTGTGAAAATTGAAGACAGCCTGCTGCAATTGCCGGATATGAACGATACGCTGGCTGACCAACTTGCCGTCCGCGGGATTGGTCACGCCGAAGCGCTGGCTGATGCGGCAATCGATGACCTGGAAGGTGTGGAAGGTGTTTCTCGCGAGCAGCTGGAAGCGCTTATTCTTGCCGCCCGCGAGTCGTGCGGTTGGTTTGACTGATTTGACGGAAGCACGGCGGCGTTGCGTTGTTTGCCGCCAGTCGCATAATAAACGTGGCATGTTGCGTCTGGTATGTGACGAGTCGGGTCAGGTATGGCCGGATGTATTGCAGAAAGCACCGGGACGGGGCGCGTATGTGTGCCGTGGCGAATGCCTGAATCGTTTACATGACAAGCGTTTACATGCGGCGTGGAAGGGTAGAAAGCCCGGAGAATTTCAAGCGGATGAGATGCGGCGGCGTTTGGCTGTGGCGCTTTTGCGTTTGTGTCGGCAATATGTGCGCCGCGGAAGACGTGGTATGGACGTTGGACGTGATGCCGTGATGCATCGCATGTGGGGTCATGTGCCGCTGTTGGTTGTGCTGGCGCTGGATGCTGGCGACGCGCTAAAACGGCAGATATGTTTGGCTTGTAGCAAACGCGAGGATGCGGGGCTGGAAACGGCGTGTGTTTCCTTTACTCATTCAGCTTCGCTGGGTGAGTTTCTGGAGAGGGATAAGGTGTCGGTCTTGGCAATGGATGATACGCCGGCAAATGAAAAATGGTGGCAATACTGCACATGGTATGAGCAGTTATTGAAAACGGAGTAAATGACAGATGGCGAAAATACGCACCCTTGATCTGGCCAGGGAACTCAATATTGAAGTTTCCGAATTGCAGTCTGCCGCGCGCAATTGCGGTGTGGCCGTGAGTGGCCCTACCAGTATGTTGACAGCGGAAGACCGCGTGAAAATATCGGGTGCGCTTCGCCAAAGTGGACGGAAGGCTACGTCCACCAAACCTGGAAGCCGTACGCTAACGCTGAATAAGCCTATTATTGCAGGTCAGGGTAAAACCGGCCAAAAGTCGGGCGGACGGGGGCATACCATCCAGGTTGAAGTCAGGCGTAAGGCCCGCCGTACATTAACGGTGCCTGCCTCACCACTGTCTTCCGCTCCCGCATCCGAACCTGCGGCGTTACCAACGCCTGTAGCACCGCCAGCGTCTGTAGCATCATCACCAGCGCCTGCAGCGTCACCAACGTCTGCAGCGTCACCAGCGCCTGCGGTATCACCAGCGCCTGCAGCGTCACCAGCACCTGCAGCATCACCAGCGTCTGCAGCGTCGCCAACGTCGCCTTCACCGGCGCAACTTGCCGCGAGGGCAGTTGCAGCCAGACGGAAAAATACACCACCAAACACACCAGCCAAAAGGTCAAATGAGGGCCGCCGTTCACCCACTGCGGGCAGGCATCATGGCAGAACTCAAACGCCGGGAAGGCGTCCATCTGGTGGCACCCCCCGCAGCGCGGGTGGAGGACCGCGCACAACGATTCGCCGCGGATTGACTCCAGCCCAGATCGCAGCAAGCAAGGCACCTAGATCCTCTCTTAAACAAATTGAGGAGAGCATCAGGAGCGATCGTTCCAACTCCGCGCGAGCGAGGCGCCCGTCCCAAGCTGCCAGGCCGACGACGCCAGTGGTTAACCGGGCACCTTCTGTGGCTGTCGCCCCCGAAGCGCCGGGAGCTGCGGGTGGTCAGCGTCGGAGACAGGGCCCGCAAGGCACCTTCAAGCGACGGCGCTTGTCGCCAGCGGAAAAGGCTGCGCGCCGTGCCTATGCCGAGAAACGGCATGTGGTGTTGACGGAGGAAGAAGAAGAGCGCATGGCCAGATTGGCGCGCGGTAGCCGTCGGAGAGCCATGATTACCAAGGATGACGTGGATTTCGTGGTCCGTGAAGTTGAAGTGTCTGAAACCATTATCGTGTCCGAACTAGCGAGCCGTATGGCCATCAAGGGTGCCGATGTGGTTAAAAAGCTCTTCGCCATGGGCGTTACCGCAGCGGTGAACGAAGGTGTTGATGCGGATACAGCCATATTGGTTATCGAAGAATTCGGGCATAGGCCCAAGCGGATTAATGAAGCAGCCGTTGAAGATGTGCTGATCGATGCTGAAGAAGATGATCGTTCCCTGTTGCGTCCGAGGCCACCGGTGGTGGTCGTTATGGGGCATGTTGATCATGGCAAGACATCCATTCTTGATGCGCTGCGCAAGGCCTGTGTGGCCGAGGGCGAGGCGGGCGGCATTACTCAGCATATTGGTGCCTACATGGTCAAGGTGGGCGGTGGGGATCGCGTTGTCTTTATTGATACGCCGGGGCATGAGGCATTTACCGGTCTGCGCGCCCGTGGCGCTAAGTTGACCGATGTTGCCGTTTTGGTCGTAGCCGCTGACGATGGCGTTAAGCCGCAAACCGTAGAGGCCATCAGCCATGCGCGCGCTGCCGGGGTGCCCATCATCGTGGCTGTGAATAAAATGGATAAAGAAGGCGCTGATCCAGACATGGTTAAACGTCAAATGGCCGAGCATGAGATTGTGCCTGAGGACTGGGGCGGCGATACGATATTCGTCAACGTATCGGCCAAGACCGGCGAAGGGCTGGATGACCTGCTCGAAATGCTTGCCTTGCAAACCGAGGTGCTTGAGCTGGAGGCAAACCCTGACCAGCGCGGACGTGGTGTCGTGATTGAGTCACGCCTGGATAAAGGCCGTGGGCCGGCAGCTACCGTATTGGTACAGAACGGGACCTTCAAAAAGGGTGATATCGTCGTGGTCGCGACGGTGATGGGACGCATCCGCGCCATTGTGGATGAGAATGAGATGCAACACCGGACTGCGGGCCCGTCTATACCGTTCGAATTGTTGGGGCTGGAATCGGTACCCGAGGCAGGGCAGGAAATTGTCGTGGTGGAAAATGAGCGCCAGGCGCGGGAAATTATCAGTTATCGTAAGGATCAGCAGCGGCGGGCCAGTGCCAGTCAGCAAAAACAGCTCAGCATGGAAGATTTATTCGCGGCGGCGCAAGGCGGAACGGCGCAGGAAGTAAATGTGGTGATCAAGGGGGATGTTACGGGCTCGGTGGAAGCCATGGCAGAATCGCTGGCCAAGGCCGGAACCGATGAAGTGCGAATCAATGTTGTACACAGAGCTATAGGGGGTATTACCGAGTCGGATATCATGTTGGCTTCTGCTTCGGGTGCCATTGTTATCGGCTTTAATGTCCGACCCGAATCCAAAGCCAAGAAGCTGGCCGGGGCCGAAGGTGTGGATGTGCGCTTCTATAAAGTTATTTATGATGCTATCGACGATATGAGGGCTGCCATGGAGGGCATGCTGGCACCGGAAGAGAAAGAAAAGGTCATTGGCAGCGCTGAGGTGCGAGAGGTATTCCAGGTGCCGAAGATCGGTGCGGTCGCTGGTTGTTATGTCAATGATGGTTTGGTCACTCGCAATGCCCATATCCGGGTATTGCGCGAGGGTGTGCTGGTTTATGACGGGAAACTGGCTTCGCTCAGACGCTTCAAGGATGATGCGAAGGAAGTGAAAAGTGGGTACGAGTGTGGTATTGGTGTCGAGAAATTCAATGATGTCAAGGCAGGGGATAGTTTCGAATTTTATGTGATCGAGGAAGTCGCGGCTACGTTATAGTCATGTTAATGCTTACTATCGCGGCGATGCCTGAATAATGCGAGCCAGAACCCCCGCTCAGGCGCGGCTCCATGCTGATATCAAGCGCTTGTTATCGACGCTGATGCAGCGGGATATTGCTGACCCCCGTCTGATCGGCATCTGTATCACGCGTATTGAATCTTTGCATAGCGGCCAGTCTGTGCGCGTTTGGGTTCATAAATCTGATAAAGTCGATACGGATGTGTGTGTGGATCGCTTGAATCATCTTGCTTCGTATTTTTCCCACGAATTGCGTTTGGCTATGTCAAGGCGACGTTTACCGACACTGGTATTCTGTTGGGATAAATCGATTGAAGAGGGTGGTGATATGATCCGTTTATTGCATACGCTTGATTCGGATTATTCAACATGACAGAGTGGAACAAGGCTTGCGACGCCATTTGTGAGGCGCGCGGGATCATGCTGACGACCCATCAATGCCCCGATGGTGATGGTCTTGGCTCTCAGTTTGCCCTGTATTATGCACTCAAGGATGCGGGCAGAAACGTCCGTATGCACAATCGCGATAGTGTCCCCCGTATCTACCGTTTTTTGCCCGAAGCGGGGAATGTGGGTTCAGGTGAGAGTTTTGTGTGGAAGGATATCGATCTTGTTATTAGCCTTGACGCAGGTTCCAGGTCGCGGCTTGGTTTTTCCGACGCCTTCTTTGAAGGGCGGACGTTGCTGAATATTGATCACCATGCCAGTAATGACAGTTTTGGTGATATTAATTTACTGGAAATAAAGGCTTGTTCAACGGGAGCCGTTGTTCTCGACCTGATTGGACATCTCGGCCTGCCATTATCTTCCCCTGTCGCCAGCGCTCTTTACATCACGGTACTGACGGATACCTCATGTTTCCGCAATGCCGCCACGACAGCCGATGCATTCGATCTGGCTGCCAGGCTGATTCGCGCCGGGGCCGAACCATGGCCGATTGCCCGCGAGATTTATGAGAATCATACCAGGGAACTTATTAACCTTTTGCTTGCCTGTCTGGGGACGATTGATATGCGTGACAGCGGGCGATCCGCATGGCTGTATGTCAACGCTGCAATGTATGAGGATACAGGTGGCGATGTACAAGATACTGAAGGTTTTATTGAATATGCGCGCTCACTCCAGGGTATCGAAATCGCCGTGTTTATCCGGCCGGAAATTCAAATGACCTGGAAGGTTACGTTTCGTGCCAAGTACGATGCGGATGTGGGCGCGCTCGCAGTATCCCTGGGTGGTGGCGGTCATCGCCATGCCGCAGGCTGTACCATGCGCGGAAGCTTCGAAGAGGTGCAGGGTAGGGTGCGGCACGCGGTCAGCTCATTACTGGCGGATAAGCCCTGATGAAGTCGTAAAGAAGAGATCACCCGTGGCCTTGTTACTTGTGGAGAGCGGAAATTGATTTCCGGTGTTGTTTTCCTGGACAAATCCCATGGCTGGACATCGCGTAAAGCAGTCAATGAAATAAGCCGTCTGTTTACGCATGCGGGGGAGAAACGCATCAAGGCAGGCCATACGGGAACGCTCGACCCGTTGGCGACGGGAATGCTGCCGATTCTGCTTGGAGAGGCCACGCGCTTTTCCTCCATGGGACTGGATGCGGACAAAACCTACGAAGTGACGATGGATCTGGGTTACCAGACGGATACCCTGGATGCAGAAGGTGAAATTACGGCGCGCTTTGATACGCGAGTCAAAGAGGACGATGTGAAAGACGTCCTTCGACGTTTTATTGGAAAGACGGAACAAACACCGCCCGCGTATTCGGCGATTCATGTGCAGGGTCGGCGCGCTCACGAGATTGCGCGGCAGGGGGGGGATGTCGTGCTTGCGCCACGCCCTGTTGAAATTCATACGCTCAGGATGATTGCTTTTTCTCCTCCCGCACTTACGTTGCGCGTGCGCTGTTCGAAAGGAACCTACGTTCGCTCCATGGCACGGGATATAGGCATTCTTCTGGGTATGGGTGGTTGTGTCACGGCGCTACGGCGTTTATCCACGGCTGGTTGGGCGGAGGATATGATGTCATCTTTTGATGAAATAAAGGACGCGCGCGAGGGGTGTATTCTTTCTCTGCGACGGTGGCTGCGGCATTTACCGAAGGTTCAATTGGAGAAGCCGGAAGCATGGCGCTTCACGCAGGGACAACGAATCCAGACGGATCATGAAATACAGGGTGAGGTAGTCATTTTCTTCGAGGATATATTGTTGGGAACCGGAATAATGGCGCCGGGGATGTACCGCATGGTATTGCACCCAAAGAAGGGAATTCCATCGGCGCAACGGAGGCTATCGGCATGAGGATAGTGATTATTATCCTGTTACTGATTCCGTTTAGTGTCAGTATTGTGTATTTGCTCACACACCCTATGCCATCGCATAGCCCGGCGGCACTTGAAGCTGCATTCGAGGGTAAACCGTATCCTTCGGAAAAAGAGATCAAGGAAAAGGAGAACTGGAGAATGCATCTATTCAAAAAAGCGCCGTTGGCTAGCGATCCGGGAATCCCGAAAGGCAACCATATCAGGGTGAAAACGAATCTTGGTTCATTTACCTTCGAACTGTTTCCGAAAGCGGCCCCGAATACCGTCGCCAATTTCAAGGCGTTGGCAGCCAAAGGTTTTTACAATGGACTAACCTTTTTCCGTGTGGTTGCCGGATTCGTTGCCCAGGGTGGCGACCCCAAGGGTGATGGTACGGGGGGGCCGGGCTATCACATCAAGGCCGAATTTAACAAACATAAACATGTGACCGGGGCGGTAGCCATGGCCCGGTCATCCGATCCTGACTCGGCAGGTAGCCAATTCTATATCTGTTACGGTCCGCACCCGCATCTGGATGGGCATTACACGGTATTCGGGCAGATTACCGAAGGGCAGGATGTGGTAGACAGGATCACCAGAGGGACGGTGATGGAAAAAGTAAGCGTGATCCCCTGATACATACGCCGATTCGGAATCAAGCCAGCTTGTCATCAGCGATGTGGTAGCTTGGGTCTTCCTTGATATTAACTTCCACCAGGTCGGCGGCCGTGGTCAACAGTTTCCTGCATTCGTGGCTCAAGTGGATCAGGTGCAGGTTTTTCCCGGCTTTTTTGTACCGTCCGGCCAGGTTGTCAATGGCTTCGATGGCTGAATGGTCGGCGAGGCGGGACATGGCGCAATCAATATAGACTTCATCGGGATCATTTTTCGGATCGAACAGCTCGTTGAAATGGTGCACCGAAGCAAAAAATAGCGGACCGTGGACCCGGTACACCCTTGATCCATCCGCGTTGTCTTCCCGGATTGTGTGAATATGGCGGGCCTGTTTCCAGGCGAAAACCAGCGCTGTGGCAATGACACCGATAATGACCGCCGTGGCCAGGTTGGTGAATACAGTGACGACGGCCACCAGAATACCAACAAATGAATCTTCGCGCGGAATCTTATTGAGCAGCTTGAAACTACCCCATTCGAAGGTGCCGATAACGACCATGAACATCAACCCCACCAGCGCCGCGACCGGCACCATGGCGATCAGGCCGGATGCGAACATGATGAAGATGAGCAGGAACAGGGAGGCAGCAATGCCGGACAGGTTGCGCAGGCCGCCGGATGAGACATTAATCATGGTTTGTCCGATCATGGCGCAGCCACCCATGCCGCCGAAGAAGCCGTTGACCGCGTTGGCCAGCCCCTGGCCGATAGAAACGCGGTTGCCCTGGCCGCGGCTTCCGGTTATTTCATCCACCACACTCATGGTCAGTAACGATTCGATCAGACCGACGCCAGCCAGAACGATGGCGTAGGGGAGAATAATGCCGAGGGTGTGGATATTGAGGGGGACGGCTGGAATATGAAAGGTTGGAAAACCACCGCTGATGTCGGCAATGTCACCGACCGATCTGGTATCCAGACCGCCGAGAATAACGATCAGGCTGATGACGATAATAGCCGCCAAACCGGCCGGAATGGCGCGGGTTATTTTGGGTAGAAAATACATGATGGCCATGGTCAGGGCTACCAGCCCCAGCATGGTGAACAGTGGCGGCCCGGACAACCAGTGCATTGCGCCATCCGCGCCTTTACTCTTGAATTGCGCCGTCTGTGCCAGAAAAATAACGATAGCCAGACCGTTCACGAAACCCAGCATCACCGGATGGGGTACCATGCGAATGTATTTACCGAATTTTACCGCACCGAATAATATTTGCAGGATACCGGTCAGGATAATGGTAGCAAACAGATACTTCGTCCCGTGTTGCGAAACCAGCGCTACCATGACCACAGCCATTGAACCCGTCGCACCGGAAATCATGCCGGGGCGGCCGCCGACCAGCGAAGTCACCAAGCCCATCAGAAACGCACCATACAGACCGACCAGTGGATTGACGCCAGCGACAAAAGCGAACGCAACCGCTTCTGGAACCAGCGCAAAGGCCACCGTCAGACCGGAAAGGATGTCATCCCTGGCCTTGGCGGCATGGTCATAATATAGCTGAAACATGGTTACCTTGCGGGAGATATATACCGCAGAACACACGAGATTCTCTTACCATGAAGCGCATGAAGGCCATGAAGCCATTATGATTAGCATCATGGTGGGCTTTCCCTGATTACATTGATGGATAGTTCAGTTTAGCTCCGTTTCGAGCGTTTGCGATCAGTCTCACTCAACAGGCGCTTGCGCAGGCGAATGGATTTGGGTGTGATTTCAACCAGTTCATCATCGGCGATAAACTCAATGGCGCGCTCCAGAGTCAGCTGAAGCGGTGGCACCAGATCAATGGCGTCATCCTTGCCGGATGCACGCACGTTACTCAGCTTTTTCCCTTTGGTGGCGTTAACGACCAGGTCGTTGTCGCGCGCATGGATGGCGATCACCATGCCCTCGTAGAGCTTTACATTCGGGCCAATGAACATCTTGCCACGTTCCTGCAATTTCCACAGTGCGAAGGCCACCGATTCACCCGCACCATTGGAGATCATAACGCCATTCTGACGGCCCGGCAGCTCGCCAATGAACGGACCATATTTGTGGAAGACATGATGCATGACACCTGTACCGTGTGTGTCGGTCAGGAATTCCGAGGTGTAGCCGATCAGACCGCGTGTCGGGCAAAGGAACTCAATACGCGTGGTGCCATCAGGATTATTTTGCATATGGCTCATTTCCGCACCACGCTTGCCCAGCTTCTCAATGACTGCACCCTGATATTTTTCTTCCACATCCACGGTGACATGTTCATACGGCTCTTGTTTGGCGCCGTCTACCCTGCGGATGATAACCGTAGGCCGCGAGACGGCTATCTCGAAGCCTTCGCGGCGCATATTCTCCAGTAAAATTCCAATATGCAGCTCGCCACGCCCTGAAATTTTGTAGACATCACCAGCCTCCGTATCTTCGACGCGCATGGCAACGTTGGTGCGGATTTCTTTCATCAGTCGGTCGCGAATCTGGCGGGTGGTCACAAATTTTCCTTCGGTGCCAGCTAGCGGCGAATTGTTGACATGGACTTCCATGGTCAGCGTGGGTTCGTCCACATGGATAACAGGGAGAGCAACGGGATTCTCTTTATCCGCGATCGTTTCACCAATGTGGATCGTTTCGATGCCAGCCATGGCGATGATGTCACCGACGCCGGCTGATTCAACCTCGATGCGGTCCAGGCCCTGAAAGCCGAGAATTCGGGTAATGCGGGCCGAGGAGCGGCTTCCATCCGCATGCAGTACCACAATATCCTGGCCCGTTCGGACACGACCATTGGCAATACGCCCAATGACGATGCGACCCACGTAATCATCCCAGTCGAGGGTGGTTGCCAGTATTTGCAGCGGCGACTCTGCATCGCCGGAGGGTGGAGAAACATGTTCGAGGATGGTGTCGAACAGGCAGGTCAGGTTATCCGATGTGTCATCCATATTCAGCATGGCGTAACCATTCTTCGCCGAGGCATAGACGATGGGAAAATCGAGTTGCTCATCGGTGGCGCCCAGTGCGGCGAACAGATCGAAGGTGGCATCAATACAGGCTTCGGGGTCAGCACCTTCACGGTCGATTTTGTTGACGACAACAATGGGGTTCAGGCCGATATTCAAGGCCTTGGAGAGTACGAAGCGCGTTTGCGGCATCGGGCCTTCGGCAGCATCTACCAGGAGTAGTACGCCATCTGCCATATTCAGGATGCGCTCTACTTCGCCGCCGAAATCGGCGTGCCCCGGCGTATCGACGATATTGATTCGCGTGTCGCCATATTTCAGGGATGCGTTCTTGGCGAGGATGGTGATACCACGCTCGCGCTCAAGGTCGTTCGAGTCCATGACGCGTGTTACGACTTCAGTTCTGTTGTCGAAGGTGCCGGACTGTTTGAGCAGCTCATCCACCAGTGTGGTCTTGCCATGGTCCACATGGGCGATGATAGCGATATTACGAAGGTTCTTGTTCATGGAATATATACCTGATGTCGGATTTCTGATGCCTCTGCCATAAGCCCGGCAGCCGCCGAAGCGCGCGCATAGTATCAGGATGTGGCCTTAATAAAAGGAAATATTTTTCGGCTGTCCGGTTGTGTTGGAAAATAAGTCACCACATCGCTCGCGGGCAGCCATCGCGCAAACGCTTGTTGTTAGCCTGGACTATTCATAAATGCTGCATGGAACCACCATGCAAATAAGCACCAAACATACGACCCTACCGCACGGCGGGACAGCGCTGTTTGTTTCCCGAAAATGGACTCAAGGTAGGATTGCCGCTCACGAGTTTTGCAATCGTCTCGTTATAACTCATGGGTTTGTGCGCCCATTGATGGGCGCTCTGATGACTTCGCAAGAAGCATCACGCTTGACAGGATATTATCCTGGTCTTACTTTCCCGGCCAGCGTTGTTCGCGCGTGCGGGCATCGCGCTTCGAAGGAGGTTGGCATGAAGTTACTCCAAGGTTTTATATTCATCGTTGTTCTGTCGGTCATGGCGTTCGCCACACCGGCCGTTGCGGGGGATATGCGGGGCGGATCCATTACGATTCTATCGCCGAAAGACGGTTCCATTATCCAGAACGGGGCGATGCTTAAGTATAATGTACATCTGAGCCCCAATGGCAATCATCTGCATATCTATATTGATAACAGAAACCCGATTATCGACCGCAATGTTAGCCATTGCCCCTGTAGCATTGCCCTGCCCGGGCTATCATCCGGAAAGCATGTTATCGCGGTTAGGGAGGCTACGGCCGGTCATGTGCTGACTGGCGTGCAAGCTACGGTGAACGTTACTGTCAGGTAGGCATTTTTTTTGCAGGCTCTGATTTACGCCTGTATCCAGGTCGTACACAATTTCGGCGCCCTGGCGGTTTTGGGGGTCGCTATTTCCGGATTGCGTATGTCTGGTGGGGATGCGCCGCCGCAGCGCCGTATGGCGATGTTCATGGCAACGGCATGGGTGGTGCAGGCAGTTAGCGGTGCCGCGTTCGGCGTGACCACATTCTATTTCTACAGGCACCTTCCAGATATCCACGGGGTGGCCATCGCGGCGTTGCTGATTAAGGTTTCCTGTGCGGCCATCGGTTTTTCTATTGCCTTAATCTATATTATGCGGGGAGGAGGTTTGGGTTACAGACGTTTGTTGTGGTCGGTTTCATGTTTGCTGGGAGGGGTGGCGCTGAGCTCGGCTGCTTTCCTGCGCTGGTTTTCCTGAACGGCGATAGTTTTCACCTATGCGATTCAGACTGGCGGGAGATTTCACGCCGCAGGGCGACCAGCCGCGGGCCATTTCCGAGCTGGTGGCGGGTGTGCGTCGGGGTGCGCGGCATCAAACGCTGCTTGGTGTCACCGGTTCCGGCAAGACCTACACCATGGCCTGCGTTATCGAACAGGTACAGAAACCCACCCTGATCATGGCGCCGAACAAGACACTGGCGGCACAGCTCTATGGCGAGTTCAAACAGTTTTTTCCTGATAATGCGGTGGAGTATTTTGTTTCCTACTATGATTACTATCAACCCGAAGCCTATGTGCCGACCTCGGATACATATATCGAGAAGGATTCATCCATCAATGAACATATCGACCGCATGCGCCATGCTGCAACGCGCGCGATGCTGGAGCGTGAAGATGTCATCATCGTGGCCTCCGTTTCCTGTATCTATGGTCTCGGTAGTCCGGAAGCGTATGCGGATATGCTACTGTATTTTGAGGTGGGGCGTGAACGGGACCAGCGGCAAGCTGTCCGAAAACTGGTTGAACTGCAATATGAGCGCAACGATACGGATTTTCATCGCGGTACGTTTCGGGTGCGCGGCGATGTGCTGGAGGTCTTTCCGGCACATGCCGAGGATTTTGCCATTCGCATCGAGTTTTTCGGCGATGATGTGGATGCTATTTCCCGTTTTAATCCACTGACCGGAAAGCGCTTGGAATCGCTGCACAAATATACTGTATTCCCCAAGAGCCACTTCGTGACGCCGCGTGGCCAATTACTTAAAGCCATGGGTGCCATCAAAACAGAACTGTCCGAGCGCCTGGCCGAATTTCATGACCAGGGAAAACTGCTTGAGGCACAGCGGCTGGAGCAGCGTACCATGTTCGACTTGGAGATGATTCAGGAAATCGGTTATTGCACCGGGGTAGAAAATTATTCGCGTCATCTGACCGGGCGTGCACCGGGTGAACCGCCGCCGACGCTACTTGATTACCTCCCCAATAATGCGTTGGTGATGCTGGATGAATCGCATGTCACGGTGCCGCAGATTGGCGGTATGTTCAAGGGGGACCGTTCGCGCAAGCAGACACTGGTCGATTTTGGTTTTCGCCTACCCTCAGCGCTGGACAACAGACCTTTGCAATTCCGCGAGTTCGAGATAGCTGCACCGCAGTCGATTTATGTATCGGCGACACCCGGTTCCTATGAGATGGAGCATTGCGAGGGTGCTTTTGCCGAACAGGTTATTCGTCCGACGGGTCTCGTTGACCCCGGGGTGGAGGTGCGTCCGGCATCCACACAGGTGGATGATTTCGTTAGCGCAGCGAATATAGTGGTCAGTAAAGGCTTTCGCGTGCTGGCTACCTGCCTGACCAAGCGTATGGCTGAGGATTTAACGGAATACTTGAATGATCTGAACTTGCGCGTGCGTTATTTGCATTCGGATATTGACGCCCTGGAGCGTATGGAAATCCTGCGCGATTTGAGGTTGGGTGTGTTCGATGTGCTGGTGGGCATCAATCTGTTGCGCGAAGGCCTGGATTTGCCGGAGGTAGCGCTGGTGGCAATCTTTGACGCAGACAAGGAAGGCTTTCTGCGCTCCGAACGCTCATTGGTTCAAACCATTGGTCGTGCTTCCCGAAACGTTGAAGGTCATGTTATTTTGTATGCCGACAAAATCACTGGTTCCATGCGACGAGCCATGGATGAAACCGCGCGCCGCCGTGAAAAACAGCTCGCCTACAACAAGGCAAACGACATTACGCCACGGACGGTCAAGAAGGAAATCAGGGATATTCTTGGTTCGGTATATGATATGGACTATGGTCATATCCCCGAGGTGGCTGAGCCTGAAGTTGCTTATATGTCTGATGCCGCGAGGAAGTCTCGCATCGCCGAAGTCGAGCGGCTAATGCTGGAAGCAGCCGCTGATCTACGGTTTGAGGATGCGGCGAAATACCGCGATGACATGCAGACGTTGACAGAGAAGGCGCAGGCGTAATCCATGGGATTGTGGTCATTCTGACCTGCACTATTCATGAATTCTTCCGTGCCCTCGCTGCGAGAGTGTGGCCTGCGCCTGACCTGTTAACGATTCGCCGTAGGGTTGTTTTGTGTGTAAAGGGCAGAGCCGCAGCTTTGGTATTCATCGCATCGGGTCTGAGCCATCACGGGAGGGTAGATTGAATCTGCATCACACGATTCGTCATTATAGCCGAGATATCCTGATTCGCATGGTGATTGTATTCATACTCGTGCTGGGTCTGATTTTCTGGCAACTGGATTTTCTGACCAGTATCTATCTTAAGCACCAGTTGACGCACGCTGGTCTGTTGATTAATGGCGCCATCGTTCTTGTTTTTCTGGCAGGTATAGCGCGTCTGGTCATGGCATTCTATTTTTATGCGGGTGAGGAAGAATCGTTGCGCCTTTTCGTGGATCACATGGGACAGGATTTCTCTGATCCAACGGAGGGTGTCAGGCCCGACTCAATGATTATTCGGCGATATACCATGATGTCTCATCTGCATCGGCATGCTACGCCGATTAACCATAACGCCATGGCCGCATTCTTGCTGGCCGCCGAAAGTACACGCGTCACGATGCCGAAGTTCGTCAATAACATTCTGATTTTGACGGGTGTTTTCGGCACAATCATTTCCTTGTCCATCGCTTTGGTCGGCGCTTCGGATATGTTGCAATCGGCTATCAGTGTCGGAGGTATGGGCATGGTTATTTATGGTATGTCCACGGCGTTAAGTACCACCATCACGGCGATTAGCTGTTACCTGGTTTTTAGCTATTTCTTTGGCGCGCTGGGCGATGTTCAAACCCATTTGCTCGGCCATGTCGAGGATATAACAGCAACCCGTCTGATGCCGCTGTTTCAGGTGAACGCCAAAGATATTGATTATCGCGTTGCCGATCTTCTTTCCACCATCAGCAACTTGGTCCGCCGTATGGATGAGGGTCAGTCAGGTGTACTGGCTATTACGCAAAGGCTTGAGGCATTGCTTGGGCAGGGCAGTACCGCGCAACAAAATATCATTTCTGAGTTGGTCGCTATCCGGGGAATGCTCCGGGAAGGCTTTCGCCTTCCGGGTAGGGGTGAGCAATGAGCGGCGCTTTTGTAGACCTGCGCCTGAATTCGCGCGATGACCAGGGCAACGAAGGCTTCTGGCCTTCATTTACCGATATCATGACTGTGATCGTCATGATTTTCATGATGGCCATGTTGCTGTTATTGTTGAAAAATATGCATCTTGTACACCAGTTGCAAGCGACGCTGTCCGCCGAACACTCGGCAAGCAGACAAGCGAGCAAAGCCACATCACAGAATGCGAATTTGCAATCACAGCTACAGCGTTCCGAGCGTGAACTCGGCATGCTACAGATGCAATTGATGAACATGAGCGATGAAAGGGATCGTCTTTCATCCACACTTGCTGCATCGAAAGTGACGCTGGCAAAGGTAACGTCGGAAAAGGCGGATGTAGTTTCCCGTTTCACCGCGAATCAGGAACAACTGGCATTGAAGGATACGCAATATACGGAACTCGGCGCCAAACTGGGCCGCAACCGCGAACTCCTGGCTCGCATGCGTAAAAAAGAGGTGAAGATCAATCAGCAGCTAGCCTCGCTTACAGGCGAATATACGACGTTGAAATTCAGGTACGACAAACTGATTCGTCCTGCTCGCACCGAGAAAGGGAAATATGTGGTCGTGGTCCGAATCAGCAAGGTGAAGGAGCAGGTGCGAACAGAATTGAAAATACCGGGGCAGGCCGGTTTCTCGGCGATCAGTCGAGCGCGCCTGAACCAGCAGTTGGGTCATGTCCGCCAGCAACACCCGCATGATATGTATGTGAAAATAATTTTTCCCAAAGACAACGGGCTTTCCTACAGTGAAGCATGGACGTTGACCGAGTCGCTATTGCGAAAATACGATTACTATTACCACGCTATACAGTAGAGCCTCTTGCAAAACTCTGGGCGGATGAGCGGCCATCCCACTTTGAGACCATTTTCGGGATTGAATGAGCTGCATGGTGGTTCCATGGAGCGAAATTCAAGCTCGGAAATGAGCCGAAGTGGG
>VAOZ01034754.1_pt1 | contig 26932 bp, 25 predicted proteins | sample 3394041 | NCBI WGS metagenome assembly VAOZ01 (sample SAMN08290431, study PRJNA428436) | hydrothermal vent metagenome | isolation source: Deep-sea hydrothermal vent chimney | place: Indian Ocean: Southwest Indian Ridge
AAATGTTGTTTTGTGGGGATCCCTCAGTTTTAAACGTTAATATTTTTTATGTGTCTATTTATTATTTTCTTGGAAAATTCAGTACAAAATCAACGTTAACCTGGCGCATGCTTGCCAGGCCAGGAATATTAACTATTATGATGCTATGCGATCGTTTAATGCTAATGGGCGAAGAGAACAACGTGACGGCATACTCGTTCCATTGCTTTATATCATTTTGTAAAAAATATCAGGAGAAAAATAATTATGGAACAATTTGTACGCTATTTAAAGTCAGGGTTTATCCTGTTTCTGTTATCGTTTTCAACGTTAACCCTGGCCGGTGGTGACCACGCGGGTGCGCACTGGAGCTATGGTGATGAAACGGGCCCTGCACACTGGGGAGATATGAAGCCCGGGTTCAGCACCTGTAAGGCGGGCAAACACCAGTCGCCGATAAACATCCGCAACGCCCATGTTGCGAGTCTACCGGCTATCCGCTTTAGCTATAAAGCTACGCTACTCAATGTGGTCAACAACGGTCATAGCATTCAGGTGAATTATGCACCGGGCAGTCATATCACGGTCGCGGGTAAACAATATGAATTGTTACAGATTCATTTTCACAGCCCCAGTGAACATGAGATAGATGGCAAAGCGGCTGACATGGTTGCGCATCTGGTGCATAAAGCTGCAGACGGCCAGCTTGCGGTTGTCGCGGTCTTGTTCAATAAGGGCACCCGTAATCCATTGATAGAAAAAATCTGGAAACATATGCCGGCCCATAAAGGCGAGTACAGCAAGGCCGCGATTAAAATTAATGCCAGCGATTTGCTGCCGACAGACAGGGGCTATTATCACTATTCCGGCTCTTTGACCACGCCGCCCTGTAGCGAAGGCGTTAACTGGCTGGTACTGAAAAACAGGGTTGAGGTGTCGTCTTCCCAGATAGCCGCATTGACCCATATCTTCCATAAAAGTACACGTCCGGTACAGCCTCTGAATGGGCGCCGGATCGAGGTCAGCCGCTAAAGAACCACATCCTGCGTCCACCTCCGAGGGCGTAGGATGAAATTTTTTTCCCGCTCCCGTATAGTTGGATCTAAAAAAGGGGGGTGGGTATGCGTACAATCATGGTGTTAAACGCCAAGGGTGGTTGTGGCAAGAGTACCATTTCAACCAATCTGGCGAGCTATTTTGCCTTTGAGCGGGAACAGAAAGTCGTCATGATTGACTTTGATCCGCAGGGTTCCAGCATGGCCTGGCTCAACGTTCGTGGCGATCGTGAACCACGGATTCAGGGTTTGCCCGCCTGGGAAAAAAGCGTGCGTATCCCGAAGTCGGTCGATGTTGTGATTCTGGATACCCCTGCCCGGGTGCAGGGTCAGGAGCTGAGTCAACTGGTGCGCCGGGTCGAAACCATTATTGTCCCTGTTTTGCCCTCGCCTATTGATATGCGGGCTGCGGCTGATTTTATGAAAGCGCTTTTGCTGAACGGCAAAATTTCCCGCAAACAGACCAAGATCGCCGTGGTCGCCAACCGGGTGCGGGAAAATACGCTGATTTATCAATCGCTGCAAGCTTTTCTCAAGTCGTTGAAAATTCCTTTTCTCACCAGTTTGCGGGACACGCAGAGCTATATTCACGCAGAGGAACGGGGTATCGGCATTTTCGAAATGGCACCTTCAGTCGTGTGGCAGGATCTGGAGCAGTGGCAACCGCTGTTGCGCTGGCTGCGAAGCAAACGTAGCTTTCCCGACTAAACCGCCCCGTTGCACACGGCGGGATAGTCATTTTTTGACTGGTTTTAATCTTGTGTCAGAATTGACAAAGACGAACACCTTACCTTGAAAGGCACGCTCAAAACAATAATGGTAACTACTCACCCCTCACCGGGTATATGTTTTTAACTCTCTATGCAGGGTGTGCTGCTTATTAATGATGGGTTTCCCTACTGGACTTCGCGCTTTGCTCTACCCATCCTACTCGTCTACGGTTCTGTAGGATGGGTAGAGCAAAGCGCGAAGTCCAGTAGGGAAACCCATCATTCTACGGAGTGAGTAGTTACCAATAATGAATAAATCAGAAATACTGGAAAAAATACGTGCGGCTGAACGCTCACAAGCTACCGGGGGATCTGTTCTCTGATTGATGGCGTGCCGGTGGGACAGGAAATAAGGCCCTGTAATGCCCACTGACTGCATTTTCGGATCGTCACAACCGAGGATAAAAACGCGGGTAAAGTCTTTCACTTGCGCGGCCATTGGGTAATAATATCCCGTCCGTCTAATAGTTGAGTGGTTTTATGAGTTATTCTGTCAAAATTGAACCCAGTGGCCACCGTTTTACGGTTGAGCAGGACGAATCAATCCTCGATGCCGGTTTGCGCCAGGGGGTGGCCCTGCCTTATGGCTGCCGCGATGGCGCCTGCGGTGCCTGTCTTGGAAAACTTAAATCCGGCCAGGTAAGCTATCCGGACGGCCCACCGGTTGCGCTTTCGGAAGAAGATGAAAAGCAGAACATGGCGATCTTCTGTCAGGCCCATGCGCAAAGCAACCTGATCATCGAATCCGATGAGGTTGAAAACAGTCGAGATATACAGATTAAAACCCTGCCCTGTCGCATCAGTGAACTCAGGCGTCTGAATCATGATGTGATGCTGGTGACGCTCAAGCTGCCGGAAACCGAGCGCATGCAGTTTATGGCCGGACAGTATATCGACTTTTTACTTGAGGATAGCCGCAAACGCGCCTTCTCGCTGGCCAACGCGCCCCATGAAGACAAGGATCTGGAGCTGCATATTCGTCATGTGGAAAATGGCCGCTTTACCGGACGGGTATTCGGATCTCTCAAGGTCAAAGATATGATGCGCATCGAGGGACCCTTTGGTCAGTTTTTCCTGCGCGAGGACTCTGATCGTCCGATTATTTTCATGGCGGGTGGAACTGGTTTTGCACCGATCAAGGGCATTATCGAACATGCTCTGGCCGCGGAGATTGACCGTCCAATGCATCTGTACTGGGGTGTCCGCAAGCGTGAAGATCTGTACATGCACGAACTGGCGCAGCAGTGGGCCGACGAGTATTCCAACATCGAATACCATCCCGTTCTTTCCGAGGCGGCAGATGATGACTGGGTGGGGCAGCGCGGTCATGTGCATAGCGCCATCATAGCGGACTTTCCTGATTTAAGCGGCTACGAGATCTACGCATCTGGGCCGCCAGTCATGGTCTATGCGGGCCGGGACTCTTTCGCCGACCAGGGGCTGGATCCGGGACATTATTATTCCGATGCCTTTGAGTTATCAAACGATTAAAGGATAAATCCGGGCCCCCTGTTTCACCGGGGACAAGGCTGGCTGATTAGCTGAAGATCCGGTCATAAAGGTTCCGCCAGTTTCGCCGACATATACAACACGATATTTAGCGTGTCAATGACCCGACTGTTTGCGCTTTGTGGTAGGCCGAGGTGACCGGATATGAGCAGCATGTTTCAGACAAACGGTAAAAGCAAATGACAGGGAATGCGCGTATGCCGACGGGCGACAGCCTCAGAATTCTGCTGGTTGAGCAGAATCCGGTTGAATCAAAATTGTTGCAGGAACTGCTGCAGGATCCGCAACAGCAGACGATGGATATCTGCGCTTTAACCACCCTCCATGACGCCATCGCACAGATCAAACAACAGTCTTTTGATATCGCCCTTATCGACGCCGTATCCCGTGACATTCAGCATCTGGGACTGTTTCATGCGATCAAGGCCAAAGCAGGTGATCTACCGGTTATTATTCTGATCGAGACGTTGGATAAGGATCTGCTGCGCAAAGCCATGGATGAAGGTGTGCAGGATTACATGCTCAAACGGGAAGTAGACAGCCACAATCTGTTGGCGACCCTTCGCCATGTCGTCTTGCGCGCGCAGTTGAAACAGCTCCCCCCCAGGCCGAGTCTGGCGGCGGCCGTTAGTCAAGCACGGACAAAAGAGGGGGTTGATGAATTAACCGGCTTACCGGAGCAGAGACTGTTTGTTGAATGCCTGGAATATGAGGTCAAACGAGCACGCCGCTATTCCCTGCTCATGGCGTTGATGTTTATTCATGTTGATGGTCTGGAAGCCGTATCTGCGCAAGCGGGCGAGGAGGCGGTTGACGCCATCCTGCTGGCGTATTCTGAACGTCTGAAAAACATCCTGCGCGCCAGCGATACCAGTGGACGCTACGCTGAAAACGAATTTTCCTGCATCCTCAACGATCTCTCTGTCGAATCGGATGTGCATATCATTATTAGCAAGGTTGAAACCGCCCTGTCAGCCCCGGTAAATTTTTGCTCACAGCAACTACAGACGAGTGCCAGGATAGGGTTGGCGCTTTATCCCGGCGACAGTGATGATGTGCAGGGGCTGATTCAGTGTGTGAATACGGCGCTGGGCAGCGCCCGGCAGGAAACGGGCAGTAATTCTAAAGTTTTTAATTCACGGCTCAGAGCGCAGGATCTTGAGCGCTTCAAGGTGGCGGATGCGGTGCGTTTTGCGCTGGAGAAAAATGAACTGCAGTTGTATCTGCAACCGGTGCTGGAGTTGACGCAGAAAAATGTGATCGCAGCTGAAGCCATGCTGCATTGGGAGCATCCTGATTATACTGAAATCAGCAGCCGGGATATTCTGTTTCTGGCCGAATTGGCCGGTCTGGTTCAGCCGGTTGCGGAATGGTTTCTGCGCCAGGCCTGTTTGCAGCACAGGCGCATGCAGCAAGAACAAATGGATCTGAAAATCCGGCTGCATCTGCCCTCAGGCATTTTTCGTAATTCGGGTTGCCCCGCGTTACTTAGAACGATCCTGACGGAAACCGGCATGGCGGCGGAAAATCTGCAACTGGCGGTGCCAGTGAGCGCCATCATACAATCGCCGGAAAATGCGCACGCCATTCTTGAGCAGCTTGACGGTATTGGCGTCAGCATCCTGCTGGATGATTTTGGCGGCAATCGTTCATCTATGCAGATTCTCAAGGATTACCTGATCAAAGGCCTGATTATTGAACATCATATTATCACCCGGATCAACAGTCATCAGAATACCAGCGAAATCGTTAAAACCATTATTGGCCTGTGTCAGGCCCTGCATCTGGATCTGATTGCGAAAGGCGTCGATTCTGCGGCCCAGGAAAAACTGCTGGGTGCCTGGCGTTGTTCCGCAGTGCAAGGTGGATATTATGCCAGACCTGTGGCGGCCGATGACTTTTTCAGCCTGCCGCTGTGGGCCGATACCGCCGGGGATGGGACAGATGAAGAGCAAAGTAACCGGGATGAGCAACAGGATACCGCGCAAGCTATCCGGGATTCACTGGTGACGCTCAACAGTCTGCCACCCATGTCCGGGACGACTCGGCAGTTACTCAACATACGCAACAACCCGGATGCTGATGTGGGCGAGCTGGAGATCATCATTGAACAGGATCCGGCGATTTCGGCACAGATCATCCGTTACGCCAATGCCCCATTTTTTGGCAACCAGGGGCAGATCAACACGATCAAAGAGGCGGTTATGACGGCTCTGGGGTTTGAGGGCGCGCTGAACATGGCGCTGGGGATCGCCGTGCTGGGCAACCTGCGGGATACGAGCAAGCCCTGCCCCGATTTGCGTGTTTTCTGGCGTCATGCCGTGTATGCCGCGGCGCTCTCACAGGCTATTGCCATCGAAGTGGGAACGCGAGACGTGACGCCGGGGACGGCCTGGCTGGCGGGGCTGTTGCAGAACATCGGTTATCTGGTGCTGCGCCAGAACTTTCAGTCTGAACTGAAAAAAATAAAAAAAAGCCAGCAGCCGGATCTGCTGATCACCGATGGGGAGGAGCGTGTACTGGGTATCAGCCACGCGGAAGTGGGCCTGCATATTTTACGTGCCTGGCATTTCCCCGAGGAAATTGTTACCGCTGTATTCGAGCATCACAATGTGGCGTATGTCGGCAACCATGCCGTCTACGCGAATATCGTACTGATTGCCAACCGCATGCTGGCGCAACAGAGCATCGGAGACGAAACACTGGGGCTGGCGCCCCCCGGGATCCTGCAAATGTTGTCCCTGAGCGAAGAAAGGCTGGACAGCATTATGGACAGCATCATGGATAGCCGGGATGGACTGGATACGATGGGTAATCATTTAGCCGCCTGATTCAGGTTCGCCCGATCATTCAACCCCCGTCTTCGTGTTGATGTTTTTTAAAACGATTAGCTTGTAGAATCCTCTGTCATGATTTATCCCGATCACTTTGACGTCATCGTTGTCGGCGGCGGCCATGCTGGTACCGAGGCGGCGCTGGCGGCGGCGCGTACCGGTGCGCGCACTCTGCTGTTGACGCATAATCTCGATACGCTGGGGCAGATGAGCTGTAACCCGGCTATCGGCGGCATCGGCAAGGGGCACCTGGTCAAGGAAGTGGATGCGCTGGGGGGTTGCATGGCCCAGGCTATCGACCGGGCGGGGATTCAGTTTCGTATTCTCAACGCCAGCAAGGGTCCGGCGGTGCGCGCCACCCGCGCCCAGGCCGACCGGTTGCTCTACAAGCAGGCGGTGCGCAGCGTGCTGGAGACCACGCCGAATCTGACTTTGTTCCAGCAGGCCGTGGACGATCTCATTGTCGAGCAGGATCGGGTTGTGGGTGTGATCACCCAGATGGGCCTGCGTTTCCATGCCCGTAGCGTGGTGCTGACGGTCGGTACCTTTCTGGGGGGTCGTATTCATATTGGCCTGTCGAATTTTGAAGGCGGGCGCGCGGGTGATCCACCTGCCAACGCTCTGTCTCGCCGTTTGCGCGAGCTGCCTTTTCGGGTTGAGCGGCTCAAGACCGGCACCCCGCCGCGTATCGACGCCAGGACTATCGACTACAGTCAGCTCGAAGCCCAGCCCGGCGATGATCCGCTGCCGGTGTTTTCTTTTCTCGGCTCAGTTGCCGATCACCCGCAGCAGGTGTGTTGCCATATCAGCAGCACCTGCGAGCAAACCCATGAGATTATCCGCCAGGGTCTGGATCGCTCCCCCCTGTACAGCGGCGTTATCGAAGGTGTGGGGCCACGTTATTGCCCCTCGATTGAGGACAAGGTCGTGCGGTTTGCCGACCGTCACGCGCACCAGATTTTTGTCGAGCCGGAAGGCCTGAATAGTCACGAAGTGTATCCCAACGGTATTTCCACCAGCTTGCCGTTTGATGTGCAACTGGCTTTTGTACGCACCCTCAAAGGCTTCGAACACGCGCAGATCACCCGTCCCGGCTATGCTATCGAGTATGATTTTTTCGACCCGCGGGATCTAAAACCGTCGCTGGAAACCCGGCATCTACACGGCCTGTTTTTCGCCGGTCAGATCAACGGCACCACCGGCTACGAGGAAGCCGCCGCGCAGGGCCTGCTGGCCGGGCTGAATGCGGCGCGTCAGGCTCGTGGGCAGGCGAGTTGGTGCCCCGGCCGGGATGAAGCCTACCTGGGGGTGATGGTGGATGACCTCATTACCCTGGGCACCCAGGAACCCTACCGCATGTTCACCAGCCGCGCCGAATACCGCCTGCTGCTGCGCGAGGACAATGCCGATCTGCGCCTTACCGAAACAGGCCGGAAATTAGATCTGGTCGACGATCAGCGTTGGCGTTTGTTTAGTGAAAAACGAGACGCCATCGAGACCGAGCGGGCGCGGTTACAGGCGACCTGGTTGCGCCCGGCGGAACTTTCGCAGACCGAGATGCAGCGGGTCTTTGCACAGCCTCTGAGTCGTGAGGCTAGCCTCTGGGATCTATTGCGGCGCCCCCAGGTCAGTTATGTCGGACTCATGAGTCTGGCCCAGGCCGGGCCGCCCGTTGGCACCGTCCGGGTTGCCGAGCAGGTGGAAGTGCAGGCTAAATATGCCGGTTATATCGATCGCCAGCAAGAGGAGATCGCACGCAATCGCCGCCAGCAGGCGCGTGCGTTGCCCGAGGATTTTGACTATGGCTCCGTCAATGGGCTGTCCACCGAGGTCTGTGATAAACTGCAACGCAGTCAGCCCACGACGCTGGGACAGGCGGCCCGTATTCCCGGTATGACCCCGGCCGCGATTTCGCTGCTGCTGGTGTATCTGAAAAAACGGGCAGGATAACCAACACAAGGGAGAGACGATGAAACGGTATTTATTGATAGGTTTAATGCTGCTGCTGACGCCGCTGTCCATGGCCGAAGGCAATGGCCTGATTTCAATAAAGAGCGCGCATAGCGTCAGTGTGACGCTGGATCGCCTGGAAAGCCTGTTGACGAAAAAAGGGATTACTATCGTGACCCGTTGGCGGCACGATGCGGCGGCGAAAAAAGTGGGTATCGCCCTGCGCCCCACCGAGTTGCTGATTTTTGGCAACCCGAAACTGGGCAGTCATTTTTTCACCAGCCGGCAGACGGCTGGTATTGATCTGCCGATGAAGGCGCTGGCCTGGAAAGATAAAAACGGGCAGGTCTGGCTGACTTACAATGATCCGCAATATATTGCGGATCGGCACGGGATCACAAATCGTGCTGTCACGGTTAGAAAAATGACGGCTGCCCTGAAATATCTGATGAATGCCGCTGCCCGGCCTTAAGATATAGAGTGATCCTGAAGAATAGAGTAATCCTGCCGCACCCGTTGGCTGCCGGACTGGCCGAGGGGCTGGAGAAGACGGGGCTGGAACTTAGCGAGGCGGTGCAGGCGCGGCTGTTGGCGTACCTCGATTTACTGGCAAAGTGGAACCGCAGCTATAATCTCACGGCGCTGCGCAAGCCGGCACAGATGTTGGTGCGTCACCTGTTCGACAGTCTGGTGATCCATTCGTTTCTCAGGGGGCCACAGATTCTGGATGTCGGTAGCGGTGCCGGTCTGCCGGGGATTCCGCTGGCGCTGGCCTGCTCCGGTCATGATTTCACCCTGCTTGACAGCAATAGCAAAAAAACCCGGTTTATCACCCAGGCGGTGGCAGAACTGGGGCTGGACAACGTGACTGTGGTACAGTCACGTGTCGAGGCATATGAAGCGACCGGATTCGACACGATTGTCTCACGGGCTTTTTCCACGTTGGCGGAATTTGCCCGTGGCGTGCAGCCCCTGTTAGCGGCAGACGGGATTTTACTGGCTATGAAGGGCGTGTATCCAGGTGCCGAGCTGGCCGAACTGCCCGCACCGTTTAGACTGGTGCAGACTATCAAGTTGCAGGTGCCGGGTCTGGATGCGGAGCGTAACCTGCTGATTATTCAGAGGGATTAAGTTTTGAACACAAGCGAAACTCGGGAACAAACTAATATGCCTGATACCAGGAAAACCTGAATGAGCAGAATCATCGCCATTGCCAACCAGAAAGGCGGCGTTGGCAAAACCACCACCTGTATCAACCTGGCGGCTTCGCTAGCGGCGACCAAACGCCGGGTACTGCTGGTCGACATGGATCCACAGGGCAACGCCACCATGGGCAGCGGTGTCAACAAGCATGAGCTGACCCTGACCACCTGTGAGGTGTTGCTGGGTGAGGCGGACATCCGCCAGGTGCTACAGCGCAATGATCAGGTTAATTACGATGTGTTGCCGGCTAACGGCGATTTGACTGCGGCCGAGGTGACCCTGATGCAGAAGCTGGGCAAGGAGCGCCGTTTGCGTATCGTACTCAACGACATTCAGGACGACTACGACTACATTTTTATCGACTGCCCCCCCTCGCTGAATATGCTGACCCTGAACGCACTGGTGGCGGCAGGCTCGGTCATGATCCCGATGCAGTGCGAATACTATGCGCTCGAAGGCTTGAGCGCCCTGCTCGAAACGATCGAGAACGTGCGCCAGTCCGTCAATCCGGAACTTAAGGTGGAAGGGCTGTTACGAACCATGTTCGATCCCCGTAATAATCTGGCCAATGATGTGTCAGGCCAGTTGATCCTGCATTTCCCGGATCAGGTTTACCGCACCGTGATTCCCCGCAACGTGCGCCTGGCGGAAGCGCCCAGCCACGGCCTGCCGGTGATCCATTACGACAAAACTTCCCGTGGCGCCTTGGCCTACCTGGCCCTGGCCGGGGAGATCCTGCGCCGCAATGAGAGCAATGAGCTGGCTGAGGCGACAGTCTGAGCGCGAATCGTTCGACCTGAGGTCGGGTTAAACTGTATTTTACCACGGAAACGACTATTTTTATGGCCGCAAAAAAACGAGGACTGGGACGTGGACTGGATGCCCTGCTGGGTAGTTCGGCCAGTAGTATGAGCGCACGTCCATCCGCGACAGATAATCAGAGCGTAGAGGGCTTGCAGAATTTGCCGGTCGATGTGATCCAGCGTGGCCGCTTTCAGCCGCGGCAGGATTTTTCTGCCGATGCGTTGCAGGAACTGGCGGATTCGATTCGCGCCCAGGGCGTGGTGCAGCCGATTGTGGTGCGTCCTGTTAGTGGCGTTGTCGGTAAGTATGAACTCATTGCCGGCGAGCGGCGCTGGCGGGCTACCCAACTGGCCGGGCTGCACGATATTCCGGCCGTGATCCGGGATGTGCCGGATCAGGCCGCTATGGCCATGGGGCTGATCGAGAATATCCAGCGCGAAGAACTCAATCCCATCGAGGAGGCGACCGCCCTGGAGCGTCTGATCGAGGAGTTTGGCCTGACGCACCAGGAAACGGCTGAGGCGGTAGGGCGTTCCCGCGCGGCGGTCTCCAATCTCCTGCGTCTACTGAGTCTGGATCCGGTGGTCAGGCAAATGCTGGAGGCGGGCAAGCTGGAGATGGGCCATGCACGCGCCCTGCTGGCATTACAGGTGGGGGCACAGCAGATCCAGGCGGCCCGACAGGTGGATGCGAAGGGACTCTCTGTTCGTGAAACCGAACGTCTGGTGCGTAAATTACAGGTGCCTGAAAGTGACGGTGGGAAGGAAAAAAAGCCGGATCCGGATACCCTGCGCCTGCAGGAAAGCCTGGCGCAAACGTTGGGTGCAAAAGTTCAGTTTCAGCATAACCGTCAGGGCAGAGGTAAAATGGTCATCCATTACAATAGTCTTGATGAGCTTGACGGCATTCTTGGTCATATTAAATAATGATTAATATATTAATATTGCGTGATATTTTTCAGATATCCCTGAGCAAAAATGCGAACAAAATTCATTTATGCGCCTATCATTAACGCTTTCTGGTCATACCGGTATGCTTCGTGCGACAGTGATCACCTTGTCACCGATGACAGGCCAATACGAAATCCGAATGTTTTTCTACACTTCATTTTTGGCGGGATGATCCGTTGCCGGTAGCGCAAAATATGCGTTTTGCCACTAAAGCCTACCGGCGCATGCTTTACAAAATGGTCGGGATCCAGGGGATTCTTATAGCCATATTAGTTGCATGGTCATACTTGAACGGGAGTATGGAACACAGCGCAGGTCTGTTTTACGGTGGTTTCGTCACGATCTTCACGACCCTGTACAGCGGCTGGCGTTTTAAATGCGATACAGAACGGGTCGATAATTTTCCTTCCGTCATGATGGCCGGCCTGTACAAAGCAACCGTGATGCGGTTTTTACTGGTCATGGCGCTGCTGGTTCTGGGGTTCAGATATCTTCAGCTTGATCCCGCCGCCGTCATAGTAGCGTTTATCGTGACCCAGGCAGGCTGTTTTTTCGGGCCGCTCACGGCGCGCTGGGGTCGGCAATAGCGCGCCGACACGGTTTATCTGAAGACCAGATTTATCCAGACGAAACATTGTACAGGGTCGAGAACACATTATGTCCAGCGACACGCTCACATCCTCTGAATACATCAAACATCATTTGTTAAACCTGACCTGGGGCAAGCTGGACGGACGCTGGAGCTTTGCCCATAATGCCGCACAGGAAAAAGCAATGGGCTTCATGTCCATCCATGTCGATACCATGTTCTGGTCGACCGTGCTGGGTCTGGCCTTCCTCTATTTTTTCCGCCAGGTGGCAAAAAATGCGCACACGGGTACGCCCGGCGGGCTACAGAACTTTGTCGAGATGATCGTGGAATTTGTAGATACCAGCGTGCGCGGTTCATTCTCTGCAAAAAACGATCTGGTCGCCCCCCTGGCGCTGACGGTTTTTGTCTGGATTTTTCTGATGAACATGATGGATTTGATTCCGGTGGACTGGATTCCGGGGCTGGCCGAGGCGGTCGGCATTGAGCATATGCGAATCGTAGCCTCCGCCGATCCCAATGCCACCTTCGGTATGGCCCTGTCGGTGTTTTTTCTGATGCTGTTCTACAGCATTAAAATCAAGGGTGTTGGCGGCTTTACGGGTGAGTTGACTTTGCAACCCTTCCAGGCGAAAAACAAGTGGTTGCAGGCGCTGTTTATCCCGATCAACTTTCTGCTTGAATTTGTTTCGCTGATAGCCAAACCGTTGTCACTGTCGCTGCGACTGTTCGGCAATATGTATGCGAGTGAAATGATCTTTATCCTGATTGCCCTGATGTTCAGCGGCGGTCTCGCAATGGGGGTCTTTGGCGGTCTGCTGCAACTGGGCTGGGCCATTTTCCATCTTCTCATTGTGACGTTACAGGCCTTTATCTTTATGACGCTGACGATTGTCTATATGGATATGGCGCACAGTGAACACTGATTTATTTTAACTTAACTTTAATTGTATAGATGTATTGATTTTACATATCTATTGACGAGGAGATAAACATGACAGAAGCAACTGCACTGCTGTACATCGCCGGCGCACTGATGATGGGTCTGGGCGCACTGGGTGCGGCCATCGGTATCGGTGTTCTTGGCGGCCGTTTTCTGGAAGGTGCCGCACGCCAGCCTGAGCTGATTCCTATGTTGCGTACCCAGTTTTTTATCGTCATGGGTCTGGTGGATGCGGTGCCGATGATCGCCGTGGGTATCGCCATGTATGTTCTTTTTGCGGTGGCGGGATAAAACTGCGGGGAATAAGCAAATTTCAGAAGCCATAAAACCCTGTGAATAATTAACGTCAAGGCTCCAGCATGAATATCAATTTAACGCTTATAGGCCAGTCGATTACTTTTGTGTTGTTTGTCTGGTTCTGTATGAAACTTGTCTGGCCGCCGATTATAACGGCGATGGATGACCGCAGGAAAAAAATCGCTGATGGTCTGGCGGCAGCCGAACGGGGCATTCATGAACAGGAACTGGCTCAAAAAGGCGCTGCGGTTGTTCTGCGTGAAGCCCGGCAACAGGCCCAGGACATTATCGGTCAGGCACAGAAGCGCGCTGGTGAAATTGTGGACGAAGCCAAACAGCAGGCGCGCGATGAAGGCGAACGGTTGCTGATGGCCGCGCGTGCGGAAATCGAACAGGAGGTCAACCATGCCCGCGAGGAATTGCGTGGCCAGGTGGCCACTCTCGCGATTGCTGGTGCGACCAAAGTGCTCAAACGCGAAGTCGATGCGGCTGCCAATGAAGATCTGTTAAAAGATCTGGTTTCCCAACTATAAAGGGCTAGGGCTATGGCGGAAAAAAGCACTATTGCACGCCCCTACGCACAGGCTGCATTCGATCTGGCGCAGGAGAAAAACGATCTGAAAACATGGTCCGATATGCTCCGGCTTTGCGCCATGATCATCCGTGATGAGCAGGTGAGCAGGCTGATTGGCAATCCCGGGATCAGCAAGAATGCGCTGGTCGGTTTGATACTGAAGGTCGCGGGCGACAGGTTGAATACGGTGGGGCGTAATTTTATTCGCGTACTGGCGAACAATGGGCGCCTGAATGTGTTATCGGAAATTGCGAGCTTGTATGAGCAGCACCGCGCCGACGCCGAACGCCGGGTGGATGCCGAAGTGATTTCCGCTTTTCCCCTGAGCGATACGCAACAGCAGGCGCTGGCGGCGAGTCTGAAGAAAAGACTCGGACGTGAGGTGAGGCTGACGGCCAGCACGGATGCATCACTGATTGGCGGCGCCATCGTACGGGCGGGTGATCTTGTCATTGACGGTTCCGTTAGCGGGCATTTGAATAAACTGGCCCAGGCACTGATCGCCTAGCCGGTTGTTAAGAGGATAGTGATAATGCAATTGAATCCAGCAGAAATCAGCGAACTGATCAAAAAGCAGGTCGAAAGTTTTGAAGCGGTTACCGAAGCGCGCAATGAAGGGACTGTAGTCAGTCTGTCTGACGGCATCGTGCGCGTTCACGGACTGCACGACGTCATGATGGGGGAAATGATCGAGTTTCCCGGTAACACCTATGGCATGGCGCTTAATCTTGAGCGTGATTCTGTCGGTGCCGTGGTGCTCGGTGATTACGAACATATTACCGAAGGTGACAAGGTCAAGTGTACCGGCCGCATTCTGGAAGTGCCGGTCGGCGAAGCCCTGCAGGGGCGGGTGGTCGATGCGCTGGGGCTGCCGATTGATGGCAAGGGACCGGTTGAATCGGATATAAGCTCACCAGTTGAAAAAATTGCTCCGGGGGTCATTGCCCGACAGTCCGTTGACCAGCCGATGCAGATCGGTCTTAAGGCGATTGACGCCATGGTGCCGATTGGCCGCGGTCAGCGTGAGCTGATCATCGGTGATCGCCAGACCGGCAAGACCGCCGTTGCAATTGATGCGATCATCAATCAGAAAGGCACCGGCATTAAATGTATCTACGTGGCCATCGGCCAGAAAGCCTCCAGTATTGCCGGCGTGGTGCGCAAGCTGGAAGAACACGGGGCCATGGAACATACGATTATCGTCGCGGCACCGGCATCCGAATCGGCGGCCATGCAATTTATCGCGCCCTATGCCGGTTGTGCAATGGGCGAATACTATCGTGATCGCGGTGAAGATGCGCTGATCATTTACGATGATCTGACCAAGCAGGCCTGGGCCTATCGCCAAGTGTCTTTGTTGTTGCGCCGCCCGCCGGGTCGTGAGGCCTATCCCGGCGATGTCTTCTATTTGCATTCGCGTCTGCTCGAACGTGCGGCGCGAATTAATCCTGTTGAGGTCGAAAAACTCACCAACGGTAAGGTGAAAGGCAAGACCGGTTCGCTGACCGCGCTGCCGATTATCGAAACCCAGGCCGGTGACGTATCCGCGTTTGTGCCGACCAACGTCATTTCCATTACCGATGGTCAGATTTTCCTGGAAACCGATCTGTTCAATGCCGGTATTCGTCCGGCGATCAATGCCGGTCTGTCCGTTTCTCGTGTGGGCGGTGCCGCGCAGACCAAAATCATCAAGAAGCTCGGTGGTGGCGTGCGACTCGATCTCGCCCAGTATCGTGAACTGGCCGCCTTCGCTCAGTTTGCCTCCGATCTGGATGAATCCACCCGCAAGCAGATCGAACGTGGCCAACGCGTGACCGAGCTGATGAAGCAGGCCCAGTACTCAACCATGTCGATTGCTGAACAGGCTTTCTCATTGCTCGCCGCCAGCACCGGTGCGCTGGATGATATTGACGTGAAGAAGATCGTCGATTTCGAAGCAGCCTTGCAGGCGTATATGAAATCCAATGAATCAGCGCTGCTGGAAAAAATTAATGAGAGCGGTGATTACAACGACGAAATCAAATCCGTCATGACTGCGGCGATTAAAAAGTTCAAATCCACCAGCACCTGGTAAGCGGCCGGAGACAGGATCATGGCAAGCGGAAAAGAGATACGTACCCAGATCAAGAGTATCAAGAATACTCAGAAGATCACGCGGGCGATGGAAATGGTTGCGGCCAGTAAAATGCGTAAAGCGCAGGAACGCATGCGAGCGTCGCGCCCCTATGCGGACAAAATGCATAATGTGATCCACCATCTTGCTTACGCGCATCCGGAATACAGGCATCATTATCTGCTGGCGCGCGAGAACCCGAAGCGGGTGGGTTACATTATTATTTCTTCTGATCGCGGTCTTTGCGGCGGGCTGAACAATAATATGTTCAAGAGCGTGTTGGCTGATATGCGCGGCTGGCGTGAGAAAAATATCGAGATCGATCTCTGTACCATTGGCCAGAAATCATCACAGTTTTTTAAACGTTTCGCCAATATCACCGCCCAGGCGGTACAGTTGGGTGATCATCCTGGCGTAGCGGATTTAATCGGCACGGTTAAGGTCATGCTGGATGCCTATGATACGGACAAAATTGATCGTCTGTTCCTCGCGTATAACCGTTTCGTCAACACCATGACCCAGCAGCCAATCGTAGAACAGTTGCTACCGGTAGAACCGGATGGCAAAGAGAAAGAACTTGCCTATCACTGGGACTATCTTTATGAACCGGATGCCAAAGAGGTGCTCGACGGTCTGCTGGTGCGTTATATCGAATCACTGGTGTATCAGGGCGTAGTGGAAAATGTTGCCTGTGAAATGGCCGCACGTATGGTCGCCATGAAGAGCGCGTCTGACAATGCCGGCGATCTGATCGATGATTTGCAACTGGTCTACAACAAGGCGCGCCAGGCAGCGATTACCCAGGAGCTGTCAGAAATTGTCGCGGGGGCAGCTGCGGTATAGATTCATATAGTGCGAGGGAGAAGCGGTGGGGAACCAGAAACAGCGGCTACTCAACGCTTGTCATTCGTGGCTCGTAACTAAAAAATGAAGGGTGAACGGATATGAGTTCTGGAAAAATTGTACAAATTATTGGCGCTGTCCTGGACGTGGAATTTCCGCGTGACAGTATGCCGAAAATATATGATGCCCTGTTGGTCGATGAAGCCGGCCTGACGATGGAAGTCCAGCAACAACTGGGTGACGGTGTGGTGCGCACCATTGCTATGGGCACGACCGATGGTCTCAAACGTGACATGGCGGTGAGCAACACCGGCGCGTCGATCTCTGTTCCGGTGGGCGTCAAAACCCTGGGCCGAATCATGGATGTGCTGGGTAATCCCATTGATGAACTGGGCGAGATTGGTGAAGAGACTCGCATGGCTATTCATCGCAAGGCACCCGCCTATGAAGATCTTGCGCCCGCCACCGAGTTGCTGGAAACCGGTATCAAAGTGATCGATCTGATCTGTCCCTTTGCCAAGGGCGGCAAGGTCGGCCTGTTCGGCGGCGCCGGAGTAGGCAAGACCGTGAATATGATGGAGTTGATTCGCAACATTGCGATTGAGCACAGCGGTTACTCGGTATTTGCCGGGGTGGGTGAGCGTACTCGTGAGGGTAACGATTTCTACCACGAAATGAAGGAATCCAACGTACTCGACAAGGTGTCGCTGGTTTATGGGCAGATGAACGAACCGCCCGGCAACCGTTTGCGCGTGGCGCTGACCGGCCTGACTATGGCTGAAGCCTTCCGTGACGAAGGCCGCGACGTGTTGCTGTTCATTGATAACATTTATCGTTATACCCTGGCCGGCACTGAAGTGTCTGCCCTGCTGGGACGCATGCCGTCGGCGGTAGGTTATCAGCCGACCCTGGCCTCCGAAATGGGCGACCTGCAGGAGCGCATTACCTCGACCAAGACCGGTTCGATTACCTCCATCCAGGCGGTTTATGTTCCGGCGGATGATTTGACCGATCCCTCTCCGGCGACCACCTTTGCGCATCTGGACGCCACCGTGGTGCTGTCGCGGCAGATTGCCGAACTGGGTATTTACCCGGCGGTGGATCCGCTGGACTCCACCTCCCGTCAGCTGGATCCGCTGGTTATCGGTGAAGAACACTACAATGTTGCGCGTTCGGTACAGGGCACTCTGCAACGTTACAAAGAGCTGAAGGACATTATCGCCATCCTGGGTATGGACGAGTTGTCTGAAGAAGACAAGCAGATCGTATCCCGCGCGCGTAAAGTTCAGCGCTTTTTGTCCCAGCCTTTCTTCGTTGCGGAAGTATTCACCGGCTCGGCCGGTAAATACGTCTCGCTAAAAGACACCATCGCCGGCTTTAAGGGCATCGTCAACGGTGAGTATGACGATCTGCCGGAACAGGCTTTTTATATGGTCGGTAGCATCGAAGAGGCTGCCGAAAAAGCCAAATCCCTGTAGTTTGGCCCGTTAAATAGATCGGGGGGAGAATGACCATGGCCATGACCATGCATGTTGATATCGTTAGCGCAGAATCGGAGATTTTCTCGGGCACGGCGGAAATGGTGCTGGCGCCAGCGGTCATGGGGGAAGTCGGTATTATGCCCCGGCACACCCAGATGCTGACGCCGCTGAAGCCCGGCGAAGTTCGTGTCACCCGCGAAGGCGGCGAGCAGGAATATTATTATGTTTCCGGGGGCATCATGGAAGTCCAGCCGCATGTCGTCACGGTCTTGTCCGATACGGCGGTACGCGCCGCCGATCTGGATGAAGCGGCAGCACTGGAAGCCAGAAACCACGCCGAACAGACACTCAAGGATCGCGGCAGCAGCATGGACTATGCCAGGGCCGAAGCCGAGCTGGCCCAGGCCCTGGCGCAGATTCGCATGATTCAGAAAGTACGCAAAAATACCGGTGCCTGAATCAAAAGCGGATTAAACTGTAGCCAGAATGTAACTATTCAGCATACTGGGGCGAGGTTGCCACCCATTGTCCCGCTTACGTTATTTGAGGAAATGAGTCACACATGTAGGTTGGCGCTGAGCCATGATCTTGATGGCGAAGCCCAACACAATTAAGTCAATGATAGACCACGCCTGTTGGGCGACCGAAGGACGTGCCTGTTGGGCTTCGCGTTGCTCAGCGCCAACCTACATACGAGGTTCCCTGACAATTGCTGAATAGATACGCCAGAATTAGGTATCATGAGGGGCCGTTGCTATACTGCCCCTCTCTTTTTGGGTTTGAAAAAGTAAAACAAAGACATGTCCGGACAGTGCGTAGAGAGAAATAAGGTTGTAACCTTTACCTATATCATTATGGATGAAAACGGCAGCGTGCAGGAACAGTCGGATATTCCTATGAATTATCTGCATGGCGCGGATGATAAAATGTTTCCCGCAGTTATGCAGGCGATGGAAGGCCATCGGGTGGGCGACAAGGTGGAAATCGTGCTGCCACCCGAAGACGGGTTTGGTGAATATGATCCCAACCTGACGTATCGCGATAAAATTGAAAACGTGCCTCCGGAGTATCAGCACATAGGTGCCGAGGCCGAGTTCAGAAGCGATACCGGTGGAAGCATGAAAATGACCGTGGTAAAAATTGAAAACGGCGAAATCGTGCTGGACGGCAACCACCCCTTTGCCGGTAAAACCATGACGTTCAAGATGAATATATCGGCGATTCGTGATGCAGCCGAAGAGGAAATCAGAACCGGGAAACTGGTGACAGACGGATTGGATTCCGGCACCACGCATTAAAAGGAAGTCAGTAGCGTAGCCTGGGTAAAGCAAGGCGCAATGGACTGGAAGTCCCGGTCCAGCGAGAACCCCAGGGATATCGCCAGCAATCAACCCCGAGCATTTGTAAACCATATGTCAGCCTCAAACCTTACAATAATTATCCTGGCGGCGGGTCAGGGTTCAAGGATGAAATCTCGGCTCCCCAAAGTGCTTCATCCTCTTGCCGGTCAGCCCTTGCTGGGCCATGTCATCCACACTGCGCGCCGCCTGAATCCCGAACACATTATTGTCGTATACGGCCATGGCGGCGAACAGGTGCCCGCTGCGATCAACGGCGATGATCTGATCTGGGTGAAGCAGGAAGATCGGTTGGGAACCGGACACGCGGTGGCCCAGGCCATGCCGGAAGTGGATGATGCCGCAACGGTGTTGGTGCTCTACGGCGATGTGCCCCTGACGCACCAGGCCACACTGGAACAACTGATCAGCTGTAGTGCGGGTGACTTCGGCCTGCTGACCGTCAATCTCGACGATCCTACCGGCTATGGCCGCATTGTGCGCAACAATAAGGCACAGGTCACACATATCGTTGAGCACAAAGACGCCACCGAAGACGAACGTCAAACCCACGAAGTGAACACCGGCATACTGGCAGGCGATGCCGGTCGCCTGCGTGGCTGGCTGGAAAAACTGAACAATGACAATGCTCAGGGTGAATATTACCTCACCGATGTCACCGCCATGGCGGTCGCCGACGGTGTGGCAATTAAAACCTGCCAGCCGGGTTCCGAGATGGAAGTACTGGGTGTCAACAGCCGCGCCCAGCTGGCCCTATTGGAACGCCAGTATCAGCGCCAGCAGGCCGAGAGGCTGATGGCCCAGGGCGTCACCATCATCGATCCCGCACGACTCGATATTCGCGGTGAGGTGGATATTGCTCAGGATGTGATTCTGGATGTAAATGTCATTCTAGTAGGCAAAGTGCGCATGGGCGAAGGCGTTTATGTCGGCCCCGGCTGTGTGATCAAAGATTCGACCCTTGCCGAAGGCGTGCAGTTGCAGCCCCTGTGTGTCATCGAACAGGCCACTATTGGCGCCGATGCCCATATCGGTCCCTTTGCCCGTCTGCGTCCGGGGGCGGAACTCTCGGCCCATACCCATGTGGGCAATTTTGTTGAAATCAAAAACAGCAAGATCGGTGAAGCCTCAAAGATCAATCACCTGAGCTATATTGGTGACAGCGACGTGGGTGAACGGGTTAATATTGGCGCTGGTGTGATCACCTGTAATTATGATGGTGCCTGGAAACACCGCACGACGATTGGTAATGATGTGTTTGTAGGATCAGACTGTCAGTTGGTGGCACCGGTCGAAGTCGGCGACGGTGCCACCCTGGGCGCCGGGACCACCCTGACCCGGGATGCACCGGCAGGTGAACTGACCCTGAGCCGGGCAAAACAGAAAACAGTGCAGGGCTGGAAGCGGCCTGTTAAGAAGAGTAGCTAGTGGGTAGTGGCTGGGGATAGGTGCAGTAATGTAGGGTGGGCACGGGGTTGGTGCCCACGCGTTACTCTAGAGACTAAATATCATGTGCGGAATTGTGGGTGCAGTGGCAAGGAAAAATGTAGTCGATATTCTGGTCGAGGGGTTAAAGCGGCTGGAATACCGAGGCTATGATTCCGCAGGTGTCGCTTTGCTGGACGAGGCCTGTTGTATCCAGCGGGTACGCATGCCGGGCAAGGTAAAACAACTTGAAAACGAGTTGAAGAAAACCCCGGCCAACGGCCATGTCGGCATTGCCCATACCCGCTGGGCGACCCACGGTATTCCCAGCAAGAGTAATGCCCACCCACATGTCTGCCGCAAGAGCATGGCCGTGGTGCATAACGGCATTATCGAAAATTTCGAACAACTCAAACAGCGGCAACAGGCCGAGAACTATGACTTCACTTCGGATACCGATACCGAAGTCATCGTTCATCAGTTGCACAAATACATGGCGCAGGAAAACGATCTGTACAAAGCTGTGTGTGCCACCGTGAAGGATCTGCAAGGCGCGTATGCGCTGGGCGTCATCAGTACCGATGAACCGGACACCCTGATCACCGCGCGGCGCGGCAGTCCGCTGGTGATCGGTCTGGGGGAAGATGCCAACTACATCGCCTCCGATGTGGCGGCGCTGATCAGTGAAACCCAGCATTTCATTTACCTCGAAGAAGGTGATGTGGCCGTCCTGCGCGCCTCCGGGGTCGAGATTTTTGATTTAGATGGCAATCCAGTCGAGCGCACGATCCACGAGAGTTCACTCAACGCCGATGCCGTCGAGCGCGGTGAATATGCCCACTACATGCTCAAGGAGATCTATGAACAGCCGGATGCCATTGCCGAGACCCTGGAAGGCCGGTTGGGTGAGGGCAAAGTGCTGGAGAGTATTTTTGGCCCGCAGGCCGCTGCCATTTTCGATAAAATAAAACAGGTGCAGATCATCGCCTGCGGTACCTCCTATCATGCCGGGCTGATCGCGCGTTACGGTTTTGAAGCCCTGGCCGGGATCCCCTGCAACGTGGAAGTTGCCAGCGAATTTCGCTATCGCAAGGCGGCCGTATTGCCCGACACCCTGTTCGTAACCATCTCCCAGTCGGGCGAAACGGCGGATACCCTGGCGGCCCTGCGTGCGGCCAAGGACATCGGCTTCGCGCACAGCCTGTGCATCTGCAATGTGCCGGAAAGCTCGCTGGTGCGCGAATCAGATCTGGTGCTAATGACCCGTGCCGGCCCGGAAATCGGCGTCGCCTCAACTAAAGCGTTTACCACCCAACTGGTTGCCCTGCTATTACTGATCATTGTCCTGGGCCGCCGTCATCAGCTCGATGAGGTGCTGGAAGCCCGGCTGGTGGAACAGCTGCGGCAATTGCCGCTCATGGTGGAGCAGGTGTTGAATCTCGATGAGGAGATCAGCACGCTGGCGGTGCGTTTTGGTGACAAGCACAACGCCCTGTTTCTGGGTCGCGGCGAGCAATACCCGGTGGCGCTGGAAGGTGCGCTCAAGCTCAAGGAAATTTCCTACATTCATGCCGAAGGCTATCCGGCCGGTGAACTCAAGCACGGCCCGCTGGCGCTGGTGGACGCACAGATGCCCATCGTCGTGGTCGCCCCCAATGATGAATTGCTCGACAAATTAAAGGCCAACCTGCAGGAAGTCCGTGCCCGCGGCGGCGAACTGTTTGTTTTTGCCGATGTAGAGTCCGGCATGCAAGAAGCCGACGGCATCACCGTTCTCAACGTCGCCCCCACCGACAAGGTCATTTCCCCTATCGTTTTCACCATCCCCCTGCAACTACTCGCCTATCATGTTGCCCTGATTAAAGGCACCGATGTCGATCAACCCCGCAATCTGGCAAAGTCGGTTACTGTTGAATAGCACCACTGGTGCAATCTGTGACTATTCTGACCAATTAATGTCGAAACAAGCCGCGTTTAACTCAATTACTGGCGAATCCCTGCAACCAGGATGCAGCTGGGCGAATTTCTCCCACGGCAAGGCCTCTTGAGTTTACTATCGTAGGAGAGATATGAGTCTGAAGTTTATGTTTCTCATCGTCAGATAGCGAGCCCAGATGATCAAGGATTGCCAGTAATGCGACTGACCGTGCGCGGTCACTGCCATCCGCTATTTTCAACGCAATCCCCAGGCCTCGCTCAGGTAAGGCCGCCGTGAGAATCCCCTCGGCACCGGTTTTAGCCAACACAGCACCTTTGGTGACTTCGTTCAACTCACTGACCACCGATCCATGTCCGGCTATATATAGAGGCTCATTGGTAATGGCTTCGTGAAGGCGGTAAATTCCCTGTGCACGATAATCTGACAAATCTACGGGCTTAGCGAAGCGGGCCGTGGCAAGTCCAAGCTGCAGCAAAGGCATGGTGGGTGCAGGCAATCCACAACCATCGATCCCCATTGGATATTGTTTAAGATCGATATCAGCGAGATCGGAAAGTATATCCATCGATAATTGTTGCAATGGATGTTCGGCCAGGTGGTAGTTATCCAATGGCATATCCAAATGCAGAGCCGTGGTTAAAAATCCGATGTGCTTGCCTGAACAATTGTGATGAATTCGACAGCCATGTTGCCCGGAAGCCAGCAATTGGTGGGCGCTTTCAGTATGTTCAGGTAGTACCGCACCACAGGCTAAATGATCCTCAGTTAATCCCAGGCGGTTTAGCCATGACTGCACCAGATTTTGATGCATTTGCTCGCCCTGATGAGACGAACAGGCTAGCGATAATTCTGCATCGCTTAGGGCGTATCGGTCACTGGCACCACTCTCAACCAGATGAATGGCCAGCATCGGTTTCAGAGCAGAGCGCGGAAATACCAGACTTTCGATATTGCCCCAGCTTTTTACAACGCCGCCCTTATAATCACACACGACGGCAGCACCAAAATGCCGACTCTCTACGGTAGCATTCCGTGTAACTTCGACTAAAAGCTCATAGGACATGCAGCAGGGCCCCCTAATCTGGATAAACCACAAGACTCTTTTCAGTGCCCCCTTGGGGGGGTATAAGTACCTTCACGAAATAATTTTCTACGTATTTTGTAGAAAATTATTTCTAAGGTGCTAAATATGCTCGTATCCAGTTAAATATTGAGTGATCACTTTACGGGGGCAGGTGAACATCGTCAAATACAATCACCGATAAAGATGAGTTTTTATCTGACGGCAACGAGCTTGTCGTCTGAGCCAGGTTGTAGATGAGGGGGGTAAGGTTGAGAAAGCTCTGGCAAGCCCATCTTCTAACATCAGTTCGATCACCTTATCGTAAGCCAATTCGTGTGCTATACCACAGGCTTCAGGGAAATAACTCGAACCATAGGTCATACCTGGTACCAGATTTGCTTCCATGAAAAAACATTCCCCCTGATTATTGGTTTTAATATCGATGCGTCCAAAGTCCCTGACACCCAGAGCATTAAAAGCATCAATAGCCAGTGTTGTTACGCTGTTTTTTACTTTATCATCGACAATGTCTATGAGTTTTTCTGAGTCATCTTTTTTAGTCTGCGCACCTAAAATTCTAAGTCCATGAGTTGATGTTGGCGGTATGACTTCAACAGCCGATACGAATAATTTCTTATTGCGCATTTTGATGACAGCAACGGTAAACTCACGGCCATCCATGTATTCTTCAACCAGGATGGGTTGATTGAATGTGTCGTATAACGACACTACTTTACTTTCGTAGTCTGTAAAGTTGGTTACAAATGATAAATCGTCAATTCCGTTTCCATTTGCCGCATCTAAAGGTTTTAAAAACAGCGGAAACATAATCGGTAATTCAGTTTCATTTTCATATTGTCCAGGGCTCGCTATAAAATAATTGGCCGTGTTAATGCCTTTGTTGATTAAATGCATTTTAGCGAGCACTTTGTTGGAATCAAATTCCAGAACATCCCTTGATGAACCTGTAAAATTAATTCTATGCCGGGCAAAATAATCAGACAACCAAATGTTTTCTTCATTGTTAACGGGAATATACTTTACCGCCAAGATGACCAATTCAGGTTTTCTCTTAACAACATCATCCAAACACTCTTTTGTTTTGCACACATTTAGCCTGACACTGTAGCCCATCCTCTGAATTGCGTCTAAAACACTGTTACAGGCCTTTAGCGTTCCAAATCCGCTCTCTTTTAGCGCTTCATTGGGTGTCGTTATTATTTCTATATGCATTGGTGTTTTCCGAGCTCAATATTTAGTTAGATTGAATGCATAGCAAAATGCCTGAGGTTTAAATTCAGGTGCGCACTACAGACAACAAGATGCGAAATGAAGAACTAGTTCACTCATTGCTTTATGTGATGAACTATGGATATATTTAGAAATTGATCGTTAGCCAGCGATGCATGGGTAAACAGATGAGCAAATGAATACACAGCTCTGTCACGCTGGTTATTATAGAATACCATAAACCGGAGAAAGATGGTGCTTTTTTATTGGAACACCGTATGACAACTAAATCTAAGTGTCCTTGCTTTATCTATCAATTATCTAAGCAAATGACTGCTTTTGGAGCAATCAGACGCGGCATGCGCTATTTTCTGCACAATATATCAAGTGCATACGTGATTGACGTGTATTGTAAACAGACACGGAAGACGTTGTTCCGACATTAATTAATTATACTTAAATAGGTTAATTTATTAGAATTAAGTTTTCGACTTTTTAATAGTATGAAGGTAACTTTCAGCACCCTTGCCGAAGGGTGTTGTATACCGGTTGGCGCTGAGCAGGGAAACCCATCAGCGCGTTACCGATTAATACTCCGCAGCTTGCTGCGGGGTAGTTTATCTGGTTTAATTCCTCGAAATTTGCTACGAATATTGTTGTTCTGACGATCTCTATGTCATCTGAAGTAGATGTTTACTTTCAGTAGTTCGATTCTAGTAAAAGACTGTTATGTGTCCATAATCGTCTTACATAAAATAATGGTACGCGAAGATAAATGAAACCAGGCTAAAGGTTGGTAAATATTTATCATTCGGACTTATCGTTTAAGGCATAAATTTTATCTGTGATTATTTTATTAACGGAGATTAACATTAAGTTTTGCTCTGGATATCCGATAAAGTTGATGCGGTTGATATGAATATAACTTGAATACTATTGAGACGGGCCATTATCTATGCAGCAAAAACCAGCAATACTGATTGTTGATGATGCGGCGAGCAATCTTCAGTTGTTGGCGCAGTTGTTAAAAGATAATTACCGTATCAAAGTCGCCAACAGTGCTAAAAAAGCGTTGGAACTGGCGCAGTTAAACCCTGATCTTATTTTGCTAGATGTTGTCATGCCTGACATGGATGGTTATGAAGTCTGTAGACACCTGAAAAATGATGAAAAAACCAGAGAAATACCTGTGATTTTTATTACCGGAAAATCTTCATCTGAAGATGAAGCACGTGGATTGTTGTTGGGTGCAGTCGACTATATCACCAAACCAATACACCCGCCGATTGTCGCGGCTCGCATAAAAACGCATGTCACGCTTAAACGGCAGTATAAAAAGATACAGGATTTGGCCATGCGCGATCAGTTGACCGGGCTTTACAATCGTCACTACCTGTTAGATATCGCCGTCAGTAAAATGGCTTCTGTAAAGCGGCATGATCATCCCCTGAGCATGATCATGCTGGACATTGATCATTTTAAAGCCATCAACGATCAATATGGATATATAGCCGGTGATGTGGTGTTACGCGAGGTCGCCACAATACTGGGTGATCGTTGCCGATCCGAAGACGTCGCCGCCCGGATGGGAGGGGGGGAATTTGTCCTGTTACTTGATGATTGCGATATAAGCAATTGTCAGAACAAAGCAGAACAACTTCGTCAGGAGATAGAACATCTGATGCCAGAAAATATTACAGTCACAATTAGTTTTGGCCTAACTGAATACCACGCTGAAAATGATGGGTTTGAATCTTTTTTTAAACGTGCTGACAAGGCGCTCTATGAGGCAAAAGAAAATGGCCGTAATCAGGTTGTGGTTGGCTAAATAAGTATTCCGAATTCCTGGTCACTACCAGACTTTACGTTCGTGGTGAGATCCTGAACAAAGCCGAAGAACTCAGGGCGAACGGTTTTGACTGGACAGGAATTCAGAATATTAAAACAGGATATGGATGCCTTCGCTGGCGCCCGGTCTCGTATCTCCTGCATCCGTAACCTGAAAAATGCCATGAATAAAGCC